>Ga0256856_1000091_pt1 | contig 10674 bp, 7 predicted proteins | sample BONt10_FD_181175 | JGI IMG/M metagenome (GOLD analysis project Ga0256856, IMG submission 181175) | Terrestrial sediment cell enrichment communities from Utah, United States - BONCAT_SYTO_Terrestrial_sediment - 10 | ecosystem: Environmental > Terrestrial > Deep subsurface > Rock core/Sediment... | reverse complement strand
AAATTATACCCACAAAGGGGATTTTTCAATACAACTATCAAACGAATCAGAGCGACTCCATCCTCGAACAATTTATTCATAAGGAAAGCGAGGAGATTTATTTCGATCAGGTTCGACAGGCATTGGAAACTAAACAAACTATTAGTTTTGATTACAGTCTGTGGATTAATAACCAAGAAATTTGGTTTGCTGCTAAAATTTCGCCGCTGTCCGATAGATCCGCAGTTTGGGTAGCGCGCGACATTAGCGATCGCCAGTTGGCAGAATCCCGACTGCTCGAATCCCAAAAAATTGCCCGTATTGGCAGTTGGGAACTCGATATCGCCACAACCACCACCACTTGGAGTGAAGAACTCTATCGCATTTACGAACTAGATCCGACTCAAAAACCGCTGCAAACCGAACAATTAATCGAGCGTTTTCATCCAGAAGATCGATCGCGCTATCTCACAATGGTTCGGGATCAAGCTAGGTCAGGACAAAGCTTTGAAATTGATCTGCGGCTAATCCGAAGAGATGGCTCGCTCTGTTACATTGAAGTCACAGGGAAACCAGTTTATGATGAAAAAGGGCAGTTGATGCGTTTGTTCGGCACAGTCTTGGATATTAGCGATCGCAAACAAGCCGAGTCAGCTTTACGAGAAAGCGCGCAGGGAGAACAAGCCATCGCCCGATCGATCGAGCGCATCCGTCAATCCTTAGATATTGACACAATATTCCAAACCACAACCTCTGAACTACGACAAACCATAAAATGCGATCGTGTCGGAATCTATCGTTTTAATCCTGATTGGAGCGGGGAATTTGTGGCCGAGTCAATGGGTCCGGGCTGGATGTCTCTGATGCAAAAACCCAACGATTTTAATTGGCCAAAAAATCTCATCGAAGACTCTCGCTGTACCGTTAAAACTATGCAAGCCGGCAGTGAGCCAGTGCGGGATACCCATCTACAAAAAAATCAAGGCGGTATGTATGCTAGAGGCGTTCCTTACCGCATAATTGAAGACATATACAGCGCCGGCTTGAGTCCTTGTTACCTGGAACTGTTAGAGAAATTTCAAGCTAGAGCCTACATTATTTTCCCCATATTTTGCGGCAGTCAACTTTGGGGTTTGCTCGCCAGCTATCAAAATTCTGCACCCCGCACTTGGCGCGAAGCAGAAATCAATATTGGGCGGCAAATTAGCACTCAACTGGGAGTCGCCTTACAACAAGCTCAATTGCTCGAAGCCACTCAACAGCAAGCAGTACAGCTCCAACAAGCCGCCTGGGCAGCAGAAGCCGCCAACGTCGCCAAAAGCACTTTCCTGGCAAATATGAGCCACGAACTCCGCACCCCGCTAAACGCAATTCTGGGATTCTCGCAATTGATGCAGCGCTCTACCAACCTCAATCGCGAACAACAGGAAAATATCCGCATCATCAACCGCAGCGGAGAACACTTGCTAGCTTTGATCAATCAAATATTAGATTTAGCCAAAATAGAGGCCGGAAGCATTACCCTCAACCCAACAGGCTTTAAATTAAGCAGCCTGCTGAACGAGGTAGAAGAGATGTTTCAACTCCAGGCACGGGAGCAAAAATTGCAGTTAATATTTGACTGCTCTAGCGATATCCCCGAATACGTGCAAACCGATCAACTTAAGCTGCGCCAAGTTTTAATTAATCTGCTTTCTAACGCCATTAAGTTTACGAAAGAAGGAGGCATTACGGTCAGAGTAAGTTCGGTTAGGGAGCATGAAAATCAGCAATTACCAATCAGTAATTACCAATTACATTTTGAAATAGAAGACACTGGATCCGGCATGGATCCCGATGAGTTAGATAAGCTTTTTCAAGCCTTTGTGCAAACCAAAACAGGGCTAACATCTCAGCAGGGAACAGGCTTGGGGCTGGCTATCAGCCAACAGTTTATCAAGCTGATGGGCGGCCTGATTACTGTGCGCAGCAAAGTGCACTTCGGCACCACCTTCGCGTTTGATATCCCCGTCAGCGCCGTTGATGCGACGGTCATTCAACCCGTACAGCCACCGCGTCGGGTGATAGGTCTGGAACCCAATCAACCGCGCTATCGTATTTTGATTGTGGACGATAGCGCGGACAACCGCCAACTGCTAATCAAACTGCTGGCTGTCTTTGACTTTGAACTCATAGAAGCCAGCAACGGGCTAGAAGCTATGGAATCGTGGTCGAATTTTGAGCCGCACTTAATTTTTATGGATATGTGGATGCCGGTGATGGATGGATATGAAGCGACGAAACGCATTAAAGCCACCGTTAAAGGTTCAGCTACCGCAATTATTGCCGTGAGTGCGGCTAAGGTCGAGGAAGCGGGAACCGTTACTGGATCAGATGATTGCGATGACTTTATCCACAAACCCTTTCGAGATACAGAAATCTTTGCCACCCTGCACAAACATCTCGGAGTGCGTTACATTTACGATGAACCGCAGAGTGTGCCCGAGTCAACTCAAATCGAGGCTCCGACTCCAGAGACTCTTGCAGCTTTACCCGCTGATTGGCTGGCAGCTTTAGAGAAAGCCACAATTGAGTGCGATTTAGAGTTAATTCTGATCCAAATTGAGCAAATTCGCGATCGAAATGACGCTTTAGCTAGCGCTCTAGCCGCATTGGCTAACGAGTTTCAGTTCAATCAAATACTAGCTCTCATCCATCCCGAAACAAAATAGAAGAGGGACAGAGTTAATTTTGCCAATTCCGATATAGCAATCCTAAATCATTTGTGAATTTCTTACTCCTGACAGTTAACAGTCAACAGTGAACAGTCAACAAGAATTCCGGTGCAACCGGAATTGATATCAGATAGATTGTACCCGAGCATCTGTAGGGACACGGCAATGCCGTGTCCGGCGCGGTAATTGCCGTTTTCCTACGGTTCGTAGTCAGGACTATTGTATTTACTTTAAATCCAGCAATCCGCTAGTTTTCAGCTTGGGATTAAACCGGATTTCTTCAGTTACACCGCGAGCTTTGAGGAGGGATAAAATTTCATTTTCCACCCGCCGCGCTACATTTTTCAACAATTTATCTTTAGCAATTTCATCGGCGATGATACCTTCATAATTTGCCGTTTCTTGGGCAGTCATCACAGTTTTGGTGTCTATGGGATCGTTCCACTTAGCAGCATCGACACCATTGCCTTGGGGTTGGGAACCGTTTTCGGCAATCCAACTTGATCGAATGCTTTCTAGAATAGTGCGACTGGGTTTCTCGATTGTTTGGACTTTCAGCCAGTAGCAATATTGGGTTTGGCGTACCAAATGCTGTTTGAGGCTGAGGTAAATATCGCGAGAATAACCGACAAATTGCAAGACTTTCTCGTTGTCAAAAATTGCGTAAACGCCAATTTTTCCCTGGAAAAAATCGGGCAATTTCCCCTCGGAGTCTATGTAGGGAATGAATTCTAAGCTGGCGAGAGAGGGAATGTCTTCTGTCATCCGATTTGAGATTTTAGATTTTAGATTTTAGATTAAACCACAGATTAACCAGCCTTGACCTAACTCTTGAAAACGCGATAAACGGCACAGAGACGGCTGGGTTTAAATATTTTGGCTTGGAACATGAAATTAGGCGGGACGTTGACGATCGCAAAATCGCTCGATTCGTGATACTTTTCAAATTCAGCAGGCATTCCCTTCGGCGTCTCGCTGCTGTAAGGGACGGGCTGAAAAAATAACTCGGCAAACTCAATGCGCGAGCATTGCAATTGTACCGCTACTTGTTGGAGAAAGCTTTCACCGGTTAATAAACTCGACAGTGCAGTTTTAGCATCAGGTTCGAGGACAAAACTGGCATCGTAGCTTTCAATAATCTTAAGACCCATTTTCTGTATACTCCTGACAGACGGCGGTTAACGGTTATCGGTTAAATGTTGAGCGATCGACTTATTTTGAATTTTACCTGACACTGACCGTTTTGAAAGCAAAAGCCTTTCGGCAGAAGGTAGGAGGTCAATCGATTTTAGATTTTAGATTTTAGATTTTAGATTGAAGCATTGATTCCACGGATAAATTCGGGGGGCAAGTTTCATCGGATACAGGTTTTTTATTTCTGGACGGATGAATCCGGGGGCTTGTATCCTGGATGCTTTCGGTCAATCAAAACATCACAATTGCTAAATTTTGACCCATAGCCCTGCTTTATTTCCCGATCGCTTTTATCATGTCCCTATCGGAATCTACCAGACTACGACAAAAAGGCTATGCAGAAGATCGAAGACGCATCATTCCCAGCTTTGAGAAGTACCCCAAACCAGCCGGACTGGCTAGAATTGGCAGAATACGCCTCTGTTGCCGGTTCAGCGATTGGCACGATTGCTGCAGGATTGTCGGGCCAAATTCTCTACGCTGCCGCCCCCTTAACCGCAGCACTCTCGCTGAATCTCGCCAATCGCCAGCGTTTCGAGCAACAAATGCAACAAAAGGCAAATTCTGCGCTCGCGGAGGTACAGGCCTCCGTAGAAGGTCGCTCTCCGCAACTTCAGATACTACCTGGAGAACCGGAGGTACTCTACACTGCTGTCTGGGACTTGCAGCAGAAACTCCTGGGCTTGGAATCGGGGGCCATCGCCGAGGTACAAGCTGCCGTAGCCGGACTCGAACGCCAAGCGCAGGCGCTTCCTGCAGATTCTCAGGAGTTCAACACGCAACTGTCGGATTTGCAGCAAAAAGTCCAGATTTTGGAAAATAGCGCCCTGAGAGAGCATGATTGGGAAAATGTCAACGTCCGATTTTTATTGATGGGCGAAAAGTTAACTGAAGTTAAAACAATTACCGCTCAGTTGCAGGAGCGATCGAACGAAGTAGACTTGAATGAAATCCAAGGTTCTCTGAAGCAATTGCAGGAAAAGCTCGATCGACCCACAATAGACACAGGGATGCTGCAAACCGAGATTCAGCATTTGCAGCAGCAAGTTTCCGAGTTGCAGCGGCAAAATCAAGAAATTGTCAAGCCTTATTTGCAGCGTCTGACTCGCGCCGTGAAGAAACTATCAGCAAATTAGAGCCTTTCTCAGTAACATGAGGTGTTCTTGGGCATTGGGCATTGGCCCGCGCAGGGCATTGGGCATTGGCCCGCGCAGGAAGAGTACCTTAACTTTCCTGAGAACCGCTATAGTCGTTAGTTCTTAGTTTTTCGTAGGGTGTTGGCCCGGCGCACCGAACCGCAGTCCTTCCTAGGGTGCCGGCCCGGGCGCGCACCTTACCCATTACAAATTCCCGATTACCAATTACCAATTACCCGTTACTAAATTTTTGCCAAGCTTGCCAGAAAACATAAATCGATAACACTGCCAAGAACGATCGAAAAGCTAAACTAACAATACGATCGGGCAATCTCGGCAAAAACCGCGTGCTCACCTGCACGCCCAACAAACCGCCGCCGCCGAGAATCAACCCCACAACCCACAAAACATTCCCGCGCGCCGCGTGTCCCGCCGTCGCCGAAATTGCCGTGATGACAATGACGCCCAAGCTCGTTTGAATTGCGGTTTTAATGCTTTCTCCTAACAGCAAAATTTGCAGGGGAACCATAATCACGCCGCCGCCTACGCCAAACAAACCCGCTAATAAACCCGCAGCACTGCCGGTAGCAATTTTAGCCAAAGTTGGAGGGAATAAAATATTTGAATTTTTTGGTAGTTGGTAATTGGTAATTGGTAATTGAGGATTTTTCCCGGGTCCGGCTTGTCCTCCTAGTTCGCCTTGTTCAGCTTCCGCTTTCTCCTTAGCTGTCAGGCTCTTGCGTACTTCAATCAAATAAATATTCAGCCACAGCAACAGCCCAAAAGAAAGTAACAGCAAGTAAGGGGGAAATATCCCCGCCAAATAAGCACCGATTTGTGCTGTAATGACGGCAGGAAATCCGATGCCTGCGACTTGACTCAAGCTGAGGTAGCCCATGCGCCAATTCTGGATGCTGCCAGAAATAGCTGTAATGACGATCGACAAACCGCTAGTAGCAACCGCTTGCACCGGGGCGTAATTGAGAGCCACCAACAAAGGCACGATCACCGTACCGCCGCCGATACCCAAAAATCCAGCTAGAATTCCGGCAAAAAGTCCGGCCGCACCCAGAATCAATAATTCGCTGACAGTCATCAGATTTTAGCTTTTACTATGAGTAGAAATTTTAACTCAAAACTCAAAATTCACAAGTCACAAATCACAAGTCAAAACTCAAAACTCAAAACTCAAAACTCAAAACTCATTAGTTGAGCCATCCGGCATAATTGCCCGCCTCAAATCTGCATCGCGGAAGTTAGTTCGATTGACATTAGCATCAATCAAAACCGCTTCCGCCAAAATAGCCGCGCTAAAATTAGACCAGCAAAGCTTAGCGCGGTACAAATTAGCACCGCTCAAGTTAGCGGAGCGCAGCGTTGACCAACTCACATTAGCAACTCTCAAATTAGCATTGCTTAGATTAGCTTCGGTGAGATTAGCTCCAACCATCGTTACTTGGCGCAAGTCTGCACCAGTCAGGTTGGCCCGGCTCAGCATCGCCCCGCTGAGAATTGCCTGACTCAGATTAGCTCTTTCTAAAAGCGCCTCGCTGAGGATGGCATTTGTCAGGTTTACCGCTTTGAGATTTGACCAACTCAAATTTGCTTTCATCAAATTAACGCGAATCATGCTAGCGTCGGTTAAGTTGGCAGCAAACAAATTCGCTTCGGTAAAATTGGCTTCGGTCAAATTAGCTTCGGTCAAATTAGCCTTGGTCATGTTGACTTCTCTGGCCATTGAGCCGCGCAGGTTGGCTCCGATCAGGTTAGACCCGCTGAGATTGGCGCGGCTCAAATCAGTACCGATCAGATTTGCTTCGCTGAGGTAGGCTTCCGTCATGTCCACTCCTGCCAATTTCACCTCGCGCAAGTTCGCTCCCGTCAGGTTAGCGCCTTTGAGGTTTGCGTCTTGGAAATTCGCTCGGGTAAAGTTAGCCTCGCTGAGGTTTACCCCTTTTAAGTCGGCCCCGGCGAGGTTAATCTCTCGAAAAATTCTTTCTCCGGCCGCATATTGCCTCAGAATTCGATCGGCCTCCATGTCATTCGCCTCGCAATTATTTTCAAACGTTAGGGTGATGGGTTTTACCACATCATCCCAGATAACCACGGTATTAACCCTGCACGCTGTAGTATCTGTAGAATCTTTGCATTGCTTTCCGGGCACTGCTGTGCCACTGCCTCTTAAAGGGCCTGACAAAAAAAATTGGATACAAGCCTCCCCCTTCTAGGGGCACTTTCGGTTGGGGATCTCTCAAGCAAGGTTTGTGAATAAACAGCACCGCATTTATTCAGGTGTGTTATACAATAGTTGTATGTTAAATCTCACCTACGAATACAAGCTCATCCCTACCGATACGCAACGCCAGACTTTCGACCTGTGGCTCAATATTTGCCGCAAGGTCTACAACTTTGCATTGCGAGAACGAAAAGATTGGGTTAATTCTCGTAAGTGTGAGATCAACTCGTGCAGCATTAAACAGGAATTCATTATCCCTGCTGATGCACCGCGTCCAACCTTTGCCCGTCAATGCAAATCATTGGCCTTCGCAAAGAAGTTAATTCCTGAGTTGAAACTGCCTCACACCCATGTCTTGCAGCAGGCGTTGCGCCAACTAGAGGCAGCGTTTGTGGCAATGTGGGAACGAGGACACGGTTTTCCTAGATTCAAAAAGCGGATGCGCTCATTTGTGTTCCCTCAGTTGAATCTAGAGTCCGTTAAACGGTTTGATAATGCCGATTGGGTCAACCTACCCAAGATTGGCCCCGTAAAAATGCACCTGTCGCGTCCCATCCCTCAAGGGTTTGATGTCAAGCAAATTCGCGTTGTTAAGAGGGCTTCTGGTTACGTAGCCATGCTCACTTTGCAATGTGATGTCGCAGTGCCTCAAGCCTCACCTTCAGGGCATGGATTAGGGATTGATTTAGGGTTAAAACATTTTTTGGCAACTTCTGATGGTGAATTGATTGATAGACCTCGATTCTTTGTGGATGGACAACGCAAGCTGAAATTGCTGCAACGTCAACTCAAGCGCAAGAAAAAAGGCTCTAGAAAGTTTCGTCAACTTCATCACCAAATAGCTAAACACCACGAATACATCTCGAACAGTCGCAAAGACTTTCATTTCAAGACCGCTCATCATTTATGTAACGCAGCCCAAACAGTATTTGCTGAGGACTTGAACCTCAAAGCAATGTCAGCGGGAATGATGAGCAAGCACACGCTTGATGCAGGGTTTGGTCAGTTTCTGAATATCTTGGGTCATGTTTGCTTTAAGCGAGGTGCATACTTTGCAAAAGTAGACCCGAACGGAACAAGTCAAACTTGTCCAAGATGTCAAACTCATACAGGCAAAAAAGAACTATCCGAACGAGTACATAGATGTCAAACGTGTGGCTATGAAACGAATCGAGATGTTGCAGCCGCGCAAGTGGTGTTGCAGCGTGGATATACAGCGGTTGGGCAAATCGCAGTGAATTTTGGGGAGGGCTAGCTACATTAGTAGTCCCAATGAACCAAGAATCCTCGTGCCTTCGGGCCGAGGAGTTGTCAAAAATATCAACGCTTCTGAGAAAATCAAAAATAGCGTAAAACTCTCGGCACTGGGCAGTCAACAGCCAGCAGCAAAGAAAAACAGACAACAGACAACTGACAAAGGAAATTTTAAAATGCCTGAAAATTTGAGAAGCCAAGCTGTGACTGGCGGCGTGCAGCGCGCGCCTAACCGGGCAATGCTGCGGGCAGTCGGTTTTGGCGACGGCGATTTCACTAAGCCTATTGTGGGGATTGCCAACGGGTACAGCACGATTACGCCCTGCAATATGGGATTGAACGACCTCGCTTTGCGGGCTGTTGCGGGTGCCAGGGAAGCCGGCGCTATGCCACAGATCTTCGGTACGATTACTATCAGCGACGGGATCTCGATGGGAACTCAAGGGATGAAATATTCTCTGGTGTCGAGAGATGTGATTGCCGATTCGATAGAAACTGTTTGCAACGGCCAAAGTATGGACGGGTTGCTGGCTGTCGGCGGTTGCGATAAAAATATGCCGGGGGCGATGATTGCGATCGCCCGCATGAACATTCCTGCTATTTTTGTTTACGGTGGCACGATCAAACCCGGACACCACAACGGACAGGATTTAACCGTTGTCAGCGCTTTTGAAGCAGTCGGTCAATTCAGCGCGGGCAAAATTGACGAAACAGAACTCAATGCAGTGGAACAGAAAGCTTGTCCGGGTGCCGGTTCTTGCGGCGGAATGTTCACAGCAAATACGATGTCGAGCGCTTTTGAAGCGATGGGCATGAGTTTGCCTTATTCTTCGACAATGGCTGCTGAGGATGCCGAAAAAGCTGACAGCGCTGCCGAATCTGCAAAAGTTGTGGTGGAAGCAATCCGCAAACAGTTGCTACCGAGCCAGATTTTGACACGCAAGGCCTTTGAAAATGCGATCGCGGTAATTATGGCAATCGGCGGTTCAACCAACGCTGTGCTGCATTTATTAGCCATTTCAAATGCGATCGGCGTTGAACTGTCCCTCGACGATTTTGAAACTATTCGAGCAAAAGTACCTGTGCTGTGCGACCTCAAACCCAGCGGCAAATACGTAGCAACCGATTTGCACAAAGCCGGCGGCATTCCTCAAGTCATGAAAATGTTGCTAGAACAGGGTTTACTACACCCAGACGCGCTGACAATTACCGGCCAAACTATTGCTGAAGTGTTGGCAGATATTCCAGCCGAACCCCGCCCCGACCAAGATGTCATCCGCCCTTGGAACAACCCGCTTTACGCCCAAGGACATTTAGCAATTCTGAGGGGAAATCTGGCAACAGAAGGAGCCGTTGCTAAAATTACGGGCGTTAAGAAACCGCAAATTACCGGCCCGGCGCGGGTATTTGAATCTGAAGAAGATTGTTTGGATGCAATTTTAGCGGGCAAAATTCAAGCCCGAGATGTGATTATCATCCGCTACGAAGGGCCCAAAGGCGGCCCGGGAATGCGCGAAATGTTAGCACCAACTTCGGCAATTATTGGCGCGGGTTTGGGCGATTCTGTAGGATTAATTACTGACGGTCGCTTCTCTGGCGGAACTTACGGCATGGTTGTCGGTCACGTTGCACCTGAGGCGCAAGTAGGAGGCACAATTGCTTTAGTAAAAGAGGGCGATTCGATTACGATTGATGCTAACAATCGCTTGTTGCAGCTCAATGTGTCTGATGCAGAATTGGAGCAGCGGCGGGCTCTTTGGCAGCCTCCTAAACCTCGGTATACTAAGGGCGTTTTGGCTAAATACGCTAAGTTGGTTTCTTCTAGCAGTGTTGGTGCTGTGACTGATTTGGGTTTGGGTTAAAGTAGGAAATTTGTAACCGCAGATGAAGGCAGATAAACGCAGATGAACGCAGATAAAATCCTATCTGCGTTCATCTGTGTCCATCCGCTGATATCTGCGGCTAAAAAAGCCCAATCTAATTAATTGGCTACGAGCGACGATGGGGATATAATCAACGAACCATCAAAAGTTTATCCAATCCTTGTAATTAGTGAGTGTATTTTAATTTTGAGTTTATTTTATGCCATAATAGGATATTTTAAAGACAAAAAAATATCGGGTAAGGCAATAAAATAGTTCACAATAAAAATCTTATATAG
>Ga0256856_1000090_pt1 | contig 10689 bp, 11 predicted proteins | sample BONt10_FD_181175 | JGI IMG/M metagenome (GOLD analysis project Ga0256856, IMG submission 181175) | Terrestrial sediment cell enrichment communities from Utah, United States - BONCAT_SYTO_Terrestrial_sediment - 10 | ecosystem: Environmental > Terrestrial > Deep subsurface > Rock core/Sediment... | reverse complement strand
CTCAGAAACCTTAATTAAGTTGCCGAATATTGGCGTTGCCTACCCAAAACCAACCGTCGGTAAATTAAACAACAGTCGCTTAGATTTTGACCTCAGAGAAGATGCAGTAATTTATTTATGCTGCCAAGCCCCTTTCAAATACTTACCGCAATATGATTTCATTTTAGCAGAAATTGCCCGCCGCGTTCCGCAAGCTCAGTTTATCTTTCCTCGCGGCGAACTGCTGCGGGAACGGCTAAAGTTAGCTTTTGCTGCAGTTAATCTCGATAGCGAAGATTACTGTCTATTCCGAACCATTCCAACTCGACAAGATTACATAGCAATTAACTTTCTTTCCGATGTTTTCTTAGATACTTTCACTTGGTCGGGGGGGAATACATCTTTAGAGGCGATCGCTTGCAATTTACCCATAGTCACCTGTCCGGGAGAATTTATGCGAGGACTTCACGCTTATAGCTTTCTAAAAATGCTGGGAGTAACAGACACAATTGCACAAAACGAAGAGGAATATATTCAAATTGCTGTCAAGTTAGGTCTAGACTCACAGTGGCGGCGAGACATTGCACAACGCATGAGTCAGCGACAAGATGATCTGTTTGACGATAAAGTTTGCGTGACAGCTTTAGAGGGTTTTTATCAACAAATTGTTCTAGAAAGACTTAAATAATTGTTTTAATATTATAAATTAAATTTAAATTCTGCGATTAAAAGATTATATCTACAGAAGACTGGCAACACTTTTAATGTGAAAAGGATACTAACAACAAGTCAATCTCCCCTATCAATTCCGGCCCCGTACAGCTATCAAAACCCAAATTGAGGGACTAACCATGATTCAAACCCTACCAGAATTAGTAACATTCGATGAATTAATTGACTGGTATCCCGAAAAATCAGAACACCGCTACGAACTGCACAATGGAGAAATTATTGAGATACCAAAAGCAACAGGCAAACATTCTACAGTGGCCGGTTTTACCGCACTGAAAGTCGGAACAGAGATTGAGCGTCTCAACTTGCCCTACTTCATCCCCAAAGAATGCGTCATCAAACCCATGTGCGAGGGCTCGCGGTATGAGCCAGATATCATTGTACTTAACGAGCAAGCCATCGGAAACTAGCCGCGCTGGGAGAAATCATAAATTATCTATCACAATGGGTTTATCCGTCCCTCTAATCGTAGAAGTAACTACCACTAACTGGGAGGATGATTAGGCTCGTAAACTAGAGCAATACGAGACAATGGGTATTCAGGAATATTGGATTATAGACTATCTAGGATCGAGTGGCCGACGGTTTATTGGCAACCCCAAACAACCCACTTTTTCGATTTACCAACTAATTGACGGGGAATACCAAGTCAAACTGTTCAGAGGCGGCGAGGGTATTGAGTCCCCAACTTTCCCAGAATTGAAGCTGACAGCGCAGCAGGTGTTCGCTAAAGGGGATTGAGGAGGCTGCTTATGCTGATGTCCGAGTAGAGGTATCTGATTAAACATGCGATCGCGCGCATCTAAGGTATCTTGTAGAGATGCGATTCATCGCTTCTCGGCTGCAGAGCAATTAGCAAGCAGCAATTCCCAATACCCTATTCCTCAATCTAAAATCTAAAATCTAAAATCTAATGAAGCTAGGACAGTGGATGGGCTTATTAGCCCTCATCGCATCTTGTTACATCCTGTGGCAAATCAGGCAGGCTCTACTGCTGCTGTTTGCCGCCATCGTCTTAGCCACAGCCTTAAACAGACTAGCACGCTACTTGCAAAAATTCGGACTCAAAAGATCGATCGCCGTACTTTGCTCAATTAGCTTCTTATTCCTGGTCTTTGTAGGATTATTCCTAATAATTGTACCACCCTTTGCCCAACAGTTTCAACAACTTACCCAAAGAGCCCCTCAAGGAATAGCGAGATTAAATGAGTGGATCGATCAAATCGAAGCTCGCTTTTCAGGACAATTGGGTCAGCGGCTGCCCAATCTTGATGTTAACGACATCATGCAACAACTGCAACCTTTATTCAACCAACTCGTCGGCGGTGCAGGAGCCTTTGTCGGCAACACATTAGGCGTTATTCTCAGCTTTTTGCTCGTCATAGCTTTGACCTTGATGACATTAGCAGAACCTCTCTCTTACCGCAAAGCATTCATCCAACTATTTCCCTCTTTTTATCGGCGACGAGTCGATGGCATCTTAGATGAATGCGAAATAGCTCTCGGCCGATGGGTCATCGGCGCTCTCATTAGCATGAGTGTGATTGCTTTTATGAGCTTAATTGGTTTGTCGGTCTTGCAAGTTCCCCTACCGCTAGCTCACGCTGTAGTAGCAGGATTTCTTAACCTAATTCCCAATATAGGCCCCACTCTGAGCGTCATCCCCCCAATGACGATCGCACTTTTAGATTCTCCCTTAAAATCCGGTTTTGTCCTAATCCTTTACTTCCTAATTCAACAGTTTGAAAGCAACGTCCTCACCCCCTACGTCATGGCACAGCAAGTATCACTGCTGCCCGCAGTAACATTAATAGCTCAAGTATTCTTTGCCACCTTCTTTGGATTTTTAGGTTTATTGCTAGCCCTCCCCCTCACCGTTGTAGCTCAAGTTTGGATTAGGGAAGCCCTAATTAAAGATATTCTCAACCAGTGGAGTGCCAACCCTAAAACCTTAGCAGCAATCGATTCTGCTATCCATGAAAAACAAGACTCTATAGGAGTCACCGAAAGCCTGCCAGAAAAATATTTACCAGAACAGAAACCCGACATCCCAGATCATGCAGAAAATGACGCTCCTGAACATCAATAATTAAGGTTAGTAAGGACTGAAGTGTTTATTCATTGCCAGTTCTAGGAGAGAAGTATTTCCTACAAGATTAGGGAATTTGTGGTGGGATGATCCTAGAGTAACTATCTTCAATACTCGCATTTTTTACCGCATCTCTGCCAGCAAAAAAAAATTTGTTGAACCGTCAAAGTTAACGGCGGAAATGTTGCAACAAAACCCGATAGTTCCCTCTAAACTGACTGACTTGATACTCACCGTCAATCAACTGGGTAACAGACAAAGTAGGTTGTTTAGGATTGCCAATATAGCGTCGGTTGCGAAGTCCCAAATAGTCTGCAATCCAGTATTCAGGAATGCTTAAAGCTTCGTAATCAACCAATTTGTAGCCATAACCATCGCGCCAATTGATACTGACTACCTCGACAATTAGCCGGAGAGAACTACCCATTGTAATGATAGATGGGTTTTTTAATGTCGGTTCGCTGTCCGTCCCTTGGCTGTCCAAAACGATCGCATCCGGTTCGTAACCAGATAGCTCGTTATCAGCTTTGACCACGCATTCTTTGGGGACGAAGTAGGGCAACCCTAGCCTCTGGGTTTCAATCCCTAGCTTCAGGTAAAGGAAGCAGACTACTTCAGAAGGTTCTCCGGTTGCTTTAGGAGTTTCCACAAGAGTTCCATTATGCAGTTCGTAACGGTTTACCTAATTTTCAGGATACCAGTCAATAAATTCATCGAAGGTGAGTAATTTTAAGCTCGCTTGAGTCATGGCGAGCGCTCCTTATTTTATTTATGTAGGACTTACGCAATCATCCTCAGAAACCTGGTTGCTGACCAGATTTATCGTGACCAAACCCAATATTTTCGTAGAAACCGGGTTTCTTAGCTTAAGTCTTATTATGATATTATCCTTAATATCCGTTATAATTTCTTGCTTTCATTTTAAACCGAGGTCGATCGCCAAAACTGCATTCGCTCGATGGACATTCCATCACACTAAAATCTAAAATCTAAAATCTAAAATAGTCTTATGCGATCGATCGACGAAATCAACGATAAAATCAGCCAGGGCAAAGCCACAGTCTGGACAATCGAAGAACTCAAAACTAGAGTTCAAGAAACCAGCATTACCCAAGCAGCCAAAGAAGTCGATGTGATTACTACCGGCACCTTCGAGCCCATGGAATCCTCCGGTGCAATCATCAACCTCGGGCATACCGACCCGCCGATAAAAATCCGCCAATGTTGGCTGGACGGCGTTTTAGCCTACTCGGGCTTTGGGGCAGTAGACCTGTATCTGGGAGCCACCCAAGTAGCCGAAGACGGCGAAGAATCCCGCGAACGGGGCGGCGGACACGTCATCGAAGACTTAATAGCCGGCAAGCCAGTGCAGTTGCGAGCTTTGGGGCAAGTAACAGACTGCTACCCGCGCGCCTCCTTTGAAAGCACGATTACCCGCGATACAATCAACCAGTTTTATTTATTCAACCCCCGGAACGCATATCAAAACTTTATTGTTGGCGTCAATGGAGGCGATCGCCCGCTGTTCACCTACCTCGGCCCCCTGCAACCAAACCTCGGCAACGCCGTCTACTCGAACCTTGGAGCCATGTCTCCCCTGCTCAACGATCCCGACCTCCAAATCATCGGCATCGGCACCCGCATCTTCCTAGGAGGCGCCACCGGCTACATCACCTGGGAAGGAACCCAGCACTTCCCGCTGCAAAAACGCCAGCCCAACCGCACCCCCATCGGCCCGGCCGCCACCCTTGCACTCATCGGCGACGCCAAACAGATGAACTCGAAATGGGTGCGCGGCTGCTATTTCAAAAACTACGGCCCATCACTGATGCTGGGAGTAGGCATCCCCTTTCCAGTCTTAAACGAAACAGTCGTCGCCAACTGTGCAGTATCAGACAAAAAAATAGTAGCGCCGGTGGTAGATTTCTCTATCCCCCGGCGCGTTCGTCCCACCTTCGGTTTAGTCAGCTATGCTCAATTAAAGACTGGTCGCATCATGATCGAGGGCAAACCAGTACGGGCCGCTCCCCTTGCGAGTATGTTTCTGTCCCGGCAAGTAGCATTGGAATTGAAGCAGCAAATTGAAGCGGGTCAATTTACCCTCACGGCCCCAGTTGCTCCCCTACCCACCGACAGAGTATTTCTCCCGCAAGATTTGTGGGGCGCCCAAGTGAGGCTCGAATAAAGGATTTTAGATGGGCGATTTGGCGGTTTTAGATTATTTGTGGACGCACAAGGTTCCAGAAACCCGGTTTCTTGTCGCCAACGCGGGCCTGAAAGCTTAGGTTTTTGGTCAAGAAACCCGGTTTCTGCTCCTCGCGAGTGCGTCCAGGATTCTAGATTTTTGATTGAAGAATTCTGGTAAAAAACTGCACACATTGGAAACTGATGCACTCACCTAAAATCTCAAATCTCAAATCTCAAACCTAAAATTGGTTCATTCCTCGATCGGCTTAGGCTTCTTAACCGGCTTAGGAAGAGGTTCCTTGGGGACACCCGGTGCTGCTGCTGCTGCGGACTTGATGTTAGGACGCCCTACAGGAGCTCCGTCACCCTTCGGCTTAGGAGTAAACGGACGCTTCCCTCCTCCTTTGAAGCCACCGGGCGGCTTGCTGCCCGGGGGGAATTTCCGCTTTTTAATCGGCAGGGCACCAATATTATTGGCCTGCTCAATCATCAGACTATCAGCTTTCAATTTGACGTGGAAATCCCAAAAAAACCCGATCGCTTTTGTTGCTAAATCTCCCTTGAGTTTCAGTTTAAAAAACTTCATCTTGTCGTCATTTTTGCGGGGAGCTTGCTTGATTTTGACGATGACATACTTTTCTTCGTCTTGGGATTGATAAATTACCTCACCTCTAATCGAAAAATAGCCATCTTCAACATCCGGTTCCGAGGGTGGCAAAGATGCGGTCGATGCTTCGTCGCTAGTCTTAATCTCCGCTGCTTCCTGATTTTCCTCATCAGAGGGCGGTTCGGGAGGTTTCTTGAGCGTTTCCGGCTCCCAAACTCCCATAATCTGGGCGTGCAAGTTGCCGTCTTCTTGCCTGGTGCGGGGATAGACCACCCACAGGTGTTCTTGTTCCAGATCCAGGTGATTTTTGACTAAACTCATGACTCTACCCAGCAAAACTGCGTCGATGGCAGTTCCGTCGGCAGCTATCAGCATACCCCGGGTGAATTGCTCTTCTGATTGCGTGTAGCGGCCCCGCACCAAACCAACAGCTCGGTACTGTCTGGGTTCGCTGGGCGGGGGAATCGGATGTTGGCGCATGACCGAGGGTATGTCCTCAGCGGCCTGACTTTCGTTGGCTGCAGGCTCGGCGTTTGTCGGCGGTGCGACTGCTAGCGCTGTCGGATCGCTGACAGCTTCCGAAGAGGCTGCTTGCTCAGAGGGTGCAGGAGCATTGCTGGGCTGGTCTTGTGGCTTTGTTTTGTCCTTGTCGAGGGCAGAACTGTAGCGCGGTCGTTGCAGCTTATCCTTGGACGCTGGGGCGTCTGTTGGCGTTGGCGGTTGATTTTGGTCAACAGGTGCAGCCAACGCCGAAGGCACCGAACTTTCGTCTGGTGTCTCAGGAATGGAATCTGTATCTTTAGGCAGATTGACGGCCTGTTCGCTTGGCTGAGCCTTGCGAGTTGAAGTAGATTTGGACGATTTGGAAGACCGGTTGGGAGAGGGGTTCATAAAAACTCCTTGCAGCGGAGACACATCCCTTAAGGGAAATTAGGAATAAACTGAAGAAACTGCTTTAAAAACTACTAGCACCTGACTTGGGGCTTGCGCCCGGAGGTCGGGTTGTGACCCGTCAACGCCAACTTTCAACGCTACGAGTGCCGATCGGTTCGCTGGCTGCTACAATCCTTGCTCGCAAGGACTGTGGCAGTTGCTGACCGATCGATCCTGCGATCGCGCGATCGTTAGAGTTGCTGGCTAATAGCATTTAGGATATTCAGCTTGCCTATTTTACTTAATCCAATTACCTAACGGGCTGATCCGCCATATTTTCGGTAATTTTTAGCTTGACCAGACTAAATTGGACAGACACCGCAGTCCTTGGGGCTGCAGGTCCCAGTGTCCAAAATTGTTTAGCTAGCATGGAGTTGTGGGTCTGTTACCATATTAGCTGCAAGTAAAAGGCTGCTTTGTCCGTTGGGACTTTGAAGTTAAAAACGTTTACGGTTGCACCGATCGAGCTTTCATGGCAGATGCCCCCGGGCGATGCCTTAATTCTTAGAAAATAGTAGATTTTAAGCTGGGATAGTTGAATTATGGAAAAAGCAAACAAGCGTCGTGGGTTGATTACTGTGGTGGTGGTGCTGTCGCTCATCGCTTTTTTGGGATTTTCCCTTGTGCCAATTTTGGACAGTATTCTCAAGGCCAGCCAAGCGCAAAGTCGGTCAACTCCAACGCCTACTCAGACGGCGCAGTCTGGGGAGAAGCAATCAGAGTTGCTGCAAGCTCAGGCGAGGGGGTACGAATTGGTTTTGCAGCGGGAACCTGACAATGTAACGGCTTTGCGGGGATTGTTGCAGGTGCGGCTGGAGTTGATCGGACAAGGAGTGGGGGACATTAAGGATGCGATCGCTCCTTTGGAAAAGTTGGCGTCGCTGAATCCTGAGACTACTGAATACGGGATTTTGCTGGCTCAGGCTAAGGAACGCACGGGCGATCGCGAAGGGGCTGCTGGGGCTTACAGGTCAATTTTAGTGTCTAGGCCTGGGGAAATTAAGGCTTTGCAGGGGTTGGTGAATTTGCTGCTGGTGCAACAGCGGCCCGAAGCTGCGATCGGACTCCTGCAAGATACGCTGAAGGCGGCTCCGGCTGCAAATCAGGCGAAACCGGGAAGTGTGGATGTAACTTCGGTGCAGTTGATTTTGGGACAGGTTTATGCTGTGCAGAAGCGGTTTGATGAGGCGATCGCAATTTACGACGAATCTGCTAAGGCTAATCCAAAAGATTTTCGCCCGACTTTAGGAAAGGCGATCGTGCTGAAGCAACAGGGCAAAACAGATGAGGCAAAAACGCTGTTCGATCGAGCTACTGAGTTAGCTCCTCCTAACTATAAAGACCAAATTAATCAGTTAGCTAGTGGCACTCCTTCGCCGAATCCTGCGGCTGCTTCTCCTAGTCCAGAACCGGCTGCTTCTCCTAGTCCAGAACCGGCTGCTTCTCCTAGTCCAGAAGGTGCGCTACCGAAACCTTAAGGAAAGTTTTAAGTAAAAGAGTTTTGAGTAGTCAGTGAAAAAGTATTAAGTTAAAAACTTAATACTTTAAACTCAAGACTACTCGCTTTCTTCCTAATTACGCAGGACTTACGAAAAGAAATCCGGTTTCTCAGATAAATCTTAGTTGAAGGACGACAGATACATAAATAAACCGGGTTTCTAAGCCCTCGCGCGGAGGCTCCTGTTACCGATTACCAATTACTAATTATCAATTAGGTAAAACCTCGGAGGGAATTATGACCCAAAGCGTTGACCGCGTTGTTCTACCTCCTGCTTTTCCAGACCACACTCAATTACCCGACTCCGACGGTACTTTTGTGAAAAATTTTCAGGAGCATCCGCAAAGTTTAATTTTAACTGATTCGATCGGGCAAATTTTGCAGCAGCGACATCCTGACGGACAATATGCGATAGGTCAAGACTGCGGCATTTACTGGCGAGAAACTGAACCGGCGGAACAAGGTGCGGAAGCTCCTGATTGGTTTTACGTTCCGAATGTACCTCCTAACATTGACGGTCAAATTCGGCGTTCCTACGTGCTGTGGCGGGAACACATAGCACCATTAATTGCTTTGGAATTTGCTAGCGGGAACGGGGATGAAGAGCGCGATCGTACTCCTTTATCTCGCACCGATGAAGGGGGAGTCACTAAACCTGGAAAGTTTTGGGTTTACGAGCGGGTGATGCGAATTCCCTATTACGGCATCTACCAAGTTAATAATGGCAGATTAGAAGTTTATCGGTTGATTGACGGGTATTATCAACTGTTAGAACTCAATCAGCGCGGTCATTTTCCCATTGCACCTTTAGGCGTAGAATTGGGACTTTGGCAAGGCAGTTATCAAAATCAAACCATGCTTTGGCTGCGTTGGTGGGACGAGGGAGGTAATTTGCTGTTGATTGGCGATGAAAGAGCTCAATTAGAGAGATTGCGAGGGGAGCAACAGCGGGAAAGGGCCGAGAGTGCAGAACAGGCACGACAAGCTGAATTTCAGGCAAGAAGGGATGCAATTCCCCGGTTGTTGGGAATGGGTTTGAGTGCCGAACAAGTGGCGGAGGCGTTAAGTTTATCTGTGGAAGAAGTGACGGAGAATGCTGGAGAGTGAGATAGTGAGAGAGAATTGGGGAAAAGGGCGATCGGTCTTAATAGACTTCATCATGAGAACCCATTTTGAGCAATAAAATAGCTTCCTCCTCATCTTCTGGATCGGTCACAAACTCAAATAAAATCCGATAATCATAATCTATTGAACAGGAGCAGATACCCGATAAATCTCCTGTCAGTTTGTGAGTTCGCAAGCTAGGGTTAAAGCAGTCTTCAGACAAAAGTTCAAGCGTAGCTTCAATTAAAAGGCGAAGCTGAGGATTTTTACGGACTAACTTTTTGAAAGTACGAATAGATTTGGGAGTCCAACCAATTTTCATCAATCATCCAACTCCGCCATAAAATCGGCTACCGACCCAAATTTAACATTGCCCTCAGCATACTCTTGACGAACTTCTGCCACTTCCTTGAGTAATTCATTTCGTCGCTGTTGTCGCAGACGATTCTGAAGAATATCTAGAAGCAGGGCTTGATCTTCTAATGATAAAACTTCTACAGCTTCAAGAGCTTGCTGGAATTGAGATGTCTGTGTGGTTTTACTCATATATTATATTTAACTGTATGATACCCGATAAAAGCAGTATAACACTGCCAAGTTTGCAGTCATCTCCCAGAGTTGAATAAACAGCAAATTCAGTAGATTGTGTTTACTCTTCTGACCACCAGATAGGTTGTCCATCGTGTTGATAAGAATAATCTTCTGGCGGCGGATCTCCGTCCCAAGGAGGTGCTTTTGCTTACCTCTGGTATTGGTTGCAATTTTTATTTCAGATAGTCCTGGACGCATGGGGCCGGTGAAACCGGGTTTTTTTACAAAAATACTTCGTTGCAGCCCGCACCCAAGGTAAAAAATCCGGTTTCTTTTGTCCGAGTGCGTCCAGGACTGTTTGAAAAACGTTCGGCTTTGACAGCTAGCAAAATATGGTTGAGCATATCTATGCTTGGCGAACCTGTAGTTGTCAATTAGTAAGGTGCGAACTGCCCAAGAAGGGATGCTATTCCCCGATTGTTGGGAATGGGTTTGAGTGTCGAACAAGTGGCGGAGGCGTTAAGTTTATCTGTGGAGGAAGTGCGACAGAGTTCTCAAGGATGAGGCGATCATCGCACTCAATCACTTTATCCTTATCTCTCTGATTCAGTAGCTTGAGAAACAGGCTGAATTTTACCTAAAGGATAAGCGGTTAGCGGACTTTTGCGAATATCAGCTTCGATCTGAGCAATCAGTTCATCAAAGGCTAAATTGAGATTGTCAAACTGACGGCAAACTTCGCGCATTTGGGCAACAGTCTGCTTGACTTTCTCTCGATCGGGAAGGGGTGGCTTTTGAGTCATAGGACGTTCCAATCACTTTTAGTTTCTCGGACAGTTGCTTCTCCAGCGTCGGCTGTAGCTTCAGCTTGTTCAATCGTTACTAGAGAGATTATACTATTTCCAGAGCTGGTGTAAATTAAAGAGCTTTATCACTAATCTTATCAATCTTAAATGATGTGCTTGGTACTTGACTCCTCAAAATTTTTAGCTGAACTGGTCTTTTAACCATACCCAAACTAGCCTAAGT
>Ga0256856_1000088_pt1 | contig 10751 bp, 9 predicted proteins | sample BONt10_FD_181175 | JGI IMG/M metagenome (GOLD analysis project Ga0256856, IMG submission 181175) | Terrestrial sediment cell enrichment communities from Utah, United States - BONCAT_SYTO_Terrestrial_sediment - 10 | ecosystem: Environmental > Terrestrial > Deep subsurface > Rock core/Sediment... | reverse complement strand
CGTCTCAGTAGCCCCCGCCGGCCCCCCTCCCGTCATCACCTGAATCAAGTCAAAAATGCCGAAAGCTTGGGCAAATCGAAACAGCAAAGCAATCACAATTTGCGGCATCAGCAGGGGCACGGTAACTTGACGGAAACTCTGCCAGCTACTGGCGCCGTCAATCGCGTGTGCTTCGTACAAATCACCGGGAATTGATTGCAATCCCGCTAGCAAAAGCAAGCTGACAAAGGGCGTAGTTTTCCACACATCCGCTGCAATCACTGCCATCATTGCCAAAGTCGGATCTCCCAGCCAGCTAATGCTATTTTGAATTAATCCCAAACGCCTCAAAATGTCGTTAATTACGCCGTATTGGTCGTTAAAAATCCACGCCCAAGCTACTCCCATCAATGCAGTGGGCAGCGCCCAAGGCAGCAAGGAAATTGTCCGCACGATGCCGCGCCCTGTGAAGGATTGATTTAAGACTAAGGCAATGCCCATACCGATAATTAATTCCAGCACAACAGAGGCGACTGTAAATACTGTGGTGTTGCCTAAAGTTTGCCAGAAACGCCCGTCGCCTAACATTCGACTGTAGTTAGCAAAACCGGAAAAAACCAGTTTTAATTCTGTACCGAGGTTTTGGGTGAATAAACTCAGCCAAAAAGCGCGCAATATTGGGTAAGCAAATACTAGCAGCAGAATTATCAAAGCTGGTGCTACTAATATCCATCCGGTTTTTTGTTCGCGCTGGATCATCTTGTCTAATTGCATATTTCTCACCTTGAATTTATTTTATGGCGTTGCTCACAGCAACGACCCACAAGAAAAGTCACTTTTTGTGGAACAGGCCGGACAGCCTGTTTGGGCAGGCTAGAAAATTCACTATTTGTGCAACAAGCCGGACAGCCTGTTTAGGACTTATGAAGCTTTGGGTTGTTTCAAACTGCCTAATAAATTCCGAGTTTCGCTAGCTGCTGCTTTCATTGCTTGTTCTGCACTCATTCTCCCGGTAAAAGCTGAGCTCAAATAACGCTGCAAAATATCAGAAGCTTGAGCGTATTGTGCCAGGGGCGGGCGCAACGCTGGGCGTTCCACTACTTTTAGCAGTTGCGGGTAGTGGGGATATTTGGCGACTATTTCTTTGTTGGTAAATAGGGATTTGTAACTGGGAACTAAACCGGTTTCTAAAATAAATTTGCGCTGGGTTTCCTCGCTGGTAAGGTATTTAATTGCTTTCCACGCTTGTTCTGGATGTTTTGAGGTTTTGGCAATTCCCCAGCCCCAGCCGCCCAAGCAGGAACCGCCTGTTTTACCCGTACTGCTGAGCATTGGCTCGATCGCAATTTTGCCTCTAACATTCGATCCTTCGGTATTTGCCAGCTTCCAAACATACGGCCAGTTTCGCAAAAAAAGCGCTTTGCCGTTTTGAAACAAAAGCCTGGTTTCTTCTTCGCCGTAGGTGGTGACACCCGGAGGAGAAATGCCGGAGGCGATCGTATTTTTGAGAAATTCCACTGCTTTAATTGCCTCCGGTTTATCTAACCCAACTTCAAAAGTTTGAGGGTTAGCCCAAAAGCCGCCGAAACCGGAGAGTACCTCGACAAACATCGCAGAGACTCCCTCGTATTGTTTGCCTTGCCACAGATAACCCCAAGTTGCTTTTCCCTGTTTTTGCAAGTTTTGAGATATTTTTACCATCTCTTCAAAGGTTTTCGGCGCTGGAATTCCCGCTTGTTCTAAAATGTCTTTGCGGTAATAAAGCATTCCGGCATCGGAAGCGTGGGGAATTCGGTAAAGTTTGCCTTGATACCGCCCGCCTTCGACGTTACCTTGGATGAATTTTGATAGTTGTTTGGGGGGAATTTTGTCTGTCAAATCCCTTACCCAACCTGCGGCTGCAAATTTGGGAACCCAGACAATATCCATGTTGATGATGTCGTAGGGCGATTCGCCTAAAAGAAAGGCAGATGTGTAAAGATTTTCTATGAGGTTTGTGTCAGAAGGCCCTTCTATGAGGTTGATGCGAATGTCGGGGTTTTTCTGTTCAAATTCTTTGACAAACGGTTTCCAGTTAAGAATGTCTTGGCTTTGCATCAACATCGTGAGCACGACTGGCTGTTGAGTCAGTGCGGGCAGAATAAATAAAAGTAAGACGGCGGCTAATGTGACAGCGAATAAGGCTAAAAGACGGGGACGCTTCTGGCTTCCTTGCTGCGGGGAATTTATTTTTTGCATTTGCTTTTGAGAAATGGCGGTGCGATCGCCTTCTTTCTCTAATAACTCGCTTTCTTTGGTTTCGCTGGATTTAGCGAGTTTGTGTAATAAAAGTTTAAGTAAACTTTAGCTTACTTAATAATGGTCGAGTGAAGAGTCCAAATTGTGATTTAGGAATCTAGCTAGCGAGTTAAGTCAACATCTATCTAAAGATAGATATTGAGAGAATTGGCTAAGAGAGCAGTTGTCAATCGGATGAAATAAAGTAGGGACTTAGGCTAAGCCAAAGTCCTGCGCCGGATATCTGTAATTCACTCAAATACAAACGGCTATAGCAGTTTAAAAAAGTCTTGCTACAACCATTAATTTTCTATCAATTATTAAAACTCGCAAAGTTCCGCGCCGGACTTAGGCTTGGTTTAAGTCCCTACAGATGCTCGCATCCAATCTATATTTATCCCTACTTTTAAGAATGGGTATAACTTTTTTTGCTCGCCCGATCCACGAGCTATTCTGCTATAAAAACTCGGTTTCTGAGTAAGTCCTAAATACAAAAAACACCGCTCCTCAAAACAGGAGAACGGTGTATAGGGGGTGTTATGGGTTGTTGTCTGGAATTAAGATTAACAAATCACGATCTGCTGAGGCTATACCTTGTGATGGTTAAAAAATTGGCACAAACCTGCATGAGGGCCCTAGTAGCGATCGACCGCCAGCGATTAGCCCAACCATTCCACAACAGCATCTTCCTTGGTATTGGTGTGCCGTTCTGGGGTTTCGCGCTCGAATTTCATGTGGATGGCGCGGTTTTGTTCGCCGTCTGCTGCTACTGCAAAAATCGGATAGTCGATTAAGCCGTCTTGGAAAGACATCTGGAAGCGGAAAGTGCCGTCAGCATTGAGTTTAATCGGCTGTCCGCCTACGTAGACGGTGGCGTCGGGCTCGGTGGCGCCGTAAACGATCAGTTCGGCGTCAGCAACTAACCAGAACTGGCGGGGGCGCATCGGGGCGGCGAAGCCAACTCCCGACATACCTACACCCGACATACCAAAACCCGACATGGTGAGGCCGGACATACCGACACCCGACATGGTGAGGCCGGACATACCGACACCCGACATCGTGAGGCCGGACATACCGACACCCGACATCGTGAGGCCGGACATACCGACACCCGACGCGGTGAGGCCGGACATACCGACACCCGACGCGGTGAGGCCGGACATACCGACACCCGACGCGGTGAGGCCGGACATAGCGCTTGCCGCCCACATTCCGACGCCGGAGGGGAACACGTAGGAACTGAGAGCTTGTTCGTGGATGCCGACTTGCTGGACAGAACCGGCGACGTGCTGCATGGAACCGAAGACAGAACCCGCTACTCGCATGGATTCGGCAGATTCTGCCATGCCGAAGATTTGTTGGTAGATGGCGTTGTTGGTGCTCAAACCAGCGCCATTGACTGCTTGTGCGATTTTCTTGGCCGGAGGAACCAGTTCCGCGAAGGTTTTGCCAGACAAGTCTTCTTCCCAGTCGAGGGTGATGAATTGATCTTCAATCCAGTCGCTGGGATAGACGGGAGGAACGCGGACTTGAGCCGATCGAGCTAATATCAACCAGCGGCCATCTGGACAGCGGTAGCCGATGTCTACCGCGTAGTCCCGATCGCTCACGGGGATTGGCACGTACCATTCGCGCGCCAATTCGTCGCAGGGATATTCTTGAATGCTGTGCGGGCTTTGAATGTCGAGGTTAACATCTGTAACGTCGTAGATCCGCAGGGCTAGTTGCTGTCCTCCTTGGCGGCGCAATTCTTCTTTGCGATCGTTGGGAATATCCCAGTAAGTGTAGGCCCATTCTGGGTCGCGGGGCATTAAAACAACCCGGCTTTCGCCGTAGCCGTTGGGCAAATCTGCTAAACCTTCATCTACAGACGACAAAGAACCACCTGTTCTATCTTCTTGACCGAGTTCAAACTTTGCTGCTTCCACTGCTTCTTGTGCCTCTAGTTTGCGAGATGGACTGTATGAAAATTTGGTGCGCTGAATTTCTTGAATTGATGCCAGGAGTTGCGATTTCCGCATCCGGCTGTAGCGAGAGACTCCACATTCGCTAGCAACTCTGCGGAGTTGTCGCAAAGTCATCTCTTCTAATGGTGGGCGTTCTTTTGCCATGAGTTTGTTCTCCACTAATTTGGGATGGCGGGTTAGATTTTTCCTCTCAACACAAATGTGTTGACTTTTTGAGTTAGAAACTCTTTTAAGTGCAAATATTATTGAGCTTCCAAATCTCTCCAACCTTTGAAGCCTTGCTTGTTTTTAGCTTGTCTTTTCCCCAATGCGATCGGGGATTTTGACTTCTTGGCTTCTGCACGCACCGTCCGATCTAAATAAAACTTTTCTGTCGATTCTTGATTGACAAGATCGATTTTGTGAGTGCGATCGGTGCTGCTAGCAACGCTGTGCTGGCAGCACACGCGCTATTCGATTCCCAGAGCTGCCTCGGCTTAATCGAAGCATTTCTTTGGGATCGCTTTGTCATGACTTAATGTTGCAGACAACTTGCGATCGGGTCAAGGGGTCTTTTGCCTCAATCCTGGGTACTTATACGCATTTTCGTGATTTTGGGGATCAATATGTCAGGGGATCTTGACATTTGGGAGATTTGGGGGATCGGTGCGGTCGCGAATGTCAGGATTTGATGACATATTGCCCTAGGGGGCTTTTGATGGGTTTGGAGGGTGGGGGCGATCCGTATGCAATATCTATATCTTTAGGAATACGATCGCACTTCCAGCCAACTATTCTCCCGATGCTTCCCTCTCCATCACTTCCTGTCACCAAGGGATTAAATTTTTGTGAGAGCGCTCATACTATATGCTACTATAGCATATAGTAGCATAGTTAAATCAAAGATAAAAGATACAATGTCTATAAAATTAAAAGAAAAAGAACTCGTGGGTGGAAAACGCAAGCGGGAGTTGATAGCGGTATACATCCCCAAAGAAAAGAAAGTCGCTTTAGAGGCGTGGGCAGCCTCAGAAGAGCGATCGGTTTCTTGGATAGTCGCCAAGCTGATCGATCAAGCACTTTGCTGCCGTCAACAGCAGCAGGAAGGTTCGGACAATGACAACTAACCCACTTAGCTATCTCGAAGATCCTGAAGATGAAATCCAGGGTATGGGGAATCCTCAAACCGAATCCGTTGTAGCAGGAACAAGAAAAAAAGCAGTTGAACGTTGCTTAGAAGAAGCAAAAGGACGGAAGTTACTCGCCGTTCAACACTTTCACAAGAACATTTGGCAGTGTATTTTCCCAGGAGGCGAAGATGAAGACTACAGGTACAATTGTTTGGGACTATAAACAGGGTTGGACTTCTCCAGAACTAGAAGTTCCGGCAACAGGTAAAATTGCTGTTTTTGTCGATTACCCAGATGACGACTTAAGTATGCCCATTATCGAACTCGAAGTAGAAGAATTGTTGTCAAGTTTAGGCTATGTTGGTGAGGCTCGCTACATTGGAGAAAACGATCGTTTCAAACCCTGCGATACAAAAACTGTCACTTATGTAGAAACATTTTCCATTGAAGAGTTGAGCCATCATCTCAGAATACTGAATCAAACTATCATTCCGAGGGAATGGTTTTATATCTTAAATTCCGAGGGAAATATTATCCGTATTCAAGAGGCGATCGTTCCAGCATAAGCGATCGATTTAAAAATTAGTGATCGCTTTAGAATAGATATATTTTTCTTTGGGAATATGACAAACTGGAAAACTTCCGGCAGTAGCTGGTGGAGGAGTGAAGGTGAAAAGCATTAATCACATTTTACGGAGTCAGGCTCAAATGACCATACTTACATCAGAACAAATTGCACAATATCGCTCTGAATTGGCGAGCGATCCACAGGCATTAGCTGCACTTGACGAAGTAGAAGCTTGTGATAACAGTTTAGAAGATGCAGCAGAAGTATTAGCAATTGAGTCTGGATATACAAAATCCACTCTGGCAGAGTCAGACCAAAGTTATTTAGACAAGTTAACCGAGAAAGCACGAAAAGTTATCTGTAGCAAATACACAGGTGATTTACTGGAATTATTCAAGGATTTGAGAGATTTTATGCCGTTTCCTGCTAATTTAGCAACCTTAGTTGCTATCAACGTGACTAAAATAAGTGTTCATAAGTTTTGCGAGTCGTCAGAGTCTGAAGCTTAGATTCCTGTAGCTGTAAAGGCTGCCCAATCGGAAGGGTGAGCAAAGGGATATGCTTGAGATAGGCGATATGTTATTGAGGCCTCAGCTTTCCTACGCTCTACTTTTGGCAGTTTACTAAGGATTTCATCAATTAGAGCCTTGTATTTAATCAGGCGTTTTTTAAACTCGTCAACAGTTAAATCTCGTAACCGTTTCTGTGCTAGGTTGAGGGCGATCGCAATATCTCCCTCTTCTAACTGTTTATATTTTCTCAGGTTTTCATAAAACTCAATCATCAGAAAAGCAGCAGACAGTTGATCTACCTCCCAAAGGGTACTAACGACGCTAGGACTACCTGCAAACAGAAAACCACTTGGTAAACCGATGTACTCATCGCTGATGCTGTTAAAATCTGTCATGCCAGTTTCACAAGCTGAGAGGATAACCAGGCGACATTGATTTAAGTCTAGAGCAAAGATTTCTCCCAGCGTCAGGTGTCCATCCGCCAAAATTAGAGCTGATTTTTCAAAGTTAAATGTAGCATGACCGAAGAAGTGGAAGCAGTGGGCAGAGCGTAGTTGTTCTGATTGAATGAGGTTAGCTTTTATTGCTTTGTCTCCAGGGAGAACATAGTCATTCGGCTGAAAATAAGGACGGATAGCTTCAACTCCAAAATCAACATAGGGACGGTCTTTAGTAGGATTTTGAACAGCAAATAGGTGGGTAAAGTCGGGGCGTTGTCGTTTTTGTGCTTGTAGTAATAGCTGACAACTCGGTGCATAGCTGACTCCTTTGGGGAAAATATCGATGAGGTACAATTCACCGACGGGTAAAGCATGAAGAGGGAACAGATGTAAGGCAAGATGGGGGATGAGGATTAGCTGCTGACAATCTTTGGGAAGATGGGAGAGAATCTCATCCAAGTGCAATACCTTTGCTAATTCCTTGAGTCGCGGAGTTAGCTGAGTCAGCCAGTTGTCTTTTTGCTCGTAGTAATCATCTATATAAACATTAGCCCAATATACCAAAGCATTTCGGTCATCGATGGTGGCAGACAAAACGAAGGGTTGGGGGCTGTGGTGGGTAAAGATAAATGTATGGAAGCTTTCACGAGTGATATACCACTCGATAATTGCAGGGTGGTCATCTAAAGTTGCCTGAAAGTGGTCAAAGTTGAAGCCAGAACCGATGGGTAAGTAGCTGTTTTGTAAGTCGTTACGCTCATGTCGTAGCTGCTGGAGATGTTCCGCTCGGGCAGTTTGATTTTCTGCTTTAGCATTTTGGATATCATCTTGACCGCTAGCGATTTCGTCTCGGAGTTGCTCTAGTTGTTTGACAACTTTTGAGGGTAAAATATTATGTAAATCGCGGGTGAGGAGTTGTTCAACTAGGTTGCGGGTTTTGCTGCGTTCAGCGTATTCAATGGCTTCGGTAGGTTTGTCCATCGCTAGACATACTTCCACCATAGATTGATAGATTTGGTTATGTTCCTCAGCTAGTTTTTGCTTGAATTTCTCCCCGGAGACAACCTCTTCTCGCAGTAATTCTACTGTTTCTATAGCATCAGCAAAGGCATGATATGCAAGATACTTTTGGTTGTTTTCTTTGTAAGCAAGCCCAAGGTTAAATAAAGTCTGAGCGCAATCTTGGGGAAAAGCATCGCGGGTGCGAACTTCAAGTGCAGCTTGGTAATAGCGAATTGCTGCTTCTAAATTCTCGGCTTTATCTCCTTTGATTCTGTCAAAGTAGGCAACAGCCAGATTATGTTGAGTGGCTGCCCAATTTTGGGGAAAAACTGAGCGGTTGAGAACTTCAAGCGCAGCTTCGCAATAGCGAATTGCTGCTTCTAAATTCTCGGTTTTATCTCCTTTGATTCTCTTAGAGTAGGCAAGAGCCAGGCTATTGTTAGAGTAGGCAAGAGCCAGACTATTTTCAGTGGCTGCCCAATCTTGGGGAAAAGCTTCACTGGTGAGGACGTGAAGTGCGGCTTGGCAATAGCGAATTGCTGCTTCTAAATTCTCAGCATTATCTCCTTTTATTCTGTATAAGTAGGCATTAGCCAGATTATTTTGAGTCATTGCCCAATCTTGGGGAAAAGCTGAGTGGGTAAAAACTTCAATTGCAGCTTGGTAATACCGAATTGCTGCTTCTAAATTCTCGCCTTTATCTCCTTTTATTCTCTTAGAGTAAGCAAGAGCCAGATTATTTTGAGTTGTTGCCCAATCTTGGGGAAAAGCTGAGTGGGTAAAAACTTCAATTGCAGCTTGGTAATACCGAATTGCTGCTTCTAAATTCTCGGCTTTATCTCCTTTAATTCTGCCAGAGTAGGCAGCAGCAAGATTATTTTGAGTTGTTGCCCAATCTTGGGGAAAATCTGAGCAGGTGAAAACTTCAAGTGCAGCTTGGTTATAGCGAATTGCCTCTTCTAAATTCTCGGCTTTATCTGCTTTAATTCTGTACCAGTAGGCATTAGCAAGATTATTTTGAGTTGTTGCCCAATCTTGAGGAAAATCTGAACTGCTGAGAACTTCAAGTGCAGCTTTGTAATAGGGAATTGCTATTTCTAAATTCTCATATTTATCTCCTTTGATTCTGTTATAGTAGACAAGAGCCAGATTATTTTGAGTGGCTGCCCAATCTTGGGGAAATGCTGATCGGGTAAAGACGGTAGCAGCAACTTCGTAACCTGCGCGTGCAATCTCCAAATTGCTGGCTATACTTCCCAAAGGAAACTGCGCAATCAAGTAGCTAAAACTGAAAATAACCCTGGCAATCGATTGCGATTCTTCTGACTCAATCTCTGATAGTGTCGCCATTGCCCAATCTCGCAACAAAAAGGCAAAAGCATCATTCAGTTTATCTAGGTTGTCTTGCAACAGCGGATACACCTGTTGGGTTTCACCCTTACTTTCTGCTGTTGTCCGCAATACCTCCATCAAGAAATTGAAATACACTTCTGAGGTTGCTGTTGCTGAAGAGTTGGCAATCATCTCACCCAAATGAGAAGCCCAATTTCGCAACCAAGTAGCGTTATTCTCATCCCCCTGCTGTGCCAGATAGTCAGCAACTTGTAGCATCATTTGCACTAACCCAGCATCAACCAACTCTGAGTTAGCATTCAAAATTTCTGTTGCTTCATCTTCACTCGGACAATTGAATAACAAATAGATCAGATGCAGATAGGCTTGATGGCGGCTTTCATCCATTGTGGGCGATATTCGGAGTAGTGATGTTATTTTCTACATCAGGATTTGCACTTTTTCGGGACGCGAAATAAAATTCCGTACAGGCGGCCTTAGTTGCTGCTACTACGCATCCAAAAACCAGACTTCGGGCAAAAGTCGGGTTTCTCAGAAATCCTGTATAATCGATCTTACCTAGCTAACTCTAATTTTGGCTCCCGCTTGTTTAAATGGTAACTAGCGCTTTCTTCGAGCAATTGACGAACAAAACTAGGTTCTTGGGAGTTCAATGAATGCAAAATATCTCGATACAAACGACAAGCATCATCATCATTTAAAATGCGGCTGTGAAGGATTCTCGTCCATTCCGAAGCAACGAGCATTAATTGCGGTACAACTGTCACAAAGGCTTGAATCTGGGCTGACACATCAAAAGATTCTAGAAAATGAATCAAACCAAACATGACTTCTGGCTGTTCGCAGCGATCGTCTAAAATCAGATGTAAATCTGGCAAATGTTCATCTTGAGGACGATCGGCAAGTGAGGCTAAAGCATTTTCAAAAGCTATAACTTCATCAGGCGATCGCATCAAATTATTTGCTTTTAAAATGCTAATCCCGAGATTTTCTTTCATCAACTATTACCTTCCTTGTCAAAAAATATCGACCAAGCTAACTTATTTAACCGGATAACTTCCTGTAAGCTGCGTCTAATCTCTGGGCTGTAAAGTCCCTGACGGCGATAAATCGATCGTGCATCCGCAATCTCTCTAGCTAGTGCATTTCTTGGTGAAACACTGAGATTGGGGGATTGTCCGTAAGAGATAGTTTGGCGACGACGACCTCCCTGACCGGGCATAGGGTGTTCCATCATCATAGCAATACCCATGCCTTTGGTGTAGCCAGGAACTTTTGCAGCCATAAACGCATGAGAAGGAATGTGATGCGGTGTTAGATTATCACCTCTACGTCCAGTTTCCAGCAACCGATCGTAGCGTCCGACAGCGCCTTCTCCTGGAAGTAGTTGAGGTATGTTATTTACGATCTTTTTCTCCTATGTATTTCAGCTACGCCATATTTCCTAATATTTCTGATTCATGGCTAACTATCTAACTTATCAAACAGTTGATTTAAAAAATCCTCAAATTAGCATTTAATTAAATGTTATACTCTATCTG
>Ga0256856_1000087_pt1 | contig 10756 bp, 9 predicted proteins | sample BONt10_FD_181175 | JGI IMG/M metagenome (GOLD analysis project Ga0256856, IMG submission 181175) | Terrestrial sediment cell enrichment communities from Utah, United States - BONCAT_SYTO_Terrestrial_sediment - 10 | ecosystem: Environmental > Terrestrial > Deep subsurface > Rock core/Sediment... | reverse complement strand
GCTATTTTCCAGACGGCAATATTGAGTTTTTAGGCCGCACTGACGAACAGGTAAAAATTCGCGGTTATCGAATAGAATTGGGAGAAATTGAAGCGCTGCTGGTTCAGCATCCAGCAGTCAAAGAAACAGCGGCGGTTGCTGCGGATGATTTGTCTGGCAACAAACGCCTAGTTGCGTATGTCGTCCCCAATCACAATCAGATCCTTAATCCCGGGGAAATACGCAATTTCCTCAAACAACAACTGCCCAATTACATGATTCCCAGTGCTTTTGTGGCGATGGATTTTCTGCCCCTAACTCCCAATGGCAAAATCGACCGCCAGCGCCTAGCTGAACCGGGAAATCTAACTAGCAATTCAATAGATAAAAGCTGCATTGCACCTCGCACACCAACCGAGTCAACCCTCGCCAAAATTTGGGTCACAATCCTCAACGCAGAGTGCGTTGGCATTGGCGATAACTTCTTCGATTTGGGTGGAGATTCCCTGCTGGCAATCCGCCTCATCAATGAGATTAACCAGCAATTTGAGCGCGAGTTGCCGCTGTCTGCTCTTTTTTTAAATCCAACAATTGAAGGTTTAGCCGATTCGCTAAATTCAGGAACAAATTCTCGGGAATGGTCGCCTTTAGTTGCAATTAAGCCTCGCGGTAAAAATCCCCCGTTCTTCTGCGTCCATCCCATCTTTGGCGTCGTATTTCCTTATTGCGAGTTAGCCTTTGGGCTAGGAGAAAATCAACCGTTTTACGGGCTGCAACCAAAGGGTATTGACGGCGAAAGTTCTCCGTTAACTAGCATTGAAGACATGGCGGCTGACTACATCGCAGCCTTGCGTAGCGTTCAACCAAAAGGGCCTTATTTTTTAGGAGGCTGGTCTTTTGGAGGTTTGGTTGCTTTTGAGATGGCTCAACAGTTGCTCGCAGCGGGGGATGAAGTGGCTTTACTTGCTGTGCTGGATACTTTAGCGCCGGTTTCTGCTAACAAACCTTCTTTTTGGGACGGTTGCAAGTTTATTCTGACTACTGTTTCTCGCTCTATCTGGCCTTTTGTAGTAGATTATTTTCGCTTGGTGGCTGCTGGGGAAAATGTTCAAAGTGGCGGTATTGCTGCCAAATTTCCGAAATTAAATAAGATGCTTAATTTGGCAGCTAATTTTTTGCATCGCTGGAATTGGAAACAGGCGGTTATGGTTAGCATCCTATCTCAGGAGTCAAAAGAACGGAGCTGGCGCGAGCTGGCAATCCCCTCGATGTTTACTGTATTTCAGGCTAATAGTCAAGCAACTCTCAGCTATGTACCGAAAATTTATCCGCAGCGAATTACTCTGTTTAGATCGAGGGAACCGCTAAGCATGAGTAATCAAGATCCGACTCTTGGCTGGAGTGAATTAACGACCCAAAAAGTAGAGGTGATTAGGGTTCCTGGGAATCACCTGACTATGTTGAGAAAGCCTAACGTTGAGGTGCTGGCTCAAAAGTTGAAGCATTGCTTTGAGGAGGAGTTAAGTGATTGAGTTACCCGCGGGCTTGTGCGTCGCCACCGGGTTTGATGTGCGAAAGCGCTATTAGTCCTGAATCTGATCTTCATCTGCGTGAATCAGCGTCAATCCCTTGTCATCTGCGGTTAATACATTCTCTTTTTTTCACCGCAGATGAGGGCAGATAAACACAGATTAACGCAGATGAGTTAGATCAATTCCGGTTGCACCCTCCATCCGTGATTGTTGACTGATGACTGTTCTCAAATGCCTCAATCTAAAATCTAAAATCTAAAATTGCCCAATGGATTGCGCGATGCTGAAGATGATAGCACCCAAACCTGCTGCGATCGGAATTGTCACCAGCCAAGCCGAACCAATTGACAGCAAAGTTTGCAAGCGTACTGTTTTCCAAGCTTTGATCAGCCCGACTCCGACAACTGCACCGACTAAAGCGTGGGATGTGGAAACTGGCAAACCGAAGCGGGATGCTAGCAAGACTGTGGTGGCTGTGGCTAATTCCGCGCAAAATCCGCCGCTGGGTTGGAGTTCGATGATCTTTTCGCCGACGGTGGCAATTACATTTTTGCCCCAGATGGTTAAACCGATGACTATTCCTGCGCCTCCGAGGACTAAAATCCACAGGGGAACGCTGAAATCTTCTGAGGGAAAGGAACCTGTGCGCCGGATGTAGGCGATCGCAGCTAGGGGAGCAACTGCATTTCCTACGTCGTTGGAACCGTGGGAAAATGCTACAAAACAGGCGCTCAAGACTTGAAATCTCGCCATTTGTTGCTCGATGAGAGAGTGGGGGAGTTTCGGAGTGGGGGAGGAGTTTGTACTTGGGCCGAATCCCTTATCCCCTCTTCCTTCTTCCTTTTTCCTTCTTTCTTCTTCCTTCTCAACTGATTCTAATTTTTTCCAGCTATTGAGTGTTAGGCCGATCGCAGCTATTGCCCCGATGCCAATGACAATATCGTGAATTGGAAGATTCCAGCCAAATCTATCCTGCGCTAGGGCGATCGCCCCTGTCTGCACGAAAGCGACATTCACAACAGACGGCAGTACAATTATCCCAAATACGCTCAGCATTGCTGCACTCAGCCAAGGTATCCACTCGCGCATTTGAGATAGAGGATCTGGCCGATCGAGAATCGAATACTTCACCACGCTGTAAAATAGTGCGGCTAAAGCACCGCTGGCAACAGGTGTCGCCAGCCAAGTTAGGGAGATGGTGCCGATGGTTCGCCAATCAACTGCATTAATTCCGGCTGCAACACAGCTAAAACCCGCGATCGCGCCCACCACTGCATGGGATGAAGAAACTGGCAAACCTCGAGTGGTAGCGATTTGCAGCCAGATCCCGCTAGCTATCAGCACTGACACCATCCCGATTAAAAATACTTGCGGCTGGGTAGAGAACACATCTGCATTGACAACTCCTGTTGCCAGAGTTTCGGAAACTCCTTGCCCGAACAGCACTGCGCCGGAAAATTCCAGTATGCCTGCAACAATTATTGCCTGCTGCAGGGTTAGCGCCTTCGAGCCTACGGATGTCCCCATCGAGTTAGCGACATCGTTGGCCCCCAAGTTGGCGGCGACGTACAAGGCGAGTGCAGCCATCGCGCCCAATTGCAGAAATACGACCCCAGAGGTATCTAACATAGAATTTTTTTGACATAAAACGGGCATTTCGATATATGATAATGGATTGTGAGTTTTGGTAAATCCCGTCAGTAACCCAGGTCTAAAAGACACGCTCGCTTGCAAGAGCAATTCCCGCAAGCCGTACCCCTAGGGCCGAGCGTCTTAACTGACTACGTTTTTTGAGTCACGACACCTGGAAATGCGTAGCTAGTTTCCTGCTCTGTCATTTGCAATTAAACAGTCTTAAGGTCACTGAGACAGTGTTGCAAGTCTAAAAAGCTCTTAAAACATTGACCGACAAGCTAACATTACTGGAATGGCAAGGCGCTCCCGGCAATACAGGGATCAGACAAGTACCATTCCTCTACTTGTCTAGCCCCGAAAGGGGTAGGCGGTTTAAACCGCTCGTGTCGTTTCCCTCTCTTGGCTCAAGCCACTGAGTGTCCCACTTACCGAGTTTTTTTTATGAAAGGCGCAGAAATAATCCGTTCGATCGAAACGGAAGAAATAAATAGAGTCCAGCAAGAACTCAATAAACAAGTCCCCGAAATTTACGTGGGCGACACAGTGCGAGTCGGCGTAAGAATTAAAGAGGGTAACAAAGAACGGGTTCAGCCCTACGAAGGGACTGTGATTGCCATGCGTAACGGCGGGATTAATGAAACAATCACGGTCCGCCGCGTGTTTCAGGGCGTCGGAGTCGAACGGGTGTTTTTGATTCACTCGCCCCGCATCGCCTCGATCCAAGTGATGCGCCGCGGGAAAGTCCGCAGAGCAAAACTTTACTACCTGCGCGATCGGGTGGGCAAAGCTACTCGTGTCAAACAGCGGTTCGATCGCTCCCTGTAGGAATGCACCCAGCTTCCCCTTGGTTCATGGTTCATGGGAAATTGAGAAATTTCAAAAAAAAGTTTCCCATTTAGGAGCGCACTGTGTTAAAATAGAAATCTAGAGGTTAAGCGAATTTCAGCAACCTCACCTGTGCGCTCTTAGTTCAGTTGGTAGAACGCAGGTCTCCAAAACCTGATGTCGGGGGTTCAAGTCCTCCAGGGCGCGCTGAATCACCAAACTTTAAATTCTGCCCGAAAGCGCCCGGATTATTGGCTGGCAACAGTCAAAACCGCAAACTTTCGGGTAGAATTAATTTTTGTGGGCGGTTCGCAAAAAATACCATCAACAAATGCTCGGTGTCGCTTCTAGATCGTCGGTTTCGGCGATCGGCAGTTACACAGTTGATAGGTTGGGCTTGTAAAAAAGTCGTGGCTTTAGATTTGAGATTTGGGACTTGGGCGTAAGTGGTTAGTGTCACAAAATCTGAGAGCCGCGGGCCACTCACACCATCAAAAATCAAAAATCTAAAATCTAAAATCGCAAGGGGGATTGAATCGTGGCGAAAAAAGACGAAGCTCAAGAAACTCAAGAAATAACGGCGCCTGGGTTTAATCCTACGGGTTTTTTCAATGAAACTAAAGAAGAACTCGGCAAAGTGGTTTGGCCCAGCAGGCAGCAGCTAATCAGCGAGTCTTTGGCAGTGCTTTTGATGGTAATCCTCTCAGCAAGCCTGATTTATTTGGTGGATAACTTCTTTAACTGGGGCGCGGGAAAGGTGTTTGGGCCATGACTTTTGCATCAGAAGAATCTGAGTATTCCACAGAAGCGACGGGACAGGCAGCATCGCCAGATGTGCCGGAGATTGATGCTCGCTGGTATGCTGTTCAAGTTGCCTCTGGCTGCGAGAAGCGGGTGAAGGCAAACTTGCAGCAGCGGATTCAAACTTTGGATGTTGCCGATCGCATCGTTCAAGTGGAAATTCCGCAAACTCCGGCGATCAAAGTCGGCAAAGACGGTTCCAGGCGGCAGTCAGATGAAAAAATCTTTCCCGGCTACGTACTCATCCGTATGTTTATGGACGAGGATACCTGGCAGGTGATCAAGAATACCCCGAATGTAATTAATTTTGTCGGGGCAGAGCAGAAACGCCGCTACGGGCGCGGCAGGGGTCACGTCAAACCGCTACCTCTGAGTCATTCAGAAGTAGAACGGATCTTCAGAAACGCTCAGGAATCAGAACCGGTTGTCAAAGTATCGATGTCTGCTGGAGACCACGTTGTGGTACTTTCCGGGCCGTTTAAGGATTTTGAAGGTGATGTGATTGAAGTTAGCCCGGAACGGAACAAGCTCAAAGTTTTACTCTCGATTTTTGGGCGCGATACGCCTGTAGAATTGGAGTTCAATCAGGTTCAGAAACAGAACTAACTAATGGCAAAGAAAGTTGTTGCAGTAATTAAGTTGGCGATTACGGCGGGAAAAGCCAACCCAGCTCCTCCGATCGGCCCGGCTCTGGGTCAGCACGGCGTCAATATTATGATGTTTTGCAAGGAGTACAATGCTAGAACCGCAGACCAAGCGGGTCTGGTGGTCCCGGTAGAAATTTCGGTTTTTGAAGACCGCAGTTTTACTTTTATTCTCAAAACCCCGCCGGCGTCGGTTTTGATTCAAAAAGCGGCTGGCATTGCTAAGGGTTCGGGAGAACCTAATCGCAAGCAAGTAGGGACAATTACACAGGCTCAGTTACGAGAAATCGCTGAAACGAAAATGCCTGACCTCAATGCTAATGATGTTGAGGCTGCTATGAAAATTGTGGCAGGAACGGCTAAAAATATGGGCGTGGCGATCGCGGATTGAAGGAAGAAGGAAGTTCGGCAACGGATTCTGTAACGGATGTAACGGATGTAACGGATGTAACGGATGTCCGTCGGAAGAAGGAAGAAGGAAGAAGGAAGAAGGAAGAGTTTTCCTAGTCCAAGTTCCAAATTGCTAATCCAAAATTCCTGATTTTGAAGGTAAAATCTTCAATCCAAAATCCAAAATCCAAAACCCAAAATCGATCGGTTCAGGGGGAGAAGCAAAGCTTCGCTAGTAACCGAAAAGTGGTAGATTTTAAGATTGTCCGATAGGTTCAATCTAAAATCTAAAATCTAAAATCTAAAATCGACTGACCCCAGGAGATAACAATGGCAAAGAAAGTATCGCGAAGACTGCAAGAACTTCAAAAGAAAGTTGAAGACAGACCTTATCTACCGCTGGAAGCTCTGCAACTTTTGAAAGAAACAGCAACGGCTAAGTTTGGCGAAGCTGCTGAAGCTCACATCCGTTTGGGAATTGACCCGAAATATACTGACCAACAGTTGCGGACAACTGTATCGCTGCCAAAAGGAACTGGTCAAGTAGTCAGAGTTGCGGTGATTGCTAAGGGCGAAAAAGTTAAAGAAGCTTTGAATGCCGGCGCTGATATTGCGGGTTCTGAAGAGTTGATCGATGAAATTCAGAAGGGCATGATGGACTTCGATTGCCTGATTGCTACCCCAGACGTGATGCCGTTGGTGGCAAAATTGGGTCGGTTGTTGGGTCCGCGCGGTTTGATGCCTTCTCCGAAAGGTGGCACGGTGACGACTGACATTTCTCAGGCGATCAACGAGTTTAAAGGTGGTAAACTAGAATTCCGTGCCGATCGAACTGGCATCGTTCATGTTATGTTTGGCAAGGCAGCTTTCTCAGCGGAAGATTTGCTCGTCAACCTTCATGCTTTGCAAGAAACAGTTGACCGCAACCGTCCTTCTGGTGCTAAAGGTCGCTACTGGCGCAGTCTGTACGTATCCGCAACAATGGGCCCGTCGATCGAGGTCGATATCAATGCCCTGCGCGATACCAAACTTGATGCTGCGTAGAAAGAATTAAGTAGAAGGCAGAAGGTAAAAGACAGCTTCGGCTGTCTGTGTAAATCTCTCACAAGATTTGCGCCATAGCCTTGCTATGTCTGCCTTCTAGTGATAGCCTAATCAAAAATCAATAAGCTGAAGACCGCAGGTGCCGATCGCTTAATTTCCTGCCGAGGCTGAAGAAATAAAAACTCAAGACTCAAAGATTAGAAATTTTCTATTTTTAATTGTGACTTGTTAATTTTTAATTCTCTGCCCCGGCTCGAAGGTCGGGGTTTTTGACGGGCAATTTTCGATCCTAAAAGGAGGTGAAATAAGTATGGGCAAAAGTTTAGCAGTAAAAAATGAGATTATTGCAGACCTCAAGCAAACCTTGAGCGAATCTCAACTGGTAATCGCGATCGACTACAAGGGCTTAAGTGTTGCTGAAATCACAGATTTGCGTCGGCGTTTGCGTCCGAAAGGCAGCAGTTGCCAAGTGGCAAAAAACACGCTGATGCGAATTGCTGTTGAAGGCAACGACACCTGGCAGCCGATACAGGAATTGCTGACAGGTACGTCGGCGTTTTTGTTCGTGCAAGAAGATATTGGCGGCGCGATTAAAGCTTACCAAGAATTCCAAAAAGTCTCTAAGAAGACTGAACTTCGCGGCGGCGTGATGGAAGGACGGGTACTGAAAGAAGCTGATGTTAAAGCATTAGCCGATCTGCCGTCGAAAGAACAACTCATGGCTCAAATTGCTGGCGCTATCAACGGTGTCGCAACTAAGTTGGCTGTGGGTATCAATCAAGTTCCTACTTCGATCGCTCGCGGTCTTAAGGCTTATGCTGAAAAAGACGGCGATTCCCCAGAAGTAGAAGCAGAAGCACAACCAGAAGCACAACCAGAAGCAGAAGCAGAAAGCGCATCTGTGTAAGTCATTAGTAATTAGTCGTGAGTCATAAGTCGTTAGTTTTGAGAAACAAACTGATGACTGGAGACGAGAAACTAATAATTAATGAGCAATCGAAAGTCTCTAATTCCAAATCTACAATCGAACTAGGAGTTCCAAAAATGTCTACAGCAACTGATGAAATCTTGGATAAACTTAAGTCTCTGACTTTGCTCGAAGCTTCTGAATTGGTCAAGCAAATTGAAGAAGCTTTTGGCGTCAGCGCTGCTGCTCCTGTAGGTGGCATGATGATGATGGGTGCGGGCCCGGCAGCCACTGCTGAACCCGAAGAAGTACAAACTGAGTTCAGCGTAATTCTTGAAGAAGTTCCTGCTGACAAGAAAATCGCAATTCTGAAGGAAGTCCGGGCGATTACCGGTCTGGGCCTGAAGGAAGCGAAAGACTTGGTAGAAGCCGCACCGAAGGCAGTTAAGGAAGCTATTGCTAAGGAAGCTGCTGAAGAATTGAAGAAACAGCTTGAAGCTGTGGGCGCAAAGATTGCTATCAAGTAGTCAGAGAATGTAGCCGACAGGTTGAAACCTGTCGCTATGAGACCTCAGTTTGCTGGTGCAGACTGAGGTTTTTTCGGTTAATTCGATCGACAACTATGGCAGCTTGTAATTAACCTGTGATACTAAATCCGGGTTAGAAACTCCCTTTGTAAGACTCGGCGATTGAAATCCCTCTGCAAGTCAAACGAAGTCTGCCTCCGCAGAGTAAGAAATAAACAGGGTATTGAAGATCGATCGACAAAAATATCTCGGCCCGGGCGGCTTTAAGTTGATTTCTCAGTCCTGGACCCATGGGGCTTCAGAAACCGGGTTTGTTTATGAAAAGACGCCTTACAGCCCGCAGATTCGGTAAAAAACCCGGTTTCTTCGATCGCGCCGTGCGTCCAAGACTGTTATCACAATTCTGCTTCCATCTGCCGCACGACTGTTAAAGCAGAATAGGAAACACCGGCAGTACCTTCTCCGGGATGGGTGGAGTCGCCCACTAACCACAAATTTTTAATTGGTGTGCGGTTGGCAAATCCGAAGGGGCCGAAGGTTGGTATTCGCTGGCCGATGCCGCCGACAACTCCTTTATCTCTCGCCGTGTAGCGGGCAAAGGTGCGGGGTGTGGCTGATTCTTGGTGTACGATCGACTCTGGCGTCAAATTGAAATATTCGCTCAAACGGGCGATCGCCCCTGCGCTGTATTTTTGCTTCAATCCTTCATAATCAACCGCATTCCACCACATTCGAGTATCAGTAAATGACGAAGCGATAATTGTCGCCATTCCCTCCGGTGCTCGCCCATCACCCGGATGACTGACTGAAACAAATAATGAATTATTCTCCCCAATCTCGCCGTCGTAATCGTAGAGAAACTGAAGGTGCGGCGGACAATTTTCCGGAATTGCGCTTTCATGCACTCCCAAATATATGACAAATGCACCGGATGCGGGCGGCAATTTATCAACTCGATATTTGTAGCCTGCCATTTGATTTGGGAGTTTGTTTGTTGTCTCTGAAGTCTCTGATTTAACGGATAAATTATCTGTTGAATTTCCGAGAATCGGCTCGCTTGACATCAATTTTACTAGATTTTGCGCTGTCACGTTGGCAACAATGCGATCGGCTGTTTCTGTCCAAACTTCGCCTGTTTTTTGATTGCGAATCACTGTACCGGTGGCTTTGCCGTTGGCGGTGACAATACTTTCAACTGTGTGCCGCAATAAGACTTGACCGCCGTAGAGTTCGATCGCCTCTACGAGTCGATCGCTCAACACCTGCATACTTCCTTCTAGATGATACAATCCTTGCGGCGCTTGCGAAACTCCTAAAGCCGTCGCCGCGTAAAGTAGCGCCGTTTCTTCGGTATCAACTTGAGAATACAATTTTAACTGCAAATCCAGAAAAGTTCTCAAGCGCAAATTGTCGCCCAACCCACAAAGCCGCAAAGCATCTCCCACTGTCATAAAAGTGAAAGGCAAAGTAATTAGAGTATCGGGGCGAACTGCTTGAATTAATTGCCAGAAATCCCAGAAACTTCTGGGCGGTAAAACTGGATCGCGCCCTTGAAAGTTCCAGCTAGCTTTGAACAATGCAGACAATAATTGCCAAAAAGGTTCGCTTCCAGGAAACTGCCGCTGCCTTTCTTCCTGCCACTTTTGCGGATCTCGCCACACGCTAATCGGTGCGGTTTCTCCCGGCAAAAACACCGCACAAGCCGGATCGCAGGGTGTCGCGGCGGGAAGTTCTATGTCTAATTCTGAGAAAATTCGGTGGTGAATGCCTCCGGGTTCCAATCCTGCAACCTGCGTGGCGCCGACATCGAAGGTAAAGCCTTTGCGTTTGAAGGTGGAAGCGCATCCTCCGGGGACGATCGCCTGGTCTAAGACTAGCACTTTGTATCCTCTGCGGGCTAGTAGGGCGGCTGCTGTGAGCCCGCCGATGCCTCCTCCAATTACCGTGACGCGGCCCTTAGTGTCTGCTGGACTGGATTTGCCAAAAGGGGTGCGATCGCCTGTCATAATTTATTTTTTGTAATATTTCTTAATATTATTATCATATATTACACAAAAAAGCTGCGGCAGGCTTCAACCTGTATATTTGAGATTGAGCTAGAATGACTTGCCAAGCACATTCCAGATTAAGGTTAAGGTAGAGTGGCACTTACGCATCGCTTTTACACGAAAGCCGGGAAGGTTGCGTTACCGTGGCTCCATAAATCCTGAAAGGTCTATAGGTGTAGTTCAGCAAATAAGGTGCAATCTCATGACTTTGAATACTTGTAAAATTTGTGCAAATTCTCAAGATAACACCATTTATCTAGTCAAAGCAATAGAAGAATTTCCGGGGTTAAATAACGAATTTGAGTATCTTGAATGCAGTGAATGTGGTTGCTTGCAAATAGTTAACGTCCCTCAAGATTTGTCAAAGTATTATTCATTTAACTATTACTCTTTCCAAAAGACTGACGTTAAAGAATACAAGGGA
>Ga0256856_1000086_pt1 | contig 10764 bp, 8 predicted proteins | sample BONt10_FD_181175 | JGI IMG/M metagenome (GOLD analysis project Ga0256856, IMG submission 181175) | Terrestrial sediment cell enrichment communities from Utah, United States - BONCAT_SYTO_Terrestrial_sediment - 10 | ecosystem: Environmental > Terrestrial > Deep subsurface > Rock core/Sediment... | reverse complement strand
TAGATAACTAGCCGGTCAACGCGTTTATGAAAACAATTCCTCTGCTCGCCATTAGTTTTTTAGTAGCAATTTTAGCAAGCGCGATCGGCATTATCTCAGTGCAGAACGCCGCGCCAGTATCCTTAAACTTTATCTTTTTTCAATCGATACAAATGCCCGTAGGAGTAGTATTGGCAATGAGCATGAGTGCAGGACTGATCGGAGGTGCGCTACTGCAACCGCTGTGGAACCTTTCAGATTCCCAAAACTCGCGTCCTAAATTTCAGACAAATCCAGAAGAATCCGACACCGTACAATATTAAGTAGATGTGATCCCTTAGAGAGAATACACCTGACCGTCAATCAGCAATCGAGTAATTCCCTTAGCTAGCAAATAAGGCGCGGTTTTTTGCAGCATACTGCCGTCAGGAATCTTGAAAACCCTTTGATTGCGAGTAGCAAATCGGCGGGCCACCCGGTGATTGTCAAACACTGCCAGGGTTTTCTCGCGAATTTCCGCTGCCGGAATTTGACCGAGTTCGCCAAAAGCTTTTAGAGGTCTAGTGATTAACTCCGCCGCCCGATCGACCACCAAATAACAAATTTTGGGCACAGACGCTTCGCTTAAAGGCAAAACTTGAATCAGCCCTGTACCCCGAAGCTCGATCGACTCCCCCGACGATATTGAACCCAGCAGGCTGCCTTCAAACAGAGAGTCTTCATCCTCTAAATCTTCGTCGAAGTCGTCCTCTAAATCGTCTTCATCCTCCTCCTCATCCTCGTCCTCGTCCTCATCTTCCTCAAAATCGCTAAAATCTTCACCTGCCAGCAGCCCGGATGCTGGCAGCATTGCCTTTAGTTCACCAGTCACAACAGCGCGGTCGCTCTGATCGGCCTTCTTTGCTGCTTGGACATCTGGCAAATCAGAAACATCCAAATCCGACTCTACAGTTCCTCGAATTTCGAGTTCTGCAAGAGGTTCAGGGGCTGATCCAGAACGCTTTCGGATCGTCGGTCTCGAATTTGAGGCTGACGGAGGCCGGGGGACTGACTCCGACAGGGGGACACCTCCAGCATCGGTTTCGCCATCGGCCGACGACTCAGTAGTCCTCTCTGTCGGTTCAGAAACACTTGTGCGATCGGACAAACGCTTTTGTTTTTGCTGGACTAGAAATTCGTATTCCGGCTGCGACAAAGCCCCCTGAATGATGCGCCTCACAGTCGAACTGCTCACTCCGTAGCGCTTTGCCAAAGTGATAGTATTCTCGTTTGACTGTCGGTACAGCCTGATGAGTTCCCGTTTGTCTGAATCGGAGAGTTTTGTAGGCGTCATGCCAAGTTTTCCAGCAAAAAGACGTGAAAAGACGCAGGCTAGCAGTCAGCGAACTGTGATTTTTCATTTTCGATTTCAAGCTCAGAGATGCCGACAAGGGCAAAAAAGCTTTCGCGTCCCCATCGCTTGCTCTTGCAACTCCAATCTCAAATCGCTACGCTGCGCGACGACTTCGCCTGCTCTGGCGAGAACGGGTTGAGATGTCATGTTCCAAGATAGCTCCTATTCCGAACAGGATGGCGCTGAAAACAAAAAAGACTTCCAGCAAACTGCCGCTTTGATAACTACCCTCAGCCTGAGTATCGCGCCATTTAAAGTACATATCTGCGATGTAAAGCGAAAAAGTTGCAGCCGCAATCATCCTCCAAGATTGGGAAAAACGTCCTCCCCAAAACGCCAGCAGCAGTGCAGTAGCAATAATCAGCAGAAAAACGTCCCCGACGATGTAAAACAAATTGATTGCATTTTTGTAAGGTGACAGTTGCTTGTCAAGTGCCATCACCCATGCGGGAGCTTTGATTTCTGCTGCTTCTTCTTCTTCTGCTGCTGCTGATTCAGCATCAGTCGCTGCTGCTCCTTTTGCCTGTAACTTGGACGAATTATCCAAAGCAGGCGCTTTTCCTTTGGCAGCGGTTGCTGGTGCAGAGCCGGTCACTACTTCCTGAGTGGCTGCTGTACCCATTCCTAGCTGTGCCCTCCAAGAGTCAGGTGCAGCAACCCAGATAGCTACAGCAATCCCGAAGGCTGCAATTCCCGCTAACAAACCCCACTGCCAAATTTCTAGATTCAGCCGCTTGGAAGTCACGGCTATAACCATGCCCCCGATCAATACCACATAACTGCCCAGATAAAACGCATCTGCAGGAGACACGTCCGGGTCTAACTCGAAATAGAGTTCCCAAATCCCGAACAGCACGCCGGCTATGAAATAGAACAGCATCCCCAGACCAATGCCCAGCCAGACGTTGCGCCCGCTGACCATGTGCGGGCTTTGCCAGTTTCTAAAACAGACTAAAGCCGCTCCTAAGTATGCTCCGCATTCAAAAATATAAGTGCCGATCGAGTACCAAAGAGGTAAACCCTCTTCTACTGAATAGGGGACGCTGAACAGCAAAAAGAACAGCAGCGCCATTACAGCCCAGACAATGCCCGCAATCACTAGGGTCTGAGCTGACAGTAAAGATGGAGATGTAGATGACTTTTCTGAAGTACTACTCATAGGGATTCCACGAGACCTAACTAGCGGTTGAACGCACCCCATCTCAATCTTTGATTGTAGATGAGGATTCTTTCGCAAAAGAACCTTTGTCTGACGCTCCCGGAAAAACTGGCGTCCTCAGCGTGTCCTTGGGACTTTTGCCCTTGTACACTCTAGAAAGACTAAGCAAGAATAATATCTATTTACTAATTCAAGGAATTAGTCGTTAGTCGATCTTTTGCCCGGAAATTAATGATAGAAATACGGTATATGTCTCCACCCTTAAGGCTTTTACAGTACCCACTCTATCTCTGAAATTATACCCTCAAATGTTGCGGGATCTGTTTTTTTGCTTCCGCACTCCCCCACTCATATCAATGATTATGGGTGGGGGAGTGCGATTGAGCGAAATTTAGTTAAATTGCCAGACATTAAGTGGCTTCCAAACCGACTCAACAATTTCCTTGCTTAATACACGTTGGTAATCCAACCTGTATATCACGTACCCCTACAGTGCAATTATCTCAGCTCAATTATCTGGGTCCAATTGTCTGAGCAATTGTCAAAGATTTTCTATGCTGCGATCCACAACTTGTTGAGGGCTGATTGTTTCAGCCAATCTAGAAACTGAGTGCGATCCGGTGCTGGCATATCTTGCAGCACATCGCTGACTCCCTCAGCGAAGCCCGTATCGCCAAAGTATGATTTGCCCAAACGGTGAAGTTCTTGCAATAATGTCTTGAGATGCTGCTCTTGCCAAGGGGGCGCCTTGTGATTTTGCAAGGGACTAACGGTTAGCCAATTTTTGATCGCATCAGGGGAGTCTGCCTGGGGGAAGTTTCCCTGCTGAAATACCTTGGCGATATCTTTCTGAAACGATGCGGCTTGCCTTGCGCCTAAGAGGTCTTCTACATCGAAGTAAACAGCTTGGAGGAGCAGCAGACAACCCTGCGCGAACAGCGGTGCTTTGGTTGCTTCATTACCTGCCGATTCTTCACCGGCAAGCTGATCTAAACGGACTTTTCCCCAGACGCTATATCGATCCGGCTCTTCTAGCAGAACACAGGCTTTGCCTCGGTTGTCGGTTAAGTCCCGCCACAAGGCTCTGGCGTCTTCTGCTTGCTTGCCGTTGAAGGCGCTGATCAGGCGAAAAGTCTGCCCCTGATAATTGAGAATGGGAATTTGTTGATCCCGTTTTGGGTGTTGAAAATTGGTTATTTCAACATCCTGCCGTTTCAGAATAAACATGACACTGCGATTTGACTCCTGTCATGGCCGAGGTGCTGTGCTTTTGACACTCCCCATGCCTAAAGGCGAGGGGATTCTTGATTCAGCGAGTCCACTTAAATTAGCAGGATTGCTCCCGATCACCCAGAGATGGTGCTCTCCTCAAGCGTTCCGATACTTTTTTGCTAACAAATGCTAACAAATATCTAAGCTGAGATTGTCTCTTAGCTTTGGCGTATCAATCAATGCACGAAGGAAAATCCCCCGCGCACAATTTACAACTGCTGTACTGGCAACGCTTGATTTTCGCGCTCGTGCCGAGCGGGCGATTGACTGTTTTGCTTTGATGCCGTAGAGGAAGCTTAGATAGAGGCTCCATACCATCAAGGATTTTCACCTGAGTCTTTCAATCCTAGTTCTACCACATTTTTATCAAATATCAAGTCGAGCCGAATGTTCGCAAACATAACTAAATATCAGCGAATTAGTCATTGTGGCTCAACTCATGCCTAAAATCAGGGAACGATCTCTGGTTTTTCGGTAATGGGGTCAGCGTTTTAGGCTTTACCACTATCGAATGTTAACATAACCAATAGACATCCCCGAAAAATGACCTCTGACTCTTGTCCTGTCTGAGATCGGTCTTATTTTCTGGAGATATCCGATCGACAAAATATTTGGGTTTCAACTCGACCTCTAAAAACCTTACATTAGTTCACGTCCTACCTAGTTTTGATTGTAAATTTACAATTGTGCTGTTTGCAGGTGAGTCCCCACAGCTTTTGCCAGATACAGGAAGAGGACGCACAGGCACTCTCATCACCTTGGTTTTTTTCCCCGATCGCGCTCCACGCCGTATTTTCGTACATCAAAGCGGTTTCTGCGTAAGTCATAAAAAAAACTCGGTAAGTGGAAAACGAGCGTCCCTCATAGGACCCGCCCGGGAAACGACCCTTCGGCATTGCGCGTGCGGGTATCGCCCGGGCGGTTGAAACCGCCGTGAATCTTCTCCTATAATCTAGGTGCGAGTAAGAATAATCAACTACGTGTGGAACCATTCCTAGTAGGGAGAGATTCCCGCGAAGCACGTAACGTGCCAAGAAGCACAACACAAAAAGAGCAAGTAATGGCAGGGTGGGGAGCGTACCGGATTGGCTAGTGTTGAGCTCCCAAAGCGATTTGAAAATAAAAGTAAGCGCAATAGCCATACCTGTGGGTAGTTGTTTTGAGCGTCAGGGCACCTTGACAATGCCTTTGAAGATCGCAGATATATTCAAGAATCGAGCGTGTGTTCAGACCGCTTGAGTGTCAAAACATAATTTACTTGCTCGATCGCACACTGCACCGATAGAATAATGTTGTTAGCGATTTTTGAGTTGGGTGCGTAACTCAGTTGGATAGAGTAGCTGCCTTCTAAGCAGCGAGCCGCAGGTTCAAGTCCTGCCGTACCCGTTACACAAACTTAATGATATCAAGGGTTTCAGCACTTTTTTACTGAAAAGGAGAGAGCGGTTGAAATCTTATTTGCTTCTCCATTTGTTTCGACTTCGGGCATCCGAAACCAATCCTTGAAAAAGCCCCGCCTGCCAAACCCGGGCCAATCTTCCCTCGGACGGGCGATCGACACTGCTACCCTTCTGAGTATATGTTTGCCACAGCAGATGTGGTATCATAAAAAATCTATTGTGTCAATAGCCTGCGCGCCGGCGATGTTAAAACAGCACCATCCGCCGATTGTGGGCCGAGTAGCCCTCAGGGGTTATCCTTAGTAATCAGGCTAGTTTCCGACAGGTTTGGATATGTTCCCAACAACTCTATTTCATATTCCCCAAAATTTAATGCTATTACTCGACCGCAGGGCGATCGACAGATTAAAGCCCCTATTCGCGCAAGCAAGCGGAATGCCTATAGTTGCATCGGAAAATACGGCAACAATTGCGCTCGTATTGGTTGCTCTGGGAATTCTGGGTTGGGGATTTTATCGCGCCAGACCTTTTGGCAAACTGGGAATTTTGGCTTGGTTGCAGTCAGTTGCGCTGATGAGTCCCTGGTTGCTGTTCTTTGGTTTGTTCGCCGCCGGGATTTACCTCAATCTAGTTGCGGTATTGTTGCTGCTGGTGGCATCCACGGGATTATACATTTATCTGGGCCGGCAATTGCGTAAGGCTGCATCCGATGCAGTGCTACGATCGCGCCCCGATGCTGCTGAGGTAAAGTCCCAAAGCGATGCTTTCTCGGCCCCTGACTCGCAGCCGACACCAGCCAAAGAAACCATTAAGATCGTCACCTCGTCGCCTGCTAATAATGAATCAGAAATAATTCCCGTTCCAGTTGAAGACCTCAAGGCAATTAAAGGCATCTTTGGCATTGATACTTTCTTTGCCACAGAAACGATTCCCTATCAAGATGGGGTGATATTGAAAGGCAATCTCCGTGGAGACCCTGAACAAGTACACTCACGTTTGACGGCAAGTTTGGCAGAAAAATTAAACGATCGCTACCGCCTATTTTTAGTAGAAAATCAGGACGACAAGCCAGTAGTTATTATCTTGCCCAGCACCAACGACCCGCAGCCAACTAACCTATCTCAAAAAATCCTAGCAGTCGTGCTGCTGCTGGCAACAATTGCTACTAGCTTAGAGACAAGCGGTTTGCTGCTAGGTTTCGATTTCTTTAACTCGCCGGGTCGATATCTCGAAGTTCTGCCAATTGCGGCCGGACTTTGGGCGGTTTTAGGCTCTGCCGAAATTGCTCGCCGAGTGCTGGCAAAACGGTACAAGGTTGGCTTGAGTTGGCCGTTTTTTATACCAACTTTGCAGATAGGTTGTTTTGGAGCGATCGACCGTTTTGAGTCGCTGCTGCCCAACCGTAAAGTTTTGTTTGACCTCGCTTTTGCCGGGTCAGCCGCTGGGGGAATAGTTTCTCTGCTAATGCTGGTAACGGGTTTGCTGCTGTCTCACCCCGGGAGTTTGTTTCAAATTCCCGCAGAATTTTTCAAGGGATCGGTTTTGGTGGGAACTTTGGCAAAAGTGGTTTTGGGTGCCCGCTTGCAGCAGCAGATTGTTGACGTTGACCCGCTGGTAGTTATCGGTTGGTTGGGCTTGGTAATAACGGCGATTAATTTGATGCCGGCGGGACAGTTGGACGGAGGTAGAATCGTGCAAGCCATCTACGGTCGGAAAATAGCAAGTCGCGCTACTTTGGCTACGTTTGTGGTGCTGGCGATCGCTTCTTTAGTTAATCCTTTGGCTCTGTATTGGGCGATCGTGATTGTGATTTTACAGCGGAATCTGGAGCGGCCGAGCCTCAACGAGCTGACTGAGCCTGACGACGCTCGCGCAGCTTTGGGTTTGCTAGCTTTGTTCTTGATGATTGCTGCGCTGCTGCCGTTGACTCCGGCTTTAGCGGGCCGTCTGGGAATTGGGAACTAACAGTAGCCAGGTGTCTTTGGTAATAGGCTCTTGGGTGGCGGTAAATTAGTGGAATATAGGAATTGAGCGATCGAACTGGGGAACTGAAGGGCGATGGGTTCCTAACTACCAAAATTTTGGGGCTAGAGCCTCGCCCATAAGCGGGCGAATTTAATTAATCTTAAGAAACCCCTTGAGGATTTGTAGGGCGGCTGTATACTGAGTCAAGGAGGTGAAGCAAGTGTTTAATTTGACGTGGGAATTTAAGTTGAAGCCCACAGCGACCCAGATAGCAGTTTTTGAAGACTCGCTAGAACAGTGCCGCAAGGTTTACAACTCGGCCTGGAAAGAGTGCTCATACTGGTACAACTCACGCAAATGTCAAATTAACTCTTGCTCCAAAAGCTCCGAGTACATTATTCCTGCTGACGGGCCCTTACCGACATATTCAAGTCAGTGCAAGGCTTTAACAACATACAGGAAAACCAGCCCCGCACTGCTGCGAGTAAACGCAGCCCTACTGCAACAAACGCGTTTGAGGTTGGAAAAAAGTTTCGTCAGTATGTGGGAGCAAAGCCAGGGGTTCCCTCGGTTTAAAAAAAAGGGAGCTTTGAGGTCTTTTAACCAACCGCAGTTGGGTACAACTTTCCCTCAAGGCAACCGATTTAAACTGCCTGTAATTGGTCGGATAAAGTTTTGGCAGGATCGCCCCATCCCCCAGGGCGCAATCGTCAAACAAGCTCGCGTAGTTAGACGGTCTACTGGCTGGTACATAATGTTGATATTGCAATGGGATGTCTCGATTCCCGATACTATTCCTCACGGCAATCCCGTAGGAATTGATATAGGGTTGACTAATTTTGTTGCAACTTCTAACGGACTTTTAATTAAAAGAACGAGGTTTTTTGCGCTCCGCAGAACGCAAGCTTAAATTGCTGCAAAAGCGCGTTACTCGAAAAAGAATCGGCTCGAACAACCGGAAAAGAGCTTCGGAAAAAGTCGCTTTGCTGCATGAATACTTTGCAAACTGCCGAAAAGATTGGCATCGCAAGTCATCAAATCTGCGATGACGCAGGGATGGCGTTTCTCGAAGACCTTAATCTGGTCGGACTGTCAAGGGCGATGTTAGGCAAGCACTGCTCCAATGCGGGGTTTGGGCAATTCTTCAATATATTGGAGCAAACTTGCTTTAAACGCGGTGTATATTTCCCGAAAGTAGACGCCAAAAAGACGAGCCAGATATGTCCTAATTGCCTTAATGAAACAGGCAAAAAAGAGTTATCAGAACGAGTGAACTCGTGTCACCATTGCGCCTATACAACCGACAGAGATGTCGCAGCCACACAAGTAGTTCTCAAGCGAGGGCTTGCAGCCGTAGGGCATAGCGCCTGTGATGCACCGCACGAGGGTAAATTTATGGGAATCCCTGCGAAGCAAGAATCCCCACGCCTTCAGGCCCGGGAGTGTCACTAATTTCCAATTAAGATCCCCCCTGGGCAATTTCTCTATTACCAAAAGTTGATTTTTTTATAACCCAAAATTTGTTTAAACTTGATTGATTAAGTTTAAATAACTTATCTGAGCCTATAGGATAAAGTCATGGCTAATCAACTTCCTCCTCTCTTGGTAACTTTTGATACAGATGTTTTAATGGCTGGCAGAACTCAAGTGTGGCAAGAATATGCCAAGGTGGGAACTTGCTATATCCCGGAAGTAGTGTACGACGAAATAGATCGTCTCACCGACGAAGCGGTGGAACCGGCCATCGAGCAAGTAGCTAGGGAGTTTATGCGCTTTTTTCCCGACAGCGGCTGGATTGCAACAGACGCTCAACAGACGCACCGCGCTCTCGAACCTTCGATCAAAAATCAAGGCAAGCAAGCAATGCTTGTGGTGGCGACGGCTCAGTGCGTTTACGGTTTGGCTCAGGAACACCCGGAGGCCTTGGTGATTTTTGTGTCCAACAGCCAGCCTCTGCTGAAGCGGCTGGCTTCTGTGGGGACTACGAATCTCTGCGGGATTACTGGGGCGATGCTGTTAAATTGGGCGAGGAAAGGGGAACGCCCGCCGGCGGCGACTCAGCAATTGCAAACTTTGATGCGCACCCTCGCCGAACGCAAATCGGCTCAGCGCTCTAACAGCAGAATTCAGGATGCTGCTGTAGGCAAAACGGGGGCTTCTGCTAGCAAGTTAACGGGGACGCCCGGCACTTCTCAATTGCAGTCGTCCAGCAGTTTTACTAAAACTAATAAAGCGGGTGTGACTCAGAAGCGCAGGGCGAGTTCGCGCCCCAAAACGCCGCCCCCCACTCGCGAGGACTCGAGAGATTACGAGCCGGCTGTATATCGCAGGACACATATTACACCTCCGAAAAAAAGGAACAGCGGTTTTCTGTCTGCTGTGTTCAATTTTTTGGGAGCGTTATTTTTCTTGACGGTAGCGGTAGGTATTTTGTGGCGAGTGTTCGATGTTAGGGGTTTTAGAAAGACTTTTGTGCCGGCTCTACCGCAGCCGGTGCAACAATTTGTTAAGTCGATCGACCCTAAATAATCTGGTTTTCTGAAAATTATACCTTCTGCTCTGGCCCACTTGCACCTTCGGAAACTGGGATAGCACGCTTGGTTAACAAATCGGTTCGCTCCCCTAAATATAGCGGTAAGCTGCTTGGGGCGCACCCTAGGATTAGAATTTCTGGGCTTAGTCCGCTGGAAATTTTCAACGGCTACTATCAGAACAGAAGATGAACGCTTCACTTTACCGCTCCAAAAATCCATCGCCATGCTGCACTGGAACGAAATAATTAGTGGATTAGCACTGGCTTTTGCGGGTTTTGCTTATGCTTTAGTCTTTTTTGTTCTTCTTCCCTTCAGACAGTACGATTATGCAGCACCACTTGGGGCTATAGCAATGGCGATCGCCCTTACTATAGCAATGAATTGGCTACTATCTGCATCGTTGCTAACTGGGTGGAGTTGGGTGGCTGCATTATTTGGTTTTCAGGTAGCCCTCATGTTTTTTGGTAGCGTGTTTCTGGAAGATGGGCTGTACCTGCCAAATTTGTTGTTTTTTGGAATTATGAGCGTAGGATATGCGAGCGTTTATACCAGTTTTTCACAACAAAAAACACTGCTAATTGTGTGTTTATGTACGGTATTTTTCCTAGCTTCAATGTACTTATTTTTGATTGGCGGCTATGTGCTCAAAGGCAAAAATCCGTTTCAGGGTTCTTCTACCCAGATGCTGCCGCTGTTGAATCAAAGGGTAGAAATTATCACCGACAATCCCAAACAATTGTATTTGAATGGCAAAACAGGCGAGCTCACGCATATTGACCGTTATGAGGTGACAGTGAAACTAGATTCTGGAGGAGACGAGAGATTGATGTGGCCCTATGTCGATGTTTGGTGGCTGGATATCAAGGCTGCTAGCGAACAGAAATCGCAGTAATTTATATCGTTTCCGGTTGCATCGGAATAATAAAATCGAGTCAACACTTAACACTCAACCATTCAGTTTTTCGACCCAGAGTCAATCGATTTTAGATTTTAGATTTTAGATTTTAGATTTTATACCACTTCTCCAAAAATATGCAGAGCGTAGTATGAGAGTTTAAGGAT
>Ga0256856_1000085_pt1 | contig 10817 bp, 9 predicted proteins | sample BONt10_FD_181175 | JGI IMG/M metagenome (GOLD analysis project Ga0256856, IMG submission 181175) | Terrestrial sediment cell enrichment communities from Utah, United States - BONCAT_SYTO_Terrestrial_sediment - 10 | ecosystem: Environmental > Terrestrial > Deep subsurface > Rock core/Sediment... | reverse complement strand
TTGAAACTTTTCAGGTTATTTACCGATTTTAATAAAAATACACCTATTTTAATAATTAAACTGGAAATTTCCTGACGGGGTGATAGCGCCTATTTTACCTCGATCGGTAAATCGTTGAGGCGGATTGACCTAGAAAAAGATGATGGTTTCTTGACAAGCTTATTGATAACGATCCTGGGCAGCGATCGCCCTTGAACCTCATCCTCTACGATACCCTCCCTCTTTCATTGACGATCGTCCGCAAGCATCTTTTTTGAGGTCGATCAACTCAAAACCTTGCCTATCAAGTCTTTCAACTTGCTTGTCACCCCGTCAGCACCGTATATTGAGGCTGTGCGTAAGTCCTCTCGCGATTTTTTGTACACTATATAAAGTCTGCCTGCGTAAGTCCTGTGTTATTAACTATTTCCACAACTCGCGTCCCTGCTACAGATTTAGGTTATTTGCTGCACAAACATCCCGATCGCCATCAATCCTTTCCGATGACTTTCGGGCAAGCCAGCGTGTTTTATCCAGAGGCAAATGCAGAAAGGTGCACGGCGGCTTTACTCTTAGATGTCGATCCGGTTGGTTTGGTGCGGGGCAAGTCGAAATCGGGCGATCGCCCCCTCGAACAATACGTGAACGATCGCCCCTACGTTGCCTCTTCGTTTCTGTCTGTCGCCCTCGCCAAAGTCTTTAGTACAGCTCTATCCGGTCGCTGCAAAGACCGCCCAGAACTCGCAGAAACCCCCCTTCCTTTGACAGTTAATCTGTCGGTTTTGCCCTGTCGCGGTGGCGAGAAGTTCCTGCGGCAAATGTTTGAGCCGTTGGGCTATCAAGTCGCAGCAAAACCCCTGATTCTTGACGAGCAATTTCCCGAGTGGGGCGCGAGTCCTTACTTTTCTGTGGAACTGCAAAATACAGTTCGTTTGGCGGATTTGTTAAGCCATCTTTACGTGCTAATTCCCGTGTTGGATGACGACAAACATTATTGGGTGGGCGATGATGAAATCGACAAATTATTGCATCACGGCGAAGGTTGGTTGAACGCGCATCCCGCCCGCGAACAAATTGCCAACCGCTATCTGAAACGCCAGCGCCGTCTGACGCGAATTGCTGTGGCACAGTTAGCAGAAGAAGCTGATATCGACCCTGAGTATCTCGAAGTTTCTCATCAGCAAGAAGAGGAAGTTTTAGAACAGGGAATTAGCTTGAATCAAGAGCGTTTGGAAGCTGTGACGGAGGTTTTAAAGCAAAGTGGTGCTAAGCGAGTGGTAGATTTGGGCTGCGGTGAGGGAAAATTGCTGAAATTGCTTTTGCAAGAAAGCTCGATCGAACAAATTACAGGCGTCGATGTGTCCTTTCGGGCATTGGAAATTGCCAGGGAACGTTTGCAAATCGATCGATTGTCTCCCGCACAGCAATCTCGCATTAAACTAATTCAAAGTTCGCTAATTTATCGGGACAGCCGCTTGACTGGTTTTGATGCGGCGGCGGTAATTGAAGTGATCGAACATCTGGATTTAGAACGGTTAGCTGCTTTTGAGCGGGTTTTGTTTGAATTTATTCGACCAAAAAGTGCGATCGTCACAACTCCAAATATTGAATATAATGTTCGGTTTGAAAACTTGCCAGCGGGCAAATTTCGCCACCGGGATCACCGCTTTGAGTGGACAAGAGCCGAATTTCAAACTTGGGCGAATGGCGTTGCCGAACGGTTTGGCTGTGGGGTAGAGTTTCGTTGTGTGGGAACTGAAGATTTAGAAGTAGGTTCGCCTACGCAAATGGCAATATTCGCCTCGTGAAAATAATACCGACAGTCTGTTTGTGCTTACAATATAGTTAAACTTGGAAAAATGCAGGCTGACGCTATGAGTAAATCTATTCAAACCCAGATAGTTAAAATTGACAATTCTCAGGGCATTCGCATTCCCAAATCTTTGTTAGATCAAATTGGTATTAGCGAAGCAGTAGAAATCGAAGTTCACGGCGATCGGATCGTCATTCGTGCAGCCCAAAAACCGGGTGCCGATTGGTACGTCATTGGTTCAGCCCAAAAACCGCCTGCCGGTTGGATCGTCATTTCTGGAGCCCAAAAACCGCGTGCCGGCTGGGAGGAAGCGTTCGCAAAAATGGCAGAGCAACATGATGATGTCCTTCTTGATGATGTCACCACTACGGAGTGGGAGGAACTGGAGTGGCAATGGTAGTCAAACGTTTTGAGGTTTTTCGAGTTAACCTTAATCCCACTGTTGCCAGTGAAATTAAGAAAACTAGACCTTGTTTGGTGATTTCACCAGATGAGATGAACAAGCGCATTGCCACTGTCATCATTGCTCCAATGACAACGAAGGGGCGACCATATCCCAGCCGCATAGATTGTCATTTTCAAGGCAAAGATGGGCAAATCGTCCTCGATCAAATTCGGACTGTTGACAAAAATCGATTAGATGAATATCTCGGTCAAATCAGCGCTGACGAACAAAAAGCAGTTTTAGATACTTTGGTACAAATGTTTGCTGAATAATAATATTTACTGGTTCCCAGGCTGTGCCTGGGAACCGATGCCCAGAGGCTCTGCCTCGCGAGGTTCGATGAGAATTAGAGGCAGAGCCTCTGGATATGCGTTACCAGGCTCTGCCTGGTAACGAGTAAAAGGAGTAAAAACGAGTAAAAAATCTATATTATTAAAAAATGAAAATTACTTTTCCAGAACTATCTTTAGTCGTTCTCATTGGTGCATCCGGTTCCGGCAAATCCACCTTTGCGCTGCAGCATTTCCTACCTACAGAAATCATTTCCTCGGATTACTGCCGCGGTCTGGTTTCCGACGACGAAAACAATCAAGCGGCCACCGCTGATGCTTTTGAAGTATTGCATTTAATCGCTGCTAAACGTCTGGCTGCAGGTAAGCTAACTGTGATTGATGCCACCAACGTTCAGCCGGAAAGCCGCAAACCTTTGTTGGAATTAGCCCGAAAATACCATTGCTTTTTGGTGGCAATTGTGCTAGATTTACCCGAAAAATTGTGTGGCGATCGCAATCAACAACGTCCAAACCGCAACTTTGGAAATCACGTAGTTCGGCGGCACGTCCAAAGTTTGCGCAAATCGCTCCGAAATCTCGATCGCGAAGGATTTAGGTACGTTTACGTCCTCCGTTCCCCAGAGGAAATCGACGCGGTGGAAGTCGAAAGACAACCGCTGTGGAACAATCGCAAAGGCGACTGCGGCCCTTTTGACATTATCGGCGACGTTCACGGATGCTGCGACGAATTGGAACAATTGCTGCAACAGTTGGGCTATCAAATTATCGAAAAATCCAGCGAATCCGATTTGGGGAAATTTCCCACCTACGCGCACCCGGAGGGCCGTAAAGCCGTGTTTTTGGGCGATTTGGTCGATCGGGGCCCGCGCATTCTCGACACCCTCAAACTCGTGCGAAACATGGTACTCGCAGAAACAGCTTTGTGCGTACCTGGAAACCACGACATCAAACTGCTGCGAAAACTCAACGGCAAAAATGTCAAAATCAACCACGGACTCGAACAAACCTTAGCAGAAATTGCCGCTTTACCGGATGAATTGCGCGAATCAGCAGTCCGAGAAATTCGCCAATTTTTAGATAGTTTGATTGGGCATTACGTCCTCGATGGCGGAAAATTAGTCGTCGCCCACGCCGGGATGAAAGCTGAATTTCAGGGACGCGCATCGGGCCGCATTCGAGATTTCGCCTTGTACGGAGAAACAACTGGCGAAATCGATGAATTCGGCTTGCCCGTCCGCTACAATTGGGCCGCCGAATATCGAGGTCAGGCAGCGGTTGTTTACGGACACACCCCCGTACCGGAAACAGAATGGTTGAACAATACAGTTGATATTGACACGGGCTGCGTTTTCGGAGGCAAACTAACAGCTTTGCGGTATCCCGAAAGAGAATTTGTCAGCGTTCCTGCTGCTAGAATTTACTGCGAACCTGCCAAACCGATCCTCTTTCAAGACAGCCCAACTCCACTTAACAATAGAGACATGAATTCACCCGTTATTAATAGCGGTTTGGCGGCAGTGAATCTCACCGCCCAGCAGCAGTTTGATGACGTACTGGACATTAGCGACGTACTCGGAAAACGCATTATTTCAACTCGCCTGCAAAGTAACATTACGATTAAAGAAGAAAATGCGATCGCAGCCCTAGAAGTAATGAGTCGGTTTGCAGCCAATCCCAAATGGCTGATTTATTTGCCGCCCACAATGTCTCCCGCTGCTACCTCCAACGAACCAGGACTTTTAGAACATCCAGCCGAAGCATTTAGCTACTACCAACAGCAGGGCATATCGACAGTTGTGTGCGAAGAAAAGCACATGGGTTCCCGTGCAGTTGTGATTGTTTGCCGCGACGCACCGGCAGCTTTACGCCGCTTTGGCATTCTCAGCGAGAGTATGGGCATTTGCTACACCCGCACGGGACGGCATTTTTTCGATAATTCTACCTTAGAAACAGAATTTTTAGCGCGGGTAAATGTCGCTCTCACTGCGAGCAATTTTTGGGAGAAATTTCAAACCGATTGGGTGTGTTTGGACTGCGAATTAATGCCTTGGTCAGCCAAAGCTCAAGGTTTATTGAAAGAGCAATACGCCGCCGTGGGAACAGCATCTCGTCACGGGTTTGCGGAGGCGATTAAGAACTTAGAACAGGCAAACCAGCGGGGAGTTGAAATTAATTCTCTGCTAACCAGCTACCAAGAGCGAGCCGAACTAGCCGATCGCTATGTTAATGCCTACCAGCGCTACTGCTGGCCAGTGAAATCGCTCTTGGACCTCAAATTAGCACCTTTCCACATCTTGGCAACCGAGGGAACTGTTCACACTGACAAAAATCACTGTTGGCACATGGAACAGATTTCACAAATTTGTAAAGCTGACCCTGAATTGCTGTTAGCTACTGAATACAAAATAGTTGAAATTCCCGATGTTGACAGCAGATCTGCAGGGATTCAATGGTGGGAAAAATTGACGGCGGCGGGAGGCGAAGGAATGGTTGTTAAACCAATGGATTTTATTGTGAAAAATAGGAAAGGACTCGTACAGCCTGCGGTGAAATGTCGCGGTAAAGAGTATTTGCGAATTATTTACGGTCTAGAATATTCTTTGCCGGAACATTTAGAAAAACTGCGATCGCGCGGACTTTCCGGCAAGCGTTCTTTGGCGTTGCGAGAGTTTGCTCTCGGTGTAGAAGCATTGGAGAGATTTGTTGCGGGTGCTCCATTGAGACAAGTTCACGAGTGCGTTTTCGGAGTTTTAGCGATGGAGAGCGAACCTGTCGATCCGAGGCTGTAATCTGAAGGTAGAAAGCAGGCGATCGCTCATTCATTTCCTCCTACTAATCGCTGTACTTCCAATGTCGATAAATTCATCATTTGTGCGACTTGTTCTAAATTCATGCCCGAATTTAACAGTTGAGAAACGAGATCGCGCAAGGCTGATTCCGCCGCCAGCCGTGCTTGTTCGGATTGTTGAAAAGCTGACTCGGCCGCCAGCCGTGCTTGTTCGGATTGTTCAAAAGCTGACTCGGCCGCCAGCCGTGCTTGTTCGGATTGCTGGTAAGTCTTGAGAAACTCTTCTGTTTGAGGATTCCTAAACCTCAACTCTCCCGAAACTATGTGCAATTCCAGTCCCAATACTTCGCTGTACAACCACAGCGAATCGAAAGTGATATTGTTAGCTTCTATCGGCTCGTACTGGCCGTTGACTAAACGCACTCCTTGCAATATCGGATTGAGATAATCCCCAGATGGATCGTACTGAAAGTATTCCCTGACTCCCAAACTTCGATAAGTTTCTGGTTTGGTTTCTTGGTCTACATCTTGAGTTGTTGCCGATGTTATTTCTAGGACAAACTGGGGAGTTATTCCGCTTTCTTGCCAAACTTTGTAGTTATCTCTTTTGCGTTTCCTGACTCCGAATACTGCATAGATATCGGGAGCAACTACTGCTGCTTTGTTGCCTTCTTCGTAATAGACGAAAGAATTTGCTGACACGTATACATCCGAGCTCCCTTGAAAGTACAGCTTCAGAGCTTCCACGCTGTAAGTAATGTAATCGCGCGTGATGTCGCTTTCCGCCATTGGTTCTCCGTCGCTGCTGGGATATTCTATTTCTGATTGTTCGAGAGAAGTTAAAACAGTCATGGTTTAAGTCTCCTCAATGCTGGTTATTTTTATTTTAGGCGACGAGCGATTAAAAATTTTATAAAAAAAAGGCGTTTGTACTTGACAAACGCCTTTTTATAGAGTTACGAACGCGGCGTCTTATCTTGTTTAAACGACGCTAACCATTCGCGAATTTGGTCGGCCGCAATCTCGCGCCCGCCCAAACCAAAAGCTAGAGCAATGCCAACTGCGATCGCCCCGAGCAGCAGCCCGAAAGCCAAATTCACAATATCGCTGCCAATGCCCATTTGTTGCAGCGCCAAGGCAGCAACAAAAGCAATAATCGCGATCCGAGCCGTTTGGCCCAAAAGCCGCGCTTGGCGAGTTCCAGAACTGGCAATCAAGCTAAACGCCAGATTCGCCAAATACAAGCCGATCGCAAATACCACCAAACCCGAAAGCACCCTACCTGCAACCAGGACAATACCGCTGACAATCGCCGTCAGCGCTGGAATCCCCAGCACGTCGGTAGCCGCCACCACAGCAAACAGCATGATGCCCACCTGCACCACAATGCCGACAAATTCCGAAGGCGTGCGGGTCGGAACTTCCGGTTCCTGAAGTATTGTTGCGTCCGGATCGCTCGAACTCGGCGTTAGCCTCAGCGGCTGCTTCGGCTGCACTCCCAACCAAGAAAAGACATTGTTAAAGCCAATTCCCCTCAGGATATTAGTCACCAAATCGCCTACCCAACGGCCCAAAATGTAAGCAAGCGCCAGAATTAGCGCTGCCGTGAAGATTTTGGGAACCGCGCTCAAAATGTCGTTGAGCATCGCGACTGCAGGCTGCGAAATCGCCTGAATGTCCAAAGCGTTGAGAGCTGCGATCGCCGTTGGAATCAAAATCAAAACATAGACGATCGTCCCGACAATCCACGACAGCGATTGTCCGCCCGAAGTCCGCGAAATTCCAAACCGAGCACCCAAACTGTCCGCCCCAGCAGCAGCCAACAGATTCGTGACAATCCGCCGCACCACCATAGCCAGCAGCCAGCCCACAAACCCAATCAGCACAGCTTCCAGAATTTTCGGAATTGCCGCCAGAATTTGGTTGAGTAAATTATTAACCGGCAGCAGAGCCTGCTGCATTTCCAGTGAGTCGAGAATCAGCGGCAAAAACAGCAGAAAGATGAACCAGTACAGTGCATTCGCCACAGTATCGCTCAGCAGCAAAGGCTGCTCGCTGGACGCAGTGCCCACCTCCTGATTCAAGCGCTCGTCCACGCTAAAAGTCCGCATCACCCGCGATAGGGCCATTTTGGCGACTGTCGCCAACACCCAAGCAATCCCCAACCAAATTAGCGCGGCGGCTAACTTCGGCAAGAAACCGGTAATTTGATTGAGAAAAGTATTGAGCGGTTGCGAGACAGCCGTTAGATTCAGGCGGTCGAAAAAGGCAATTAGGAAAAAGATAAAAATGATCCAGAACACCGCTGTGGAAATCCATTTTTCCACTTGCGGGCTTCCAGCTGCTTCCGGACGGCCGGTAATCCAAGCAGCCAGCCGATTGTCGATCGTAGTCTTCTTGAGCAATCCCCCCACTACAGATGAGACGACGGCTGATACTATCAAGCCAACTAGCAGGATACCGACGGCCCAGAGGAGATTTTCCAGGTTTGAGTTCTGAATGAAATTGTTAATTCCGCGTTGGGTCTGTACCAGCGGATTTGCGGGCTGGGCTTGTGCCAAAATTCGATCGGACAAAGCCGCTATTGGGCCCGAGATGGGTTGAGTTATTTCTTGCCAAGTTTCATTCATTTTTTTCTCAGGTTAACGTCTGATTTGACTGGGAGAAGACGAAACTTTAATAATAGTTCCACAAAATCTAGACATCGCCTAAATTTAATGTTTGTACGCTTTTAATCGTACTGGGTTAACTACAAAACCCTCTATCGAATTAGGGATAAACCCATCTCCGACTGCTTTTCGGCCAATATTCAAAGAACCGTTTACATCGGCATTTATGAAGCGTCCAGTTTTGGTTCTGAACAATCCTCTTTTTACCCTACTGCCAATGTAGTCGGAATGTTGTTGAATTGGTTCCCAATCCAAGGCTGAACATTTGGATGTGTAACTCTCCTCCACTAACACAACTTTAATTCCCGCCATTTGTCCTTTGTACTGCAACATTTGCACGAAGCGGCGATGGGGAATGCAGGCAAAATTTTGATTGTTAACCTTGGCAGTCTTAATCCCATCTTTGAAATCCTGGTTCCAGCCTATAGCCAGCAAGCCAATTTGATGATTGACGAGTTCTTTAATAATTGCGGAACTCGTCGTGTGGAGGTAGTAATCCACTTTACAGTTACGCTTGTGCCACAATTGGGCGATTTTTTTACTGTTTTTTTGCGCGGCGGGCAGCAATGATTTCAAGACCGATGAAACTTGATTGCAGTATTGATTGGTTGACTTAACAGCCCGTCCGTCGAAGATTGTCGGTACTAACCCAGGAACATTGTAGGTTAATGTTGCCAGATTGTTTAATCCTAAATCTATGGCAGCTACCCTCTGATTAACTTGTAAAGGCTGTTCTAACTTTTCATAGACTACCTCGACCACATAACAACCTACCTTGGGAACAATCCGGATTTCCAGAATCGAGGTGACTTTTGAGGGCAACCAAATATTAGTCCCAGAGGGGCGAGCATATCCTTTTTTTAAGGCTCTTTTGCTGACAGCTTGACAATTAAATACAACTACATAGCGTCCGTCTTCTCTTTTTCGATCTCTTGAACCTTTATAATGAGGGATTTTCGGTGCGGCTTTAAATTTAGTTGGGTCTTCCTGATAGTTTCGCACCACCAGATAATAGCTAGTCCATGCTTTGAGGACTAAGCCGAGCGTGCTTTGTGCTACCTTTGCGGGCAGTGCTTTGTAATCAGGACTTGTTTTGAGCGCGTGATACACAGCCAGAGCGTTTGTTTCTTGGGTGGCGAAAAAGTTTTGACGGTAGATGTAGTTAGCGCTGTTGTAAAGATTTTTGCACAGCCAAGACAGTCGATCGGCTTCTCGATAAAACCTATGATTTGGTTTAATGACGTGCCTTTCGACTAACTGCATAATCGGTATATATACTTTAATTCAAGATGATACACTGTATTTATGAGTGTGTCAATCTTTTAATTTCTGGAAAAATTGACGGTACAAGTAAATAAAGGACTATAAAGTAAGCAAAGTTTTGTAATCCCCTCGTTGTTGCAGGTTCTCATGTCAATTCGTCAAGTTTTCGAGCAATCCATTGAAATTCGCGCTGCTGCTACCTTGGTGGAGCGGTGTATAGTCGATCGCACTTTGATGCACAAGTGGCTCAACCCCCTGCTGCGTTGCGAGCCCGAGGGCGAATGGGATACTGCTGTAGGAAGTCGCAGCTTATTTATCATAAAAATTCCGGTTTTGCAACCCACTTTAGAGAGTGTGGTGTTGGAGCGACAACCCGGTTTAATTGTGTGGGGGTTTGACGGATTTTTCAAAGGATGCGATCGCTGGGAATGCCAGCCCCAAATCCAAGGAACTCTCTTAATTAACCGCTTTGAATTTCAAATTCCCAATCGTTTAATTAGATTTGGTTTCAATCAATTTGCAGCCCCTTGGACGCAGAAAGATATGAAAGACCAACTGCGCCGACTTAAGCGGGTAGCCGAGCAACTCTCTCAAAAAATGGATAATGGGTAATTGGTAATCGGTAATTGCTAATGAGTAATTGGTAATAGCTGAAAACTCCGACCTAAAAGGAAAAAAAGCACCAATTCCCAATTCCCAATTCCCAATTCCCAATTCCCAATTCCCTGCAACTTCAGTTATTTACTTCGCACTTCCCGATGGACTGGGCTGACAAATCATTTGTCTCGCCGAATTCACCGCTTGGCCGGCCGTATTTTGCAAAGCAGGGGAATTCTGATACAAAGCTTGCATATTTTGCAAGTCTTTAATCACTCGTTGGTAGATAGCCATAGCTTGATTCCCGTCAACTTCTAAGGCAGCCGGGCTGTAACTTTGCATCACTTCCACCAGTGATATTTTGCCATCTTTGGAAGCTGCGACTAAAGCATCGCGCAGTGCCGACGCGCTTTGAGCCCGAGTTGCTGGCGTATAAGCAACCTCGCCCAATTGTTTGAAAACAATTTCCCCAAAATAAGTATTTGCCAGCCCCGCTACTAATTGGGAATCTAAAGGCACTTCTCGCGTTAATATTTCGCGCATCGACTCGGGAGTTTGTTTCGCAAGACTCAGAACGCTTTGCAGTTGAGATGATGCTTTGCCGGTTTGTGCCAAGCTTTGCAAGTCGCTCATGGGTAATGTTACGTCAATAGCACCGTATTTTACGGTAACATTGTCTAACGCAACAGCTTTGCCACTGCTCAGGAATACTGCACTTGTTCCCAGCAAAAGCGCCAAACCAAATGATAAAGACTTTGACATTTTTTTGGTTAAATGGGCTGACAGCGGTTGCATTCCGTTGAGATAACCTTGTTGAAACTGAAAGTTCATGGGTATGTGCCTCTTTACGTCAAAATACTTTTTCGATCGATCGTCTGTGCGGGTATCAGTCGGGAAAGTGGACTGGGGATTTCCGTAAATGACCTATGATTTTACAGTCATGTCAACCAAATTCAACCTATCAAAAGAT
>Ga0256856_1000084_pt1 | contig 10824 bp, 9 predicted proteins | sample BONt10_FD_181175 | JGI IMG/M metagenome (GOLD analysis project Ga0256856, IMG submission 181175) | Terrestrial sediment cell enrichment communities from Utah, United States - BONCAT_SYTO_Terrestrial_sediment - 10 | ecosystem: Environmental > Terrestrial > Deep subsurface > Rock core/Sediment... | reverse complement strand
GCCTCCACGCTCAATCTTTGGGCTTTGACTGGGATTATATTTATGTTCCAGAACCAGAAGAAGAAAGATTTCCGGCGTTGCATAATTAAAGGATGATATTGAGGTTAATCAGTATGGAATGTCCAGACTGCTTGCTCGACGAGAACCAGTAAGAATGGACATAAAAGAGGCAAGCTTTCATTACCTCTGCCGCAATTGTGGTCGCCCCGTGAAAGTTGCTCTACCGAGAACCAATCGTGGCTATAGCGATAAACTCAAACGTGAATGTCTTAAAATCTATGTCAATGGCATAGGTCTGCGAGCAATTGAGCGTGGTCATTGCGTGTTCATCATACAACCATTATTACTTGGCTAAAAGCAGTGGGAAAACTGTTGCGGCCTATACACGTGAACAAATTCCTGAGGTCGGCTCCAGGCGATAAGGTAGAAGCCTTTATCGGCTCAAAAAAAAACTTGCATCTGGCTGTGGAAAGCGGTAGACCATTTTCGCTTCTGGCATCTTGGCCACCTTCTTAGGAGATGATAGTGCTGTTACTTTCCCACCTTTATGGGCAATTGTTAGTAATTGGCATTGTTATTTTTATGTCACTGATGGATGGTCAGTTTATCTTTGTTTCATTCCTAATGGCGACCCGATTGTGAGCCAAACTTATATGACCAGATTACAAGGAGAGAACAGGCGCGGCAGTCATTATTTAGCTCGTCTACACCGCAAAACTTTATGCTATTCCAAGTAAGCGAGAAATGCTGGCTCACTCGAAGAGTCTATTAATTCATTACCTCAAGTTTGGTGATGTCCCTGTAACCGATCGCTTCATCCCTTAATTCAGCAATGCCAGATTTCCTACTGACTTGCAATTTATTCATTGACTTTACGCAGTAAGGTGCGCACGCAGCGGTGCACCCTACGTTGCTTTTTTCTCTTTACTTTTAGTTTTGCGTTGCGCAAAGGAGAGTTGTTCTAGGCATTCGGTTTCTAGTCGGCCGCTTAAAACTTGGTTTTTCAGCCGGATTTGATATAAAATAGGATGGCTGCATCAATTAACCTTCCGCTTGCATTTCTTCTATTTCAAACCAGCTAACTATCACTCCCGCTAGCGGAATAGCCAGAAATATGCCTAAAAGTCCTGCTGCTCTCGCGCCTACTAACAGTGCAAAAAACACCACTACCGGATTGAGGTTAAGGGAATTTTGCATGAGTCTCGGATGAATATAGTTGTCTTGAATTTGCTGCAAAACAATGCAAGCTGCCAATACTTTTAAAGCTAGCCACACATTTTGAGACAATACAATAAAACACACTAAGCTAATTCCTAGCGTCGCTCCGATTCCCGGAACTAAATCAAACAATCCGATAATAAATGCTAAAATTAAAGGAAATCTCACATCTAACAGCAGGAAAATTACAAAGCTTGCTGTTGTCAAAAATAACATTAACAGAATTTGTGCCTGAAAAAATCCTAAAAAGTTTCGCTCTATTGTTAAACTTAAACGCCTGTGCAGGTGTCGAGGTATAAATTTGAGAACCAACACCCACAGCCTCTCTCCATCAAGTAACATGAAAGAAGCCACCACCATAATTAATATTAAATTCAATAAATTGGTTAAAAATACTTGTAAAAAAGCAATACTCGAAACAACTCCCGCCAAAGCTTGATTTCGCAGTTGTTCCTCAATAACTCGCAGGTTAACTTGCAGGTTTCTGGCCCGCAGGAATGTTTCGATGCGCTCGGACAAAGGCGCCAGAGCATTCAAAAATTCAGTCATGCTGTCAATTAATTGCTGCCCTTGAGATAAAAGAGTGACGCCTACGGTGACGGTGAGACCGCCAAAAACTAAAATGGTGAGCAAGACAACGAAGGCGACAGCTAAACTTCGCGGTAAAAATCTCTGGAGAGTTCGCACCGGATAGTTGAGCAAAAAAGCCACGAGTGCAGCTATCGAGAAAACCGCGACGGCAGTTTCAAAGTAAGCTAAAAGTTGCAGTCCAGCCCAACCTGAAGCAAATAAAAGCAAAAACCGAACTAAGGCTAAATTGCTTAGCATATTCCAAAAATTGGGAGGGGTTTTTTCTGGCTCTTTCACAGGGATTTCCAGGGGTTAATAATAGCTCAAAAATATTGCAGAGTGATATTTTAGAATCGCACCCAAGATATATCTGCGGCTATCCCCCTCAAGGCAGAAAACAGTTGTCGAAGGAAGAAGCAAGAGGGGAGTAGGAAAAAGCTAGAAGGAAGGCAGTAGGCAGTGCTTTCTAACTTCTGTCTGAGGCAGGGGTGGGTTCTATTCACCATAGGTGCGATCGCGAATGCCGAATAAAACACGCCCGCGATCGAAGAAACAGCCTTTCTGAGTCTAAAACCACCTCGGAAACTCTTTGGGATGGCAGTATTTGTCGTGCTAGCCCGATCGCAACTAACACACAAACGCTCAAACAAGCTGGCGCCGAAAAACCGGGTTTCAGTGCCATTCGCGAAAAATTTCAACTTTGCCTCGTGGAAGATAGTCTGAACAGGTCAATTTTTGGGATACTAGAAACTAGCACTCAACTTAGCTGAGGAACAAACGTGCTGCTATCAAAAGGCTTTGAAGTAGAAATGTATACCGGCACTCCCGAAGGTGAGGTTGTCGGTCTCTCCGATCGCATAGTTGCCGATCTAGAGGGATTTGTGCGGGAGCCTGATAGCCGCAATGTGGAGTACACGACCGCCCCGCTGTGCAGCTACGATCGCCTGCTGTGCGCCTTAGTCAAGCCGCGAGTCCGGCTGCGCGAGTATCTCAAACAATTGGGCGACTATACCTTGCTACCGGGAAGTACCTTGTCTCTCGGGGGGAGCGATCGATTTTACCGATCCGATCCCAACAACCCCTACCACACCTACATAGAGCAAACCTACGGCACCAAAGTCGTCACCGCCAGCATTCACATCAACATCGGCATCTCCCAACCAGAACTGCTGATGCGCGCCATCCGCCTCGCCCGCGTCGAAGCACCGCTGTACCTTGCCTTGAGCGCCTCTTCCCCCTTCCTCGACGGCGAAGTCACGGGCTATCATTCCACTCGGTGGGGTTTGTTTCCCAAAACTCCCGCCATCGTCCCCCTGTTTGAAAGTCACAGACATTACATCCAGTGGACTGAAGAACAGCTAGAACTCGGCACCATGCAAAACGTCCGCCATTTGTGGTCTGCAGTGCGGCCCAATGGCGATCGGCGCCCCTACTGTCTCAACCGCCTCGAACTGAGAATTTGCGACCTCGAAGTCAATCCTCTGGCTTTGTTGGCCATCACTGCCTTACTAGAAGCTCGCATTTGGCAGATGATGGAAGACCCCAGCTTAGACCCGTTAGAACTGTGCACCTTACCGGCGACCACCCGCAACGAAGACTTAGTTGCCCTCACAGACGCCAACGAAATTGCTGCATCCGGGCAAAGTTTGGATGCCGAACTCACCCACTGGCAAGACGGCAGAACTATTCTGGCACGAGATTGGATTGAGGAAATTTACCGAGAAGTCTGGCCGAGTGCCAAAAAACGCGGCTTTAGTTGCTTTCTCTCGCCGCTCAAAAAGATTCTCCGGGAAGGCAACACCGCCCAGCAGTGGTTGAAGCTGCACGAGGGCGGTTCGGACACCCGCACTATTATTCTGCAAGGGATTAATGGCATGGCTCACCAAGAATGGGAGCTCGAAGACAACTTGTGCGCCCAGTTAGTTGCCTGAAGTACCCGCCGTTATTATAACGGGGGCTTTCACTAGCCCCCTGAGTATGCGTACTGGGCCAATAATACAAAGAGCCGGAACCTCGCGCGAAAAAGTTGCAGAGCGCCGCCCTTAAAACAAATCAGAATATTTAATCAATGGAGATCGACAAAGGTTATAAATAAAAGCTATAAGGTATATCTACCTTTGGGTAGTTTTATAAATTTCCCAATAGCTGTATTTTTCGCTTTTAATTAGCTTCATGCCCCAACTTGTCTTGATTCACCCGCAAATCCCCCCGAATACTGGCAATATCGCCCGCACTTGCGCTGCCACAGGCACGGAACTGCATTTAGTGGGCCCGCTGGGGTTTGAAATTAGCGATCGCTACCTGAAACGGGCCGGCTTAGATTACTGGCCCTACGTCAATCTCCACTGCCACGAAGACCTAGCGGCTTTTCTGGCCTATCGGCAGCAGCGCGGGGGACGAGCGATCGGATTCAGCACTGGCGGGCGATGCAGTTATGCGCAATTCCAATTTCAGCCCAGCGACTGGCTGATGTTTGGCTCGGAAACTGTAGGCATTCCCCAATTCGTCTTAGATGCCTGCGACGCCACAGTTTTTATTCCTATGAGCCAGCCTGGAGTCAGGAGTTTGAACCTCTCCGTCAGTGCCGCTGTAGGTTTATTTGAGGCTAAACGACAGTTGGGCGAGCTGGGATCAATCATTATCAACACATAAATATATAGATATTTAATAGCTGCCGGAGGCTGCCAAATCTCATTTTAAGTATAAGAAATTTGTATCAAAGCGGTGAAAATCTCGATTGCCGAGATTAATATATTTTATTGATGCAAAAACAGATTGTTATCAGCAACACCAAATTACTCGCAAGATGATTCAGGAACAAAAACAGAGGATTTTAGCGATTTAGGGCGTCAGCGAGCACCAGCTTGGGTCAGAACACTATATCTAGTAAATATACGGTTGTAGCCTGTCCGGAAATTAGCATAGAGTCGGATAATAGGTAAGAGTTCAGAGCCTTACTGGAACGAAGATTTTATGTATTCGTTCCAGCTATTGCGGTGTAAGGCTTTTGGGGTTAATTGCAGCAGGTTAGACCGAGAATTTCAAAATTTCTGACGGTTTGAGCTTGTCTAAATTAAAAAAGCAAGGTAATCTGGCCTAAGCATGATAGCTGTCAACAATCAGAATATTTTTGCTTGTTGATTTAAATTCAGCGTCATGCGATCCCCTTGAGTGTTTCCAAGGACAGTTAGCGCTTCTCAGTAGGAGGTCGTTTTTTTGAAACGAACATATCCCCAAATTAAGCCTGTTCAGGCTAGTGAAATCGACAGAGACGGTTCTGCGGAACCGTCCAAACAGACAACGCTCAGCACAGGCAGAGTTCGCTCTCTCGCCACGATCGGGCTGGCAATATCGGTAGGTGCTTCTGGCATCCTGCTACCGAGAAATGGAGACAGCGCTCGCGCGTCTGAACTCGCACCGACATCAGAATCCACCGCTGAAGTACAGCCAGTATCGGCCAACGGGCCCGCTACCTCCGCACAAGTTGACGGTTCCAGGGCCCAACAGCCCGGCTCACCTTCTGACCCGGTGGCGGTTAAGGTGCAGCAGGGACAAAGCCTTTGGGAGCTTTCTCGGGATTATGAAGTTGAACCGTTGGCACTAGCAACTGCCAACGACATCAAACCCGATATCATACTCGAAGTAGGCTCTGATCTCAGAGTTCCTCTGGCTCCGGGAGCCGCGCCACAACAGAACGTCGCCGATACCTCCGTGGCTTCGCTAGAGTTCGCAGCGGCGGTCAATCCCGAAGAAAAGTTAAATCTGACTGGCTCCGAGCCGTTGGAGAGTGCTGCCATGACAGCGCTGCCATCCACCGCAGCGACCCCGCTGGTCACGACGGTACCGGAACAAAGTTCGATCGACATCCCGAACGCAGAGGGGGCGATCGACAGTTTGAAAAAACAGGAAAACCGCACCACAGAATCGGGTCGAACCCTGTTAGGGTCTGAGGGGGAAGCAAATTTATCTACACCTGCGGCATCTTTGCCGGAGTCAGCACCGACGCTGGCATCCCCGGGCTCTGCAACTGAGACAACTATTCTCGACCTCGGGGCCACACCTGTAATTCCAAATGCCGGGGTCGGTCAAGCAGCATCGCCCGATCGAGCATTCGAGTCAATTGAACAGTCTCTGGCAACACCCAGTTTGCCCTCGGCTGTGCTAGTCCCCCCAGCGGGAAGTACCGCCGGGCCGGCTGAGGTACTCTACAGGGTGCGTCCGGGAGATACGCTAGATGCGATCGCCAAAGGTCACGGCGTATCACCCAAAGAGCTGATCTCGGTCAACAAGCTCGGCAACCCTAACTTGCTGAATGTTAATCAACGGCTGAAAATTCCCCAAGTTGGGTCAAATAATCCAGCGGTGCAGGCGGCAGCCTCTCCAACGGCCTCCAACTCTACATCTGTCAGGTCGGCGACTTCGGTTCCCGCATCTTTGAACCCCAGCTCGTCTACCTCGGAAAGAGCCAGTGCTGGCGTTGCAGCACCCGCGCCCACAGTCCCGGTTGTCTCTCCCCTGGCGAACTTGGAAGGTCTGAACAATATTTCAGCGCCGATGGTTCCCCAAGTTAACAGCATTCCGCTAACTCAAGTTTCCCAAACCATTAGCGACCCCGGGAAGCTGAATCTGAGCGGCGAACCAACATTTACAGGTGCAGTTGACACCAGTGCCCTGCCCTCGCCAGCCAGTGCAACTGCTACCGCCAGCGCTACGGGAGAATACCCACAGCAGCTCAGCTTCGTGCCAAATGCTAGCGCCCAGGGTTTAAATGCCGCTCCAACTAGCGCTTTACCAGAGTCGAATTCGGAGGCTCTCCCCACTGCAGAAGCTCTCAACCCTTATTCCGAACGCTTGAGGGCAGAAGTGGTCAGGCTGCGAGAGGAATATCGTGCCTCGCGCAATTCGATCGGGGCAAATGCGGTGTCGCTGGCTCCAAATGACAGACCGGAGGCGCCAAGAGTCTCGAGCAACCAGTCTGAGGAGCTCCCAAGTGTCAATCCCTATCTCTACACCCCCGACTATACTGAGGCGGTGCAGAATGAAATCAGCAGACCGCCATCTAGAGCTTGGTCCGAGCAGGTGCAGAAGCAGCAGCAAGAGCGTTTGGATCCCGCTCGCGCAGCGGAACAGCAACCGATCAACCTGACTCCGACAATTACTCAGGAGCAGCCTGTGGTGGCAACTGCTCCTTTGGGAGCCGATGGTTACGACCCCCTGAGCAACCCGTCTTTGGGACGCATGGTTTCTCCGGAACTGCCTCCGCTTTCCAACCCTGATACTTATCTGCCTAACGGCAAACAACAGTCGGCTAAGGGGTTTATTTGGCCGTCTAAGGGCGTTCTTACTTCTGGCTACGGTTGGCGCTGGGGACGGATGCACAAGGGAATTGATATTGCAGGACCGATCGGCACGCCAATTGTGGCAGCATCAGACGGGGTGGTTACCTATGCTCAGTGGAACGACGGCGGCTACGGGTATCTGGTGGAAATTACCCATCCTGACGGCACTGAGACTGTCTATGCCCACAACAGCCGGATTTTGGTGCAAAAGGGTCAGAGAGTCGCTCAAGGCGAACAGATTTCAGAAATGGGCAGCACTGGCTTCAGTACCGGGCCGCACTTGCACTTTGAAATTCATCCCGCAGGACAGGGTGCTATCAATCCAATGGCTTTTCTGCCCGACGATGCGTCCAGCGCTTCTCGGTAACGACTGGTCCGAAGTTATGGGTTTTGAATGATTACCAAAACTCATAACTTTTACTAGAAGTTATTATAAATTCGGTTGTTTGAAAAGAAGACATAGCTCGTCCTACCGTGCTACGATAGTAAATCGTGAAGTAGATTTGGCTCAGTGGCGCAGTGGTTAGCGCAGGGGACTCATAAGCCCAAGGTCGCAGGTTCAAATCCCGCCTGAGCCATTATTTAATCAAAAAAACCGCGCTCTCAATATTAAGAGCGTGTTTTTTTGATTTCTCAAGAAGATACTTGTAGTCGTTTTGACATCCTCAGTGACCTAAAGGCACAGTGATTCCAAGAATCACTTCTTGAACCTTTCTGCTTCGAATGCAACTGCCTCCACCCTCAAGGAGATTTGGTCTTATGCTCGCTCCACAGACTAACCCCGCAAGCCCTGCGGTTTTATGTGTCGAATACCAACAAAAATCTTGGTTGTTTGATTCTAGGGGTGGACTGCCCATTGCCCTGTCCTCTTTTCCCGGTCTACCGATTTTTCTTCCCCGTTGCAGTCATTGCAAGCTTTGGTGTTAGGGTTTATGTCTCCATCGTCGCGGGTGGGTCATTGACCAATCATATTGTAACACAAAGCCGTCCTAAAAGGACGGGGTTTCTACCCAATTTTTTGATGAGTATGATAGATTTGTAACAGTTCGTAAAAAAGGAAACAAAATCTATGACCAGTGAATGCCTCCGGGTTGGTCAAGCTGCACCTGATTTCGCAGCAACAGCCGTAGTGGATCAGGAATTCAAGACAGTTAAACTGTCCGACTATAAAGGCAAAAAGTATGTAGTCCTGTTCTTCTACCCCTTGGACTTCACCTTTGTGTGCCCGACTGAGATTACAGCATTTAGCGATCGCTTCGAGGACTTCAAGAAAATCGATACCGAAATCCTCGGCGTATCCGTTGACAGCGAATTCTCTCACCTGGCTTGGATACAAACAGACCGCAAATCAGGCGGTGTCGGCGACCTTAACTATCCCTTAGTTGCTGACCTCAAAAAAACAATTAGTTCTGACTACAACGTCCTCGACCCAGAAGCAGGTATTGCCCTCAGAGGTCTGTTCATCATCGACAAAGAAGGCATCATCCAACACTCTACTATCAACAATCTTGCCTTCGGCCGCAACGTGGACGAAACTCTCCGCACTCTGCAAGCTATCCAACACGTCCAGTCTCACCCCGATGAAGTTTGTCCCGCCGGCTGGCAGCCCGGTGACAAGACTATGACTCCCGATCCGGTCAAGTCTAAGGTATTCTTTGCTGCAGTTTAAGCACATTATATTTGTAGGGACACGGCGCTGCCGTGTCCCTACCCGCAGAGGCATTTATTTAAGCGGATTTTTAATTAGCCATTAGCAATTACACAATTAGGAAATATGCTGACTTCTACTAATTTTAGCGGCTTGTTAAATGAGCGGTTTTTCCAAAATTTATTGCCTGTTCCGGCGAGTAATGTTCTGAAGCTGGGACAGATGACGCCAGATTTTGAATTGCCGGATATTAATAATGGCAAATTGGTGCGGCTGTCGAATTATCGGGGCGATAAGCCGGTAGTTCTGGCTTTTACGCGGATTTTTACTGAAAAGCAATATTGCCCTTTCTGTTTTCCTCACATTAAAGCTTTGAATGAAAACTGGGAAAAATTTGCCGATCGCAATATAGAATTATTGATGGTTGCCAGTACCGACGATCGCCAAAGCCAAATTGTGGTTAGAGATTTAGGCTTGAAAATGCCTCTGCTGTCCGATCCAGGCGTAAAAGTGTTTCGGGCTTATCAAGTCGGTCAGGCTTTAGGTGCTCCTTTGCCCGCTCAGTTTGTTTTGGATGCAGAGGGAAAACTCGTCTTCAAACATTTGTTTTCTTTCATAGACCACAATGCTAGTGTGGACACTTTGCTGCAATATGCCGATCGGTAAGGACACCGCTGCTGTGTCCTAATTTGGAGTTTTTAGCCACTGATGCACGCTGGTGTAGGCCTATCAGCGGGATTTTTTTATCGGTTGACACTGGCTGCTACAGCTCTTTAGTCATAAATACTTATTGTGCCAATTGCGATGGCGGAAGGTTGCCATGTTCGATCGACATTAATCTAGGCTATAGCTTGAATGTAGGTAGTACAAGTTTAAGCCGATGTCGTCTCCCAAAGGTCGATCGAGCAAAATTGAATTGAGCGTCTTAGCCTCGCATCCTGAGTTGTTGACAGGTTTAGAAGCGTGGCTGCGGCTGGGTTTGCTTTCGCCCGCCGAGGTTGAGCAATTGTGCCGGCAGTATTTAGTCTGCCCACTCAGAGATCCCGCTGTAGAGATTTCTGAAATTGACGGTCCGCGAGCTCCTATGAACGAGCCAAAAGTACCTGCCCCCTCAAGGCCTCAAACATTGCCTAGCAGCAGAGAAAGCGTTGCTACGCCCACAAAAACTACTCAAACCCCTAATTTGATCGCTCAAATTTTGCACTCGCTAATGGCAGAAATTAGCGTGGTGTGGCTGTTGTTTTTAGGAGTGTTCATGGTAGTTGTCTCCTCAGGAGTCTTAGCTGCCAGTCAGTGGGAAAGATTTCCGGCCGCCGGACAATATGGAGTTTTGTTAGCTTATACTTTAACTTTTTGGGCGATTAGCACTTGGGCAAACAGACAGCAGAATTTGCACTTGACTGCTCGAACTTTGCAAGAAGTGACGCTGTTGCTAGTGCCGATCAATTTTTGGGCAATGGATACTTTTGGATTGTGGCGGTATCCTTGGGACTGGGCGGTAGCAATCGCAGCGGCACTTATTTTGACTTGGATAACTGCCCGGATTATAAAAGATCAATATCAAAGCTTTTCAGGAAAAAACATCGCTCGCTCGATCGCCCTAAATCACTTGGGATTGAGTTATTTGCACTGGGGGTGGGGAAGTGCCGGCTTTTCCCTGGCTGCGGTTTATTTGGGTACAGTGGGAACTGCTGCTGCTACAGTTTATCAAGTTCAGCAACAACGATTGCAATCTATCACACGCGCGGGAAATACTGAAACATTCACCACTGCTTCCAGTTCCAGCAGAGATTTTCTGACTTACAAAAAAGCGGCTTTAGTAGCTTATTCCTTAGGAATTTTACTGGGTCGGGCGATATTTGTCAAGGATGTAAATATCGCTGAAATGGGTTTAGCTTTGGGAATCTGCGGCGTGCTTTTAGCATGGCCCGATTGGCAGCACCCCCTCGCATCTGGAACTATTAAAAACAATATATCCGACCAGCCAAATCCCAGCAAATTTTTTAACTGGCAATTAGCGGGAATGGGTTTGGTGGGTTTGGGATACCT
>Ga0256856_1000083_pt1 | contig 10837 bp, 5 predicted proteins | sample BONt10_FD_181175 | JGI IMG/M metagenome (GOLD analysis project Ga0256856, IMG submission 181175) | Terrestrial sediment cell enrichment communities from Utah, United States - BONCAT_SYTO_Terrestrial_sediment - 10 | ecosystem: Environmental > Terrestrial > Deep subsurface > Rock core/Sediment... | reverse complement strand
CATTCGGCGGTTAGAGGAAGAGATTCACAGACAAGCTGCTGAATCAGCACGAGCGACCGAGCTTGATGATGAATACGACAGAATTCACCAAGAAAACCTTAAATACGACGACGGCCCCGACTTAAAGAAAGAATTCAACCAGCAAGCGTTAGAGTTCCTGTTTGGCGATAAACCTTGGATATGCGCCGATAACAAACTCTACTCCTGGACGGGAACTCACTACAAATATTCACCAGACTCTGAGTTGCGCCCACGTATCGCCTCGTACTGTAATAGCTTCTCAGTCTTCAAGGAAAAGAAAGGACTAACTTACCCGTTTGCTAACCCAGCCTCGGCTAAACAAGTTTTAGAATGGGCGAAGATGCGATTAGAAGTCAACCCAGACTCACTCAATCCCCCCGGCTTGAACTGCACCAACGGAGTCCTTAAACTGCACTGGGAGACTACCGCAGCAAGACTAGCTCCGACGCCCTTATGGGAACTGGTGAACCACAACCCCGAATTCCGCTACACATACGAACCAATCGCCACCTACAACCCGCAGGCGGTGACCGAACACTGCGATCGACTGATGGAAGTTCTCAGTGCACCACAGCAAGACATTTTCCTCAAAACCATCGCCGCCAGTCTAGACCTAGAAACAGTCCGAAAATACAAAGGTCGGATGGTAAGAGCGCTGCTGCTTAAAGGCTACGGCTCGAATGGGAAAGACACGCTCAGGGAGATTGTGAGCTTGATGTACGGAAGGATCGGTATGACGGCTGCCACCCTTTCTGACTTTGCATCCTACGACGAGGGCCGCAAGTTTCCCTTAGCCCGCACCGCCGACAGTCGAGTCAACTGGGCCAGTGAGAATGCTCAGACAGCGCGACTAGACAAAATTCAGAGTCTCAAGGCGTTCATCACCGGGGATACGCTATCCCGTGAAAGCAAGGGCGAAGACGAAAAAGACTTCACTCCTAAAGCGATCGCTGTCTTCAATTGCAACGACACGCCCAATATGCAGGGAAGCTTGGAAGCTATTAAATCTCGTTACGGGGTTTTGAGCTTTGACAAGACATTCAAGGTCAAAGCTGACCCAACGCGGGGCGAGATTGAAGCCGACCCACGATTCAAATATGACCCCGACTTTTTGAAAACAGAAGTATTGCCAGCCTTCTTAAACAAAGTCCTCAATGCTCTGGTAGCGCTGATGTCTGATGGCATTGACTACGCAGCAACCGAGGCTGCTATGGCGGCAATTCAGGCAGAAAATTCTCACTTATTCCAGTTCTCGCAAGACACCGGACTTAACTATTCACCCGACGGTATCCTTACCGCTAGCGATATCTGGACACGACTAGAAACGTGGTATCAGGACAACGGGACGCTGGTATACGAAACTGCAAGCAACGACAAACTTAAGGCAGTGTGGTTTGACCAACCAAAAAGAGGCGACCACAACGTTAAAGGAGCTAATCAGGTACTAGCCAGAATTCAAGGATTGTTCCCCAAAGTGACTCGCACCACAATTTATTCTGCTACAGCCAAAAAGTCAGTACCAGCACTTAAAGGTATTGGTTTTGTCACCACCCGACCCAGTTCCGCCCCAGTTCCGCCCCAATACCCGCCCCAAGAAACTGTTACACAGCAAGACTTCCGACCCACCCGACCCAGTTTTTCTAATTTTGAGCAAAATCAAGAAATTTTAGAAGAAGCGGAAACGAAAACGGATATCGAAAATCTTGCCGATAATTTTGTCGCAGAATTTGTCCTAGAAACAGTAGAACCTGCCAAAACTGGGTCGGGTGGGTCGGAACCGTTAGATATCAACGTTTCTATCTGCGGAACTGGGGCGGAAACTGGGTCGGGTGACGCGGAAACTGGGTCGGGTGGAATCAAAAATCCGATCGCCCCGGAGGAGCCGGAAACAACACCAACAGCACCAACAGCACCGACAGCACAGCCGATCACGCCCTCAGATTTAAAACCTAAATCAGAGCAAGCGATATCCGATGCTGATGCCGAGACTATTAGAAAGTTGTCAGCACAACAGCCGACATCAACGTTGTCAACGGGATCGTCACAGTCAAAATTATTGTTGCTGCAAGATTATGCCCGACGTATTGGGGAGGCGCTTGGATACCAGTCTCCGGCTACTGCTAAGGCAATCGCTGAGTATATCCAAGAATCGATCGTCAATCAGGACATTACCGAATCTGAGTTAGCCGAGGTCGCTGGGATTGAGAACTGGCAAGCGTTTACTGCGCTTCGGAATTTGACCGAAAACGAAAAAGACTTGGTTGAAATAGTCCAGCAGGCGATCACAAGCAATGACGCGGAGACAGCAAAAGATGTTTTGATTTCGCTCAAAGAGGTTTGCGATTCTGGTGCTGCCGATCGGCAGAAAGTTTGGAACTCCGGTTTAACCGAATCTGAACGGGCGGCGTTTAGTGCGCTGGTTCAATAGGGTGTGGTTGCCGACGATCGGCTACCAGTCACCGGCCGCGGCCACGGCAGAATTTGCCCGGTTCAAGCGGATTGCCGAATGAACCAGGCGATCGGCTTCTCTAGAAGCCGCCACCACAAAAATTAGCTAATTTTTGTGTGCGCTAAAGTCAGGCATTTGCAGTATAAAGTCAGGCGGAAAGCAGTACAAAATCAGGTAAATACAGGTATTTGCAGGGGCTGCATTTTACCTGTATTTACCTGAAAATATCCTGCAAACGCCTGCAATTTCCTGCCAAATTACTGCCTTTTTGTGCTGTTCGTGCCTTAACCTGTTGGGACTGGTTATGGCTGTTTAGTTTTAGTAGCAAGCAATGTTTTTGCGATCGCAAACCATGATTAATTGGTGCCGACAAAAAATAATACACCCTTATGAATGGGGAATCCTAGGTGTCAAGCGACTTGATTTTTACCCGCTCTTCGACTGTGCCGATTGCTCACATTGCTCCTGCTGTTGTGGCGGCTTTTGTGACAGCACAGGCATCAATTGCCACAACTTTCCCATCGCACTTGGGTAGCGACGCTCAAAAGCTTGCTCTCTTGTTAGCCAGCTATCACCATCAGACGTTTAATCGTCTTTCCACTGCGAGCGCCTCAGTCGCTATAATTTATACAAACAAATTAAATTAAGTTAGAGTTGGGTAGGCGTCAGTCTCTACTTTGATAAACCCTCTAATAGCCCTCTCCAATTGGAGGGGATAAGATTACCTGATTAGGGGTTTTTAATTACAGTTGTTAACTTGTATCTTGGCAAGAGGTTTTTACTGATTAAAAACTATGAAGACTTTACCGGAAGTCAAACCCAGAGAGCTGCTATCAAACCCGATTCACATTCGCCTAACTGACTCAGACTACAATCAAATTAAAGCAAGAGCCTCGCCTAGTAAACTTGAGCATGAGCGACTTCATGCGCCGTGCAGCTTTGAGGAGAACCATGCCGCGCCCTCTAGCTGCATTTGACTTAAAAGCCTATCAAGTGTTATGCAAGATTGATGCCCAATTGAGAATTGCCGGAAACAACCTCAATCAGATGGCTAAAGCTTGCAATAGTGCTGTGGCATTGGGAGAACCAGTTGTTGTCAATCTAGGACTCTTAGAAAGCGTACAGCAACTCATTCGAGAAAACGGGAATGCAATTAAAACAATAGTTGCAAACCTCGCCCAATCTACAGTACCCTAATTATTAACAAGCCTGGGCTTTACCGCCTGAGCAATCGATTCTGTGCAACTGACGGCTTTTCGGTTATGATCGGCAAACAAATCAAAGGTACAGGCTTTCGGGGCTGTCTGAACTACGTGCTGGGCAAAAAAGACGCCGCTCTAATTGGCGGTACTATGTGCGGACAAACTCCTGAAGAACTGGCTGCTGAATTTGCCATCGCCCGACAACTAAGACCTAACCTGAAAGTAGCAGTTTTTCACGCCACTTTATCTGTCGATAGCACCGAAAAACTAGAAGATTCTGAAGAAAATGACCAGCGCTGGCTGGCGATCGCAGCTAACTACATGAAAGCGATGGAATTTGACAACAACCAGTACGCAGTTGTCAAGCACAGCGATACAGAACACGACCACATTCACATCGTCGCCAGTCGCATTTGCCTAGATGGAGGTGTTGTTGACGATAGCTGGGACTATTACAAAAGCCAAGAAACTATTCGCCAGCTCGAACGGAACTACAACCTGGAAACTGTTGCACCCAGTTGGGAAACAGACAAGCGAGCTCAGACTACAGGAGAACACAGGTACTTACAAAGCAAGGGAAACAAGAGCGTCAGGGTGCAATTGCAAGACCTAATTGATGAAGTTACCCAAGACAACCCAAGTATGCCAGAACTCGTTGAGCGGTTGCAGCAACAAGGCGTAGAGGTGCAAGTCACACTAACTGAAATCGGCTTCAGTAAAGGCATTTCTTACAATTTAGATGGAGTCGCTTTAAGTGGCACTCAGTTGGGTAAAGCCTACACTTTTTTTGGATTGCAGAAGCATCGAGGCGTTAGCTATGACAAAGGGCGAGATAACGCCCTAATTGAGGCTTTAATGCAGCCACAACACTTAGCTATTGCCCTTGGCGAGGCAGAGGAAAATGAGTTAGAGTCGTCACCATCCGAGTTAGTAGCAGACGCACATGGAACTCCTGTAACAGCAAATGAGTTAGAGTTGTCACAATCTGAGCTAGAAACACCCGCACCTGCAATTCCTGCAACAGCAAATGAGTTAGAGTTACAACTGTCAATCCTGCCTGAAAGGAATGAAACGAGCGTGGCAAAAAGTGCGATCGCATCTAGCAGTCGAGTACAGTTTACCTTTAGAATTGCTTAATTTATTGCACTCTCATTCTTGGCTGTATGCCGGCTCAGAAAAGGCTATCTTTACGGCACGGACGCTTGACGGGGAAGCCCGGTTCGCTTTTGTTCTCGATGAAAGAGGCAACTTTAGTACAACGCATCCCCTGTCATCTGAAGCTGCTTTCTGGGTAGCCACTACCGGAGAAATTGAGCGAGCTGTGATTGCCTGTAACCCAATCGAAGCCCTTTCAATTTTGCTTATTGAACAGGAAAACTCTGCAACAGCACCACCCACAATTTACCTAGGAATTGAACGAGCTTCACAACTGCCTACACAATTCTTACAAGAACTTGATAGCGTTATTATAGTGATTGCAGAAGATTCTCACCTCGCTCGAAATGCGCTTGCGCTGCTACCGAATGCAGAACTTGTCAATCCACAGTCAAGTTGGAATGATATCTGGATACAATTAATTGAGCAAGAACAGCAAAATATTCAACCAAATAACCAACCTTATAAACAGCGCATCCAAGACATCGAACTGGATTAATTGTTGCTACCTTAAATTTGTCTAGAATTTAAACAAAGTGCTTAGGTTCATAAAATCAATCAATATGTTTGATAAAACCTGTTGATCAATACTTCGGACAGTTTTTTAACGGCCCTGTAAGCCGAGGGCGAGGAAGCCCTGCCATTTTTTACGCATTTTCTGAAACTTAGCGCGCTTACTTAAACCTTGAAAAAATAGTCCAGCATATAGCCAGTAAGGGTTTCGGAGACTCGACTAGATCTAAAACTGTCCGAAGTATTGCTTATGGGACAAGGATTATGTCTCACCACTACTTCCGTATCACTACCAAGCATCATAACTTGGCTGTACAATAAAGGGTTCTAGCCGTGGGTCGCCCGTATTCTTAGCCTCAAACGCTAAGGATAATGACTACACTTATTACCTAGCAAAGCTTTTAGGCTAGCGGACAGGTCTGTTTAGCAGACCAAGTAAGGAAAAACTATAAATATGGAAAAAAACTATACATTTCAATTCAATCCTTCCACTGCCTTAGAAGCCCTGAAAGCTGGTAAATACGACCCGCTTAACTTCTACGAAGCGCGTTTAGACCTGTTTAACCTCTCGGTAATGGCAGACTATGACCAACTCATTTGCCTACCCACATTAACTGCTATCGACAAATACTGGTATCAGATTGAAACAGCCCGAAAAGTCCTCAGACAAATGGGTGGACGGGCATTACTAGCGGATGAAGTCGGATTGGGTAAAACCATTGAAGCGGGACTAATCATCGCCGAATACTTAGCTAGGGGGATGGTAAAGTCCATCCTAGTGTTAACTCCGGCATCCCTAGTTTCCCAGTGGCAATCAGAGTTAAGTGACAAATTTAATATCGCTACTATCACCACAGATAACCGTGACCCACAACAACCGATAGACGAATTTTGGACAAATAATCCGCGAATTATCGCTTCATTAAACACGGCTAAGTCTGCTAAACATTATCTTCACGTCACCAGTCGTACTTGGGATTTGGTTGTTGTCGATGAGGCACACCATCTAAAAAATCGCAGTACCCTCAACTGGAAACTGGTCAACGCCCTCAATAAGCGGTTTATCCTCATGCTTACTGCTACGCCAGTGCAGAACTCCCTTGTGGAACTGTTTAATCTGCTAACCCTCCTCAAACCGGGACTGCTACAAACAGAAGCCGCTTTTAAAAAAGAATACGTCAATTCCAAGAATGGACGAGTCCCTAAAAATCCCGAAAAGTTACGCACTCTGATGCGGGAAGTTATGGTACGAAATACCCGCGCCCTAGTAGATGTCAAACTGCCCAAACGCTTCGCCACCACAATTACCGTTACCCCGGCAGCCGGAGAGGAGAAACTTTACCAAGACTTGAGCAAGTATCTACGTTCTTCAGAGGACAAACTAGACAGACTCTCCCGTACTAATTTGCTAATGCGAGCGGGTTCATCCCCTAATGCTTTAGCTGACTCCCTCAAGCAACTGACTATCCGCCTACCCGATGAAGAACTGAAGTCTTTAGCTGCACGAGCATCCCAAGTCAAGCAGGTCGAGAAAGCAAAAACCTTAGTAGAGATGCTCTCCAAATCTCGCCAGAAAACCTTAGTTTTCACAACCCATAAAGCAACTAGCACCTATTTAGCTAAAACGCTGCAAGCGGAAAATATCCCCTTTGCAGAATTTACTGGCGGAATGTCCCTTAAACAGAAAGATGAGGCTATAGCCGCATTTCGGGATAATGTTTCTGTACTCTTAGCATCGGAAACAGGGGGAGAAGGACGTAACATCCAGTTTGCTAATGCGATCGTTAATTATGACCTGCCCTGGAACCCAATGAAAATTGAACAGCGCATTGGTCGTATCCACCGCATCGGACAAACCCAGGATGTTTTTATTTTTAACTTCTGTCTCAAAGGCAGTATCGAAGAGTATATTCTGCGGATACTGCACGACAAAATTAATATGTTTGAACTGGTAGTCGGAGAAATTGAAACAATTTTAGGCAATGTGGATGATGAATTTGACTTTAGTGAAGTTGTCATGGATATCTGGCTTAAGCATCAAGTTAAACCCGAATTAGATCAAGCCTTTGAGCAATTGGCAGATAATTTGTTGAAAGCCCAAAAACAATATGAGCAAATTCAAGAACTGGATGAACAGATTTTTGGCGAAGATTTTGAAGCTTGAAAAATTGATTTGATTAAATATGTTATCCGACCCAATAATTACTACTTTAGAAAAAATTGTAGCTCTCCATGACGGAATAGCTGAACCGGCTGGGGAACACGTTTTAAATGCGCTGTTAAATGAAAACATAGCCTCGTTACTTTCTCTACCAGAAGAAGTAACTTTTACAACTATCACTGATGTACCTCAAAGTGTTTTTGTTACTTATCATTCAGAAGTATTAAATAAATTATCTGAACTATTAGCTGTCAAAGGGCAGATTAGTGCCTTGGGTGTAAAATTTGATGGCTATCTAAAAGCTACGGGATTTGACAAAAGCATACCAGAGAGATTCAAACCTCAAAATGGGTTAATTCGTTTTGTAGATGCTAAACCATCAACCACTCGCTACATTTTATGTAATGTGGCTTACACAGCGAATGCCGAAGAAAAAAGGATTGGTCTAGTTTCGTTTATTATCAATGAAATAACAGGAGTAACACCAGTACAAATTGGGGATGCTTTATTTTGGGAGTCTGACAGAATGGATGTGGATAATCAAGAAACACCATTATCTATTCCTTTTGATGAGTTGTTGAAGTTAATCGAACATCAAAGTGGAATATTGATTGGAAAATCTTTAGATAATTGGCAGGCTAAATTAACAAGAGCAAGAGCTAGGGATGAAGAAAGACTAAAGGATTATTACAACACGATTAGCTCTGGGATTCGCCACAAGATTGAGTTAAAAAATTTGATTGGTGATGAATTAGACAAAGAATTAGCTCGAATTGAAGCTACTAATAGAGAGCTAGATCGAAAATTGTTAGATATCCAAGAGCGTTATGCAATGAGTGTAGAAGCTTGGTTGCACAGTGCAATGATTATCCATCTACCTACAGTACATATTCAATGTGAGTTGCAAAGAAAGAAAACGAAACGGACTGTAACAATAGTTTGGAATCCGTTCACTAAAATTATTGAACCTCTTTGCTGTGAATTATCAGGAGAACCTGTTTACGATTTCTATTTAGATGATCTATCAGCTAAAATTATCTCCCCGACAGTTTGGACTAGATAGGGGTATAGCCGAGATACGGGCAAAATAGGACACGACGTAAAGTTTTGTAACAATGCCGCTTTTCAATGTCCCTTCCGCCTAAAGAAGCTGCCAACACTCAGTCAGCTAGAGCAGAGTAGTATTACTACTCTGCCCTCGTACAGACCCAAAAAGCGGAAATCTTTTACTGCTAAACATTTCAGGCTTTGCTACTTCAAGTCATTTTGTCTTATATTTACAAAACTTTACGTCATGTCCTATTTTGCGCGTATCTCGGCTATACCCCATCAATATTGAGCATAGTGCTTACCCGACTTTCAAGCTCGATCGGACAATAACAGTTTAGCCGATTGCAAAGCGCGGGCTCGACAACAGCAATTTATGCAACTGTTAAGGCTGACATAACGGCTGCTACGCTGCCAAATTTTTCGCACTTGCTCAAATTGATTTTTTATTCAATTTAGATAACGGCTACTGTGTTGCCAAATTTTTCGCACTTGCTTAAATTGATTTTTAATTCAACTTAGGTATCGTAACTTGACTATTAAATCAATTCGGATTTTGTTAAAAACGGTAAAAAATTAGCTAATTGTTGCGTCAGCTAAAATCAGGGATTTGCAGTATAAAGTCAGGCGTTTGCAGTATAAAATCAGGGAAATTACAGGTATTTGCAGGGGCTGCACTTTACCTGTATTTACCTGCAAATATCCTGCAAATGCCTGACTTTTTCGGTCAAATTACTGCTTTTTTGTGCTGTTCGTGCATTTGCTTGTTGAGGCTGGTTAAGGCTGTTCTTGATTAGTAGCAAGCAATGTTTTTGTGATCACAAACCAGACTTTTATGTGCAGAAAGAGAAATAATGCACCCTTATGAATGGGGAATCCTAGGTGTTAAGTAGCTTGATTTTTACCGGCTCTTCGACTGTGCCGACTGCTCACATTGCTCCTGTTGTTGTGACAACTTCGTAGCAGCACTGGCACCAATTGCTGCCGTCACACCTGGGTAGCGAGTGATCGGCTTGAGCGACAGCTCGATCGCCCACAACGGAGCTCATAGAATCAAACAGGTGATCGGCTACCCATCTCGCGCCGTAGCTTCAGCTATTGAGGAGGATTTTGCGGAGGCAATCGACGCGGGCCTTTCTTGTATCGGTCGATATTGTGGCGATAGTTGGCGAGAGGCAATTTGAAGAGTTTAAGCAGCTAAAAGGTGATGAGCGATCTCATAAAAACTCATAAAAACCCATAAAAACACATATTGCAGAAAGTTTTCCTAGGTCTGCCGCTCTTTGATTTTCCCTTGCTGACCACGGAGAAACCAGGAGCTCACGGCTTGGCAGGTAGCCCGATCGCCCCTGGTTGATTTCCTGGTAAATCGATAGCGAATAAGGAAGCCACCATTTCTATAAACGGATAGGCGGGAATACTCAAATTTCCCCATCTAGGACTTGAAGCTGGTACAGCCTCCCTTTCGAGACAGAAGTTAGAGAACAGGGTGTGGTGTAGACAACTGTAGACAGAAAAGCCCGGACTGCCACGTTATAGGCTATCCGGACTTTTGCATTCAATTAGTTTCCCCAGCGAGTGGGGAGGGAACGAAGTCCAGAAGATCCACGCTTCGCTTGGACTGAAAGCGTTTCCATTCAATTAGTTTCCCCAGCGAGTGGGGAGGAAACATAAAGGTTTCGGTGGACTGGGCTTCAGACTTGTTTCCATTCAATTAGTTTCCCCAGCGAGTGGGGAGAAAAGCATTACGCATGATGACCAGCTTGCCTTCCTGTTTCTGCAAATGTTTCCATTCAATTAGTTTCCCCAACGAGTGGGGAGTTTGTCGCTGTAGTTTTGATTGTCACGGCCTTAAGTTTCCATTCAATTAGTTTCCCCAACGAGTGGGGAGTTTAGTGAAAAAATGGAGTTTAGTGAAGTTAGCCAGTTTCCATTCAATAAGTTTCCCCAACGAGTGGGGAGTTTGTAGATAAACCTACTTTTACTTCTGTAGTAGATACTTTTCCGTTTCCATTCAATTAGTTTCCCCAGCGAGTGGGGAGAAGGCTATGTAGTCGAGCGGTCAATTATTCCCTACGGATTTTGGTTTCCATTCAATTAGTTTCCCCAGCGAGTGGGGAGTTAACGAAACTCAAGTCATAAAAATCAGAGACTTGTTAATTGAGTTTCCATTCAATTAGTTTCCCCAGCGAGTGGGGAGATGACGCTAGCGCCGGATTGTGCAAAATAGGGTTAAGCTTTCCATTCAATTAGTTTCCCCAGCGAGTGGGGAGTTTAGCGGGTCACTGA
>Ga0256856_1000082_pt1 | contig 10894 bp, 8 predicted proteins | sample BONt10_FD_181175 | JGI IMG/M metagenome (GOLD analysis project Ga0256856, IMG submission 181175) | Terrestrial sediment cell enrichment communities from Utah, United States - BONCAT_SYTO_Terrestrial_sediment - 10 | ecosystem: Environmental > Terrestrial > Deep subsurface > Rock core/Sediment... | reverse complement strand
CCCCAGGAGTAATCTGTCTGCGGGTCTTTTAATTGGCTAAAAAATGTTTACAGTGAAAAAGTAGCTAGTGGCGATCGACCTTTTTGCCTATGAGTTCCGATTTATTGCCCCTCCTTCCCAAAGTATCCGTCGGCCGCCGCGCAGCGGCCTTGTGCATCGACGGAATCGCAGTTTGGCTGCCCAGTTTGCTTCTGGGCACTAATGCGATCGCCCAAACCATATTTTTTGTTTTGCTGTGGCTGATCCTGCGCGTAGCCATCGTCAGGAAAAACCAAGGTCAAAGTCTCGGGCGCTGGGCTTTAGACATGAAAATTGCCGATACGCGATTCCAACGGACTCCCGGAGTGCAAGAACTGTGCAAGCGCGAGGCATTGCTGGGCCTTTGCGCGGGCTTAGCCTTCGCAGGTATAGGGGGACTGACATCTACCAACGCCGCCGTCTTGCTGCTGATGCTGCCCCTGGCGATCGACTGTAGCGTTGCCCTCAACTCCGCCGAAAGGTTTCCCCAAGCTTTCCACGATCGCATCGGCGGGACGATCGTCGTCGGAACCCGCCGCGGCTACTCCCTCGACATCAAAGTTAGAAGATTGCTTGACCAAGTGCAGAGCAATGTGAGAAGATAATAAATTGTGTTTAAATTAGTCGAAATTTATTTAGAATTATGGCTAAAGGCGTCCGCATCATAATTACTCTAGAGTGTACTGAGTGCCGAACAAACGCGAGCAAACGCTCGAAAGGCGTGTCTCGGTACACCACCACCAAAAACCGTCGCAACACGACGGCGCGGCTGGAACTCAAAAAGTTCTGCCCCCATTGCAACAGGCACACTGCCCACAAAGAGATCAAATAGTGATTAGTCATTAGTCCTTAGTCATCAGTCATCAGTTGTAGGCAATTGATATTGAACCCGCCCAAAAACGGGTAAAAGCCCCCGACAATCCTGAGTGGAAAGCGCAAAATTTTAGACGAAGGTTCAAGATCCCAGATTCATTTGTGGAGTAAATCTAAAATCTAAAATCGACTGACCCGCCCCAAGCAGATAACTAACAAATGCTTTCCTGACGGCTAGCAACTAACGGCTAATAACTAAAAACTAACAGTCAACAGTCAACAGTCAACAAACAACAAACCATGACTTACTTTCGCCGGCGCGTATCGCCCATCAAACCAGGAGACCCGATCGACTACAAAGATGTCGATTTGCTCAAAAAATACGTCACAGAACGTGGTAAAATTTTGCCCCGCCGGATTACCGGTTTGACGGCAAAGCAGCAGCGAGACCTGACCAGAAGTATCAAAAGAGCAAGAATTGTAGCTTTGATGCCCTTCGTAAACCAAGAAGGTTAACAGGATTTGGGATTTTGGGTTTTAGATTTGGGACTGGGATAAGACTTGCGCGAAAACAACGTCTTTCTGCCATTAAGAGTGCAGCAAGAAGGCAGCGAAATAATCGCGAAATAGGGTTAAGAGTCGCCGCAGCGCAAGTCTTAATCAAAAGTAAAAAGTTAAAAAATAAAGAATAAAAAGAAAAACTTTTTAGATTTTAACTTTCACAATTGACCAGAAAAATTGCCAAGATCCAAAATCTAAAATCGCAAGCTCGAAACTCGATAAGTGGCTATTGTAAAAATCCAAAATCTCAAATATAAAGCTGGCAAGTGGAGAAGGGAACGTTAGTAGAATTTAGAGTGCACGGCGACCGCCGTCTGGCAGTTGCCGATCGCCCCGATGGCAAGAAAAACTGGGTCGTGGTAGACGAAAATGGTCAACCGCACAGCATACCGCCCAAACAAATCAGCTACGAAGTAGTGGGAGAAACTTACAAACCCTCCGACATTCCCAAATTTCTCAAAGAAGTAGAAGCCTACTCAGATCCGTCGAGTTTGGAAGTAGCTTGGGAACTGCTAGTCGGCGACGGAGAAACGACAGATCCTGAATCCCTGGCAATGCTGCTATTTTCCGAGAGTAGTGCGGCCCAGTGTTACGCGGCTTACTGTTTGCTATCAACAGACAAACTGTATTTCAAACAAAAGGGCGATCGCTACGAACCGCGATCGGCCGGCCAAGTAGGCGAAATCAAACACCAGCAAGAAGTAGAACAGCAGCGACACCAAGAATCCCAAGGATTTTGGGATCGAGTCAAACAGCGGCTGGCAGGAAAAAATGTAGATTGGGAAAATAGCGACAGAACTCGCCTCGACGCCCTAGAACGCTTTGCCCTCCTCGGAGAAGAAGCAACGCACCGCACCCCGGCCTTAGAAACTTTAGCCAGCTTAGAACGTTCCGAAAACCCCGAAGCAGCATTTGCTCTCCTAGTCGATCTCGGCCTGTGGAGTAGCCACGAAAACCTGTTTTTGCGGCGCAGCCAAATTCCCCTACAATTCTCCGCAAAGGTATTAGAAGTGGCCCAACGCTGCCTAGAAAATCCCCCAACCGACTCGGACACAAATCGTCTCGATTTAACTCACCTCAAGGTTTACACGATCGACGACGAAAGCACCACCGAAATCGACGACGGCCTCAGCTTAGAATTCCTCGACAACGGCCAGCAGCGGATCTGGATACACATCGCCGATCCCACCCGCTTGCTTTCCCCCGGAGACGAACTCGACCTCGAAGCCAGAAAGCGCACCACTACGGTTTACCTGCCCACGGGAATGATTCCCATGTTTCCCCCAGCTTTGGCAACCGGGCCGATGAGTTTAATTCAAGGCAAAGAGTGCAGCGCACTCAGCTTCAGCGTCACCTTAGACTCCATCGGCGCAGCTCAAGATTACAGCATCCACATCAGCACCATAAAACCCACCTACCGCTTGACATACGATGATGTAGACGAAATGCTGGAGTTGGGAATCGAAGCAGAACCGGAAATAGCAGCGATCGCCTCAGCAGCAAAACTGCGGCAAAAATGGCGGGAAGCCCAAGGCGCAATCAGCATTTTCATGCCCGAATCCGTCATCAAAGTCAACGGCGACGACATCAAAATCCACGTCATCGACGACTCCCCAGCCCGGATGCTAGTAGCCGAAATGATGATTTTAGCCGGGGAACTAGCCGCCCGCTACGGTCAAGCTCACAGCCTGCCCATACCCTACCGCTATCAGGCACAGCCCGAACTCCCTCCCGATGAAGAACTGCAGGCCGTGCCCGCAGGCCCCGCCCGCGCTTGCGCCGTGCGCCGCTGTATGCCCCGCAGCGAAATGGGCCTCACCCCCGGACGCCACGCCGGCTTGGGTTTGGAATTATACACTCAAGTTACTTCCCCGATCCGCCGCTATACCGACTTGCTGGCTCACTTCCAAATCAAAGCCCACCTGCGGGGCGAACCACTGCCTTTTTCGGCCCAAGAAATACAGGACATTGTGATGTGTCTCGGCACCGCAGTTAAAGAAGCATCCACCGTCGAACGCCAAACTAACCGCTATTGGGGATTGGAATATTTGCGGCGCAACCCCGATGAAGTTTGGGAAGCTTTAATGCTGCGCTGGCTGAGGGAAGACAGCAATCTCGGATTGATTTTATTGGAAGATTTGGGTTTAGAATTGGCAATGCGATTTGGTCGATCGGTCGCCATAGGCGATCGGCTAGAAGTCAAAGTCACACACTGCGATCCGCGATCGGATGTCATTAACTTCCAGGAAATGATCTTTGAACCGGCACAATAGGATTTTAGATTTTAGATTGCAAAAATCTGTGTAAAAGACTAAAACTGAGGATAAATCTCGTTTTTAGTCGAGTTTCCGACCGAAAGCATCCAGGATACAAGCCCCCGGATTCATCCGTCCAGAAATAAAAAATGTGTATCCGAGAAACTTGCCCCCCGAATTTATCCGTGGGGTCAATGCTTCAATCTAAAATCTAAAATCTAAAATCTAAAATCGATTGACCCCATCGCATCCCCCTTGTCAAGGGCAGTGGGGTAAAAAAGATGATGGGTTCATATCTAGTCCTGTAAAATAATCGTAATTCTTGTCGGGGCGGGTTCACCCCCGATCTGTAATATAAGCCAGAAATCTCGTAAACCAACCCCGACCAAAATATTGTGGTCGATCGACTGGACATGATATCCGATCCAAGACAGGTAATACTTTTGACGTTAAGTTGACACGCTTTGCTATCTCCTCTCTTCCTCTGTGTCCTCTGTGTCCTCTGCGGTTAATAAAAAAAACTTCAGCATTGTAAAAATTGGAAGTTTTTACCGCAGCCTAGTAATCTAAAATTTAAAATCGCCAAATGCCCAATTCAATTAGCCAAGTTCAGCCGCCGCTGGAATTCATACCCTCAGCCTACAACCCGCTAGTGATGCAAGGCTGCCAGCAAATACTCCCCTGGTGGCTGCGATTTCGGACGAATATCAGCCACATTCAAGCCGAAAACGTCGAAACCCTCGCCGAACTATTCCACCAATTTCAAAATCAGAAAGTTCGCTTCTTGCTAGCCTTCCGCCACCCCAACTCAGACGATCCCTACTGTTTGGGACAACTAATTTGGAAACTCGTTCCCCAGGCGGCACGGGCCAAAGGCATTTCCCTGCAATTCCCGGTACATTCCCACTTTATCTACGATCGCGGCATTCCCCTGTGGGCCGGTGCTGCAGTCGGCTGGCTGTATTCCCAACTCGGCGGCACTCCCATAGTTCGCGGTAAAATCGATCGGGTCGGATTGCGATCTGCCCGCGATTTATTTGTCAACAGCCAATTCCCGATCGCCGCCGCCCCAGAAGGCGCCACCAACGGTCACAATGAAATAGTTAGCCCCCTGGAACCGGGAATTGCTCAAATGGGCTTCTGGTGCGTTGAAGATTTGCTAAAAGCCGGACGCACTGAAAAAGTTTTAATTGTGCCCCTCGGCATTCAATACCGCTATGTCGAGCCACCTTGGCAACCTCTAGAAAAACTTTTAACTCAATTAGAAATTGATTGCGGACTGCCACCGGGCGATCGCACCGATCTCGCCAATTTAGAGAGCAAAAACCCCGATTCCGAAAACCAAAATCACAAATTCCAATATCGGCGCCTGATTCGACTGGGCGGCCATTTGCTAGGAGTGATGGAAGAGTTTTACAGCCGTTTTTATCATAAGAACTTACCGCCACAAACATCTATTTTAACATCATTATCTGTACCAGAAAAGACGGCAAACGATTCGGGCAATGAACTAATGATGGCTCGACTGAAAGGACTGTTAGACGTGGCTTTGCAAGTAGCAGAAGAATATTTCAACTTAAAGCCCAAAGGCAGCGTTATAGACCGCTGCCGCCGTCTGGAACAAGCAGGCTGGGACTATATTTATCGAGAAGATATCAAAAATATTGCAGCACTTTCTCCCTTAGAAAGAGGATTAGCCGATCGCCTCGCTGAAGAAGCAAATCTTCGGATGTGGCACATGAGACTTGTAGAAAGTTTCGTGTCCGTCACCGGCAGGTACGTCGAAGAAAAGCTGACAGCAGAACGTTTGGCAGAAACAACTTTACTGCTGTGGGACGTACTGGCTCGCATCAAAGGGGGAAATCCTTTCGGCAGACCGAAGTTGGCCAAACAGCAAGTACAAATGACCGTGGGCGAACCGATATCAGTAAGCGATCGCTGGGAGGGATATCAAACCAGTCGCAGGTTAGCAGTTGCCGAACTCACTCAAGACTTGCAATCAGCTTTAGAAGCAATGATTAAATCTTAATTAGTCAGATAAGCAAGAGGTTCCAGAGAAGAAGGAAGAGGATCGAGGGAAGAAGAAATATATATTTTTCTTCACTACGTTTTTCTTTGGTCAACAGCAAACAGATTGTTATAGACTTTGGGAATAGGTCTAAGGAACCGCCAACGCTCACTTGACAATGAACCAATAAAAATTACCGATGACTAACAAACCTATCGATTTGTCTACTCACTCAATTAAGGTAAAATTGCTGAATTATTTAGCGCAGGAATTGCTCACACCGCTCACTTCGGTCGTCGGCATGGCAAGCGTGTTGAAACAAGAAATTTATGGCCCCTTAACGAACAAGCAAAAAGAATATATTGACGTGATCCAAGACAGCAGCCGCTCTTTGCGATCGCTAGTTGAAGAAATTTTGGAACTGGCAGAACTAGATGATTCCGCTTTCACCTTGAAGCGAACCGCAATCGATATAGAAACTTTGTGCCAGCAAGTTGTGACAAACTTGTCGCCGGCGGCAAGTAAACGAGAGCAAGAAATTAATTTGTCGATGGGGCCCGGGCCGCGCATCTGGTTGGTCGATAAAGATAAGGTTCAGCAAATGCTGCACCACTTAATTTTTAGCATTATTCAATCGGCTGGGGCAGGCAGCGTGATTCGAGTCCACGTTTCTCGGAAAGAAGACGGTATCAACCTCGGAGTTTGGGTTTTTCATCCTTGGTTGGGAGAAAGTTTGCCCCATGCTAAACTCTACTCCGACTACTTGTTGAAGGTCGGATCGGATAGCGGTTCGCCATCGAACTCCGAAACCGACTCCCTCGCACTCGAACCGCAACTCCCGACACAGGGTTCGCAGCGATTAACGCTGGCGTTTTCTGAGTTGGCGGCTTTGGTGGCCCTGAATGCCGAGGATACCGCACCGGTGTTAGCTGGTTACGGGGCCAGGGAACGCTTGGGGCTGCTGCTTTGCTGCCAGTTGGTGGAAATTCAAGGCGGTCAACTCTCGATTCAAGGCGCCCCGGAATCTGGATATCGCTACGTGCTCTGGCTGCCCTGCACCAATGCTACGGAGTTGTTGGAAGGCTAAAGAAGGAAGAAGGAAGTTCGGCAACGGATTCGCTTTCTGAGGATGTAACGGATGTAACGGATGTAAAGGATAGAAGTCCGAGGTCCGTCGGAAGAAGGAAGAAGGAAGAAAAATCACTCAACTTTTTTCAATTATCAATTCCAGATTCCCAATTCCCAATTACCGATTCCCAATTACCTGTTACCGATTCCGAAGAAGGAAGAAGGAAGAAGCAGTGTAAAGGATTTAACGGATGAAAGAAGGAAGAAAAATCACTCAACTTTTTTCAATTATCAATTCCCGGTTCCCAATTCCCAATTACCGATTCCCAATTACCTGTTACCGATTACCAAGTACAAATCTAAAATAGCAATGAATTCAGTTTGGCAACAATTAACTCTGGCAAATTTGCCGCTCTCTCAGTGGCAAAGTGGAAGTTATTTATTACAGTTGGCGATCGGCTCTTTGCGCAGTTGGCGGCAGAGTAGCTGGCTGATGCAGTGGGCAGAACCCCTGGGCTTTGTTTTGCTGGGCTTGACTTTCGGTTTGGCCCCGTTTGTGAACAATGCCTTGGTGGGGGTGTTGATGGCGGCTGGCGCTGCATTTTGGGTGCTGCTGACTGTTTCCGACGATCGCGCTCACGCCTTGACGCCGATTCATTTGCTGGTACTGCTGTACTGGGGAATTGCCACCGTCGCAACGGCGATGTCGCCGGTGAAAGTCGCCGCTGCTACTGGTTGGAGCAAGCTAACGCTGTATTTGCTGTTTTTTGCGCTGATGGCTCGGATATTACGATCGCCCCGTTGGCGATCGTGGTTAATTGCCGTATTTTTGAACGTCTCTCTAGTTGTCAGTTTCTACGGCGTGCGGCAGTGGATTGACAAAGTGCCGCCCTTAGCTACTTGGAACGATCCGACTTCTACTCAAGCCAATTTCACGCGAGTTTACAGCTTTCTGGGAAATCCAAACTTGCTTGGTTCCTATTTGCTGCCGGCCATTGCATTGAGCGCCGCCGCACTTTTTGTGTGGAAAGGATGGGGAACAAAAGTTTTAGCGCTGACGATGCTGGTGGTGAATTGCGCGTGTTTGCGCTACACGGACAGCCGGGGTGCTTGGATCGGTTTTGTGGCTCTACTTGTGGTATTTTTAGTGCTGCTGTGGTACTGGTACAGCCCTTTGATGCCTCGGTTCTGGCGAACTTGGGCCCTGCCGTTAGGGTTAGGAGGTTTGGCTGGCGCCTTAATTTTGGGAGTGGCTTTAGTGGAGCCCCTGCGCGATCGAGTTTCGAGTATGTTTATCGGCAGAGGTGACAGCAGCAACAATTTTCGGATTACTGTTTGGACGGCGGTGATTGAGATGATTCGCGATCGACCAATTCTCGGAATTGGCCCGGGAAACACTGCTTTTAATAAAGTTTATCCGCTTTATATGAAGCCGAGATTCACTGCTTTGAGCGCTTATTCTGTGCTGCTGGAAATTGCGGTGGAAACCGGTTTTATCGGTTTAATGTGTTTCCTGTGGCTGATGACTGTCACCGTCAATCAAGGTTTGTTGCAGATAAAAAATCTGCGGGATTCACAATTTAACATCTCTAATTTAGAGGAAGAATCCCGAAATCCCCAATCTAAAATCCCAAATCTCAAATCGAATCAGGGGTTTTGGTTGATTGCGGCGATCGCAACTTTAGTCGGCATGATGGCCCACGGTTTTGTCGATACTGTTTGGTACCGGCCGGAAGTTAATATGCTTTGGTGGTTGATGGTGGCAATTATTGCTAGTTTTTACAGCAACTCGCACCAGCAGCAGCAAGATTCAGCTTTGACCGAGGGCGACTAGATAGAATTGCTGGCGGGGTTTTCTCCCCGCCCGGTGAGGATTCCAGCAACAGCCGACACAGGAATTATTAATAGTTATACCACTTCAAAAAAAGAATGCAGCTAAATGCCAAGCTGCAAACCATTATAGTCTTGAAACACTCACCGCCCCTTCCGTGCGGTGATTCTTGACACTTCATCGAAATCCGCTACCGAAATAGTCTTACGTTTTCGACCTGTCCATAAGCGAGTCCTGGCAGTTCCCTATCCCGACGGGAGCGCAATTATAACACAAAGCCGTCCTAAAAGGACGGAGTTTAAAACCCTATTTTGTGATAAGTCATTTCCAATTCTTCAATTCTTTAATCTCAAATCTCAAATGCTATAAGGTGCGCACTGCGCACCGTCCATACTACCACATACTACATACCTGTTGCTGTAAAGTGGCGATGGTACACTCTACAAAATTTATTGAAAATAACTCTTATTCTTGGCTCTCCCGAGGCATGATGAATCTCGGACACGCATATTTTCCACCATTTCTATCTCTGCACTGTCGCATCGACTGATTCGAGTTGAACAGCATTTCGACTGATTCATTAACTGTGGGTTTAACAGCCGCAGGAGTTGGCAGTGCTTTTGAGGCTTGACTTAGCTCCAGTACCGTTATAATTGCCAGTATGGTTGATGAAAGCAAAACTGTGCGTTTCATTTATTTGTTTTTTCCTCGTTTAATCGTTGACGTGCCATTCCTATCCATATATCCTCATCGAATTCTTGAGAATCCGCAGACTTTAGACAAATTTTCCACTGGGGTAGCGCTTCCTTAGTATTTTTCATCTTTTCTAGGACTTGCGCTTTTAAGCAGTAAGTTGCTGGTCTTTCACTATCAAGTTTAATCGCTGCATCCAGATGTTGCAATGCCTCTGAATATCGACCCTGTTCAAGGCGAGCCCATCCCAAGTTTTTGAGTAAAGAATATTTTACTCGATCGTCCTCAGCTAATTTCAAACCTTGCCACAGCAAGTGAACGGCAGCAGGATAGTTTTTTTGATCAACTATATATAATCGAGCCAGATTGCTGTAAGCAGCAGGCAAACCGAGTTTTGCAGCTTGCAGATATTTTCCTCGGGCGCATTGTAAATCTTGCACTTCTTCGCAAAGCCATCCCAAATTGTAAAGAGCTGTTCGGCTTTTTGGATCTACGGAGAGCGCTAACTCATATGCTTGTTGAGTATTAGCCAATCGATTAGCTTTGTAGTTCTCAAACGCCATATTATTAAAAAATGATGCCAGTTCCGGCAAGCCAATTTTCCAGCCGCCAAAGCCTACGGCTAGAATCAGCAAGAAAGTCCCCCACTTCGATTTGTGATGCTTTTTTGCTGGCTCTTTCATGGCATTGAAAATGTTAGCTAATGGTGTCGTTTTTAGCATATTTAAACTTGAGAGTTGGGCGATATTTTTTTGCCACATTTAATTGCCACCCTAAGGGCATTATCATCTTACGAAATGACTCAGGCTTGAGCCCATTTCTCATAAGAGTTTGCAAGTCCACAGCCGAATGCTTGGGTAATGCTCCCACTACCTAGATGTATTCGAGCATAGGTTAATCATTCCTGAGACTCCACAAGCAATCCGGAAATTTTCAGAAAAAAGGAAGTGGGAAGCAGGAAGAAGGTAGAACTGTCCCGATTATTTAAGTAATAATACTTAGTCAGCGGTCAGTCGATCGACAGTATGCGACTGTATTAGGAGATACAGCCTATCCCTGGTTTATGAAGTGCAGCTTTAGACTGAGGCTGGATCCTTCTTCTTGTCAACAATCGCCTGAAACCCCTGAGACATCTCGTTTTTAACCCAGTCTCCAGCCCCCTCGCATCCCCCTTCTTAAGGGAGACGAAAGAGCGCTTCGGGTTCCCCCCGGACGCTACGCAGCCGCCGGGCGATCGATCCCTAATCGTCAGACAGCAGACCCGTACTACCTTTAACGTATTTGTTGACACCAATAGGCTCATCCCCGTGTCCCTACGGGGATCGATCGATATGGGGTGTACTTCATAAACTTGCAATCTGCTGTAAGATGGACTCGGGTGAAATAACTCTAATTAAGTTTGTAGTCACCACGGAAGTCCTCAAAATTCTCAACGGGGGATATCGAACAATTTTATGATGAGTAATTAACCGAACTCGATTTAAAATAATCAATCACTAATCAGCAATCACCAATTACCAATCATTAATCACTAATGACTCCTGAGTAATAAACATCTCCATAAATGAAAATTTCAACCTTCGAGTAGCAAAGGTTTTAGTTTGTTTTTCGGAGATGTTTAATGACTAATGACTAATGACTAATGAC
>Ga0256856_1000081_pt1 | contig 10953 bp, 11 predicted proteins | sample BONt10_FD_181175 | JGI IMG/M metagenome (GOLD analysis project Ga0256856, IMG submission 181175) | Terrestrial sediment cell enrichment communities from Utah, United States - BONCAT_SYTO_Terrestrial_sediment - 10 | ecosystem: Environmental > Terrestrial > Deep subsurface > Rock core/Sediment... | reverse complement strand
GAAGCATTGACCCCACGGATAAATTCGGGGGGCAAGTTTCTCGGATACAGGTTTTTTATTTCTGGACGGATGAATCCGGGGGCTTGTATCCTGGATGCTTTCGGTCACTTTCAGAAGTAATTGGTATACCGATTTGAGTGAACCACGTTAACTTGTCGAAGTATCCACGCTGAAATTGAATTTTACTATCTACAACGTGGAAGAACTCGCACCCACGCAGAGTAAAACTCTTGCCAGTCGGAGTAAAACCAGCAAATTCCCCGAGAAATGTACCGGTTTGACACTCCCCGGCTTGAAAGCGCGGGGATTCTTGGATCAATCAGTCGATTTGCTCGTTAATGCTGCCACCAGCGAGTAGAGATCGGTCTGTCCCCAAGCGTTGATTTCGGTGTGCCCCACCGTATTTGAATTCAAACTAATTCCTGCTTGTTTCAACCCTTTGATAAAAATATTTTTGGCTGCATTATGATCGCGATCTAATATCGTTCCACAACCGCAAATATGGGTTCGAGTTGACAGCGTTTTTTTGACGAGATTGCCACAGTTGGAACAATCCTGAGAAGTATACTGAGGAGCGACAGCGATTACTGTTTTGCCGTACACTTTCCCAAAATATTCTAACCATTGAGCAAATTGTGACCATGCTGCATCGCTAATTGATTTAGCAAGCTTATGGTTTTTAACCAGGTTCCGCACTTGAAGTTCTTCGTAGGCTACAAAATCGTTAGATTTTACCGCGCACAACGCCGTCTTGATGGCGAAGTCTTGACGCTGCCGACTGACCTTCAGGTGTTTTCTTCCTAACTTGTTAATCGCTTTTTTCCGATTGCCAGAACCTTTCTTCTTTCGAGAAACTCGCTTCTGCAATCTTTTCAAAGCTTTTTCACTTTTTCGGAGGTATCGAGGGTTGGCAACTGTTTCACCATCGCTGTCGGTGTAGAAGTGATTTAATCCTACGTCTATTCCGATAGCTTTGCCAGTAAAAACAGGTTCCTCTTTTCGCTCCACGTTGATGCAAAATTGTGCGTAGTATCCGTCGGCACGACGCACAACCCTGATTCTTTTAATCTCGTCGGGTGCATAGAAATGCAAATCCCGACTACCAACTAACTTAAACTTTCCGGCAGCAAAGCCGTCCTTGAATGTCAAGCATCTTTTGTCGGTAGAAAGCGCCCAACCGGACTGTTTGTACTCTACAGAACGAGTATGTTTCTTGAACTGTGGGTATCCCTTTTTTCCTGGTTTTTTGGCTTTACAATTAGCAAAAAAACGCTGGATAGCAAAAATGGCACGTTCCGCAGATGCTTGACGTGCCGTTGAGTTAAGCTTGCTTGCCCATTCAAACTCTTTTGCCATAATGGCGCATTGTTTGTACAGATCGACCAGCTTAACTCCTTGATTTTCTGTCCAATATCTAAGAGTTTTGTTTCGGACAAATTGAGCCGTTCTGATCATCTCGTCGATAATCTGATACTGTTCCGCTTTGCCTTTCAATTTAAACTCTAATACTATCATGCGAATATTTTACCACTTTTACAAAAATCTTTACCTGCGAAGTGCGTATTTAATAATTCTTCATAATAGGTGGAAATTAAAGCCGTCCTAGAAGGACGGGGCTTTAGACCCAATTTTCTTGGTAAAGTTTTCCCTGTAACTGAGCTATCCATTCCATGAATCTCGTTCCTGATTCACATATTCTTGAGCATCAATCCCATTCCAAATTTCCTCACCCAACCCTTCCAATTCTAAAATACTCCGCTTAGGTTTAGCCTGAACCCGGTGACGAACATATACTAATAATTCAGAGATGAGTCGCAGTTGCTCATCTGGTGCAAGTCTTAGAACCTGAGTCAGTACCGCGCTGTAAGTAGACATAGATTTTTCATTAAGATTTTTGGCTGACTGTTATTATAGCAATTTAGGATCGAAGGAAGTACGATCGCCCTTATCTTCCCAAAAGTACGATCGCCCGTCTTTATTAAGCCTCAAACTGGTTAATCAGTGTAAGTTCAGCAATCCACCGAAAATCCTCTATATTTCTTGTTACTAAAGTTCTGCCATATACCAAAGCTGTTGCCGCAATAATAGCATCCCCAAGAGTCATTCTCCTCATCTGTCGCAACAGCACTGCGCGATCGAGTACAGCGTTAGAAATCGGTAGAACCTCCACCACACCAAAGAATTCCTCAAAATACAATCTCTACTCTTCAGTTAGCAGATGATAACCCAGCACTTCAACGTAACTTATTGCTGATACAACTATGTCATGTTCGCCAATAAACTGCCTAATCTGCGTGTTTTCTGGCTGGGAACCGTAGATAATAATATTACTGTCAAGCAGCATTATTCATCCCTACCTGGAAGCGGACGGTCTTGACGCAAATCTCGCTGCCATTCCACTGGATCGCTAATATCAGCAAAGACATTATTTGCTGCAATTTTTTCCAATATTTCAACTATTCTCTGACGGCGAAACTCCGCACTTAAAGTCGATCGCTCTTCTTGTAAAGTAACGTAAACTCTGACAGGGCGATCGCCTTGTCTTGGAACCTCATTAGCCCATTCTAAAAGGTTTCCCTTCAATATAGCCTCAAATATTCGTTGCATAACTAATATCAACTATTATTTATTTTTACTATTATAGCCCTTGGATTACTGGCTCACCCTTTTCTTCCCTATCTTACTCATCCCATTCTGCTCTAAGTTGCAACTGGAATTCCAAAGCATCCACACGATACGGCAAAAAACCTCGCCATCTCTTTAAATTTTTCCTGGGCAATCTTTCACTGCTACCCTGAGTCTGGGTTGTTACCCGATCGCGCATCAAAGCTGACAATACTTTTAAAAGCTGCTGTTACTCGTCAGGAGTAAGATTTTGAGCCTGACTCAGTACCTCGCTATAAGTAGACATAGGCTTTATGTTGAGATTTTTGGGTTGATTGTCATTATAGCAATTTAGGATCGAGGGAAGTACGATCGCCCTTATCTTCCCCAAGTGCGATCGCCCTTTGCTTTCCAACACCAACTAATTAACACCCTATCTAAGCGGTTTTCTAAACCGATATCCATCAGGTTCTACAACCACAAATGCCCCTTTTAGTTCTACTTCAGAGTAATTTTCTATAACTCCTGCTAGTTCCTTATGAACTTCATTCACCATTTTAGGTAAGACTCGAAGGTAAATCACACCTGTTCCGATCGCCCTCACAAAAACAAGATTTCCGTAATCTCTGTCTCGCGTAACCAGGATGCGATTTTCTGCTTGCGCTACTCTCAGTATTTCTTCATCACTTGCTTGCGCTAGATCCATTTGAGCGACAACAATTACATCATGTCCTGCATCAATCAAAAACTTTGTGGTGACAGCATACACATCTTGATCAATCAGAAACTTCATAATTTAAGCTAATGCCAAATGCACATCTTCAGCCGCCACCAGTGCGATCGCATAACGCAAGCATGCCCGAATATCATCCATTTCCAGATCGGGATAGTAGTCTCGGATAATTTCTCCAAAAGAAAGCCCTTCATTTAGTAATTCTAGAACGCTCTGTACAGTAATGCGCGTACCCATTATGCAAGGCTTACCGAAGTGAATTTGAGGGTTGACGGAGATTCTGTCCATTTTGACCACAGAGCTATATGTCTCTTCTATTTTAAGTCATCAGGTAGGCGATCGCAACCTGTATTTTTTCACCAGCGGCATTATTTACCAATCAGCCGATCGTACTCTGCGTGCGTACCAATCCAAAACCACAAAATACCTGTTTCAATTTCTACACCCAACGCTCGATAAGCCTGTCGGGCCCTTACATACCAATACTTACCAACCTTCTTAAAATGCAGAGAAGGATGAGACGGATCGGCCTTCAGCAACTCATAACACTGATCTGCTGTAGCCTGTACAGTTGATGGCAAAGCATTGTAAGAATCCCAAAACTTTCTCCTTCGTATAGTGCATTAAATCCCTCGATAATTACCACTCTCAAAATCGGCGATCGCTTCTGCTGCTAAAGCATCCAGTTTACCCTCCGCAATATCTTTCTGCTTCTGAACATCCCATCGTTGGTAGTCCAAATTCATAAACCACTCTAACAACTCTTTCATCTCATTCGGAGGAAGTTAGAGAATCGCATTTTCTATCTGCTCTACAGTCAAAATAGGCTATCTTAGATTACACTTAATTTAGTTAATTTTATCCTATCACTCTCAAGCTATACTCTACCAGGAATCGGACGATATTGACGCATTTCTCGCTGCCATGCAACCGGATCGGTGACTTTAGCAAAAGTCTGGCTTGTAGCCAGTTTTTCCAATATTTTAACTATTTTTTACCGCTAATTTCCGCACATATACTTGACGTTTATTTTAACAAAGTCACATAAACTTTCAGCGGGCGACCGCCCTGTTGCGGAGCATCGTTTTCCCACGCTAAAACTTTTCCTTTCAGTAGAGCCTCAAATGTACGCAGCATAATGGATACCAGCCTCTCTCTGACTTTTCTATCATAGCTCGATCGGGAATTCTCCGCAAATCTCAGTCTATCTAATGTGATCGCCCTGAACTTCCCCTGCATGGCAATTTAGTTTTGAGGAATGTTGCCAGTAACTTTAATGTTATCACCTACGCTTCAAGCTCAGCACGCTGAGAAAAAAGCTCGACAAAACCATCTGCAAACCAACAGTCAGACAAGTGAGCGAGGGAATAACCAAACGCAGAGTTTTAGAAGGGTCGAGAGAACCGAAAGCCGTTTGGCTCCAGATAGTTAATGACAAGAACGAGCCAACTATTCCGATTAAAATTAGCGTGAATCCGACAATCAATCCTGTCTCTAGGGTGACATAGCGAAATATTTTGTTGAGTTTGGGGTCTTCGGGGAGGAATTTCTCGCTGATGGCAAAAATCTTGGTGAAAAAAGCGAAAGTTACTGCTTGAAAACCGATGATAATTGCGATCGCACCATAAAGCAGCGTGTGTACATCAAAGCTAATACTCCCGATCTTTTGAGTACCGGGCAACAGCCAAACGACGATAATTAGACCCCAAATCATCAGCGCCGCACCCGGATACAGAAATAGCCACCGGGGACTGTAAACCAGCATAAATCGCAGGTTCCGCCAGCCATCTCGCCAAGTTCGCAGGTGTGGCGGACGGCTGCGGCCGTCGGGAGAGAGTACGGTGGGAACTTCAGCGACTCGAAGCTTGTAGATAGAGGCTTTGACCACCATTTCGCCAGCAAATTCCATCCCCGTTGTTTGCAAGTCGAGTTTCAAAATTGACTCTCTCCTGAAACCCCGCAACCCGCAGTTAAAATCGCCGGCGGGACTTGAAAAGAATAGCTGCCCAATCCATGTCAGCGCCGGATTTCCAAAATATTTGTGCAGCGGCGGCATTGCCCCCGGTTTGATGCCCCCTTGAAAGCGGTTTCCCATCACTAAATCCCACCCTCCCCGCAATTTTTCGACAAACGGGCCGAGGTTGGAAAAGTCGTAGCTGTCGTCAGCATCGCCCATAATGATATACACTCCGTGCGCTGCCATGATGCCTCCCATCAGGGCGCTGCCGTAGCCTTTGGCTGCTACGGGTACGACTCGGGCACCCATTCTGGTGGCGATATCTTGAGAACCGTCAGTGCTGCCATTGTCTGCTATGATGACTTCGCCGGCAATATCAAGTTCGCGCAGGGACTTCTGCGCTTTGTGTATGCAGATTTCTAAAGTTTCTGCTTCGTTCAGACAAGGCATGAGTATCGATAGTTCTAGAGTATATTCTCTGCTTGGGTTGGTCTGCTCTGCCATATATTTGTTCCACTCTCGATCGCGATCGACCATACTTGATTTTTCCGTATCTCTGCTTAAAATATTAGTGGTGAATAAAACCTAACAAAACTTAATTAAAGTTTTTCAGGTTTTTGGGAACGGCAATTTTTGATTGTACTATAGGTTAGTAAACTTATGAATAGAAGCGTTTTTTTGTTATTGCTTGCTGCAATATTGTGCGGCGTCGCAGGTCAATTCAGCCTGAAGGCAGGAGCTAAAATATTAGGGCCCATTGGCGCTGCTAATTTAATGGAAAAAATTATAGCAATGGCAACTCAGCCGTTGATAGTAGGTGGTCTTTCTTTGTATGCAATTTCTTCGATCGGCTTTATAGTAGTTCTGTCCCGGGCAAACCTTAGCATAGTCTCGCCTTTACTGTCAATTAGTTACCTGTTTACTGTTTTAGGTGGCAAACTTATATTTCACGAGCCTTTGCCACCGCTGCGGTTGGTAGGCGTGGCGCTAATTATGACGGGAGTAATTTTTGTACTCAGAGGTCAAGCTGGGGGAGTGGCTGGAGGCAACTAGCGATCGCTTTTAAGATTGACGCTTGAGTGCTGAATTGATAACTTAGGTCAAAGGGTGTATTTGAGCATTCTGTTATGAAATGATGCTGCTGTATGTCTAATATTTCTGATACTGTGAATCCCCATCAATTATTGAGCGATCGCACCGCAGTTCTTGCTACCATGCACAAAAAAGAACGGGTGATGGCTCCCGTTTTGGAACGAGAATTGGGTGTAAATATCCTAGTACCTGCGGAGCTTGACACAGACACTTTTGGCACCTTCACCCGAGAAGTTAAACGCTTAGGAACACAAATAGAAGCGGCTCGCCATAAAGCACAAAAAGCCCTAGAAATTGCGGGCGAAACTCTTGCCTTTGCCAGCGAAGGTACTTTCGGCCCTCACCCCATGATGCCGTATCTGCCAGCTAACAGAGAAATCGTAATTTTATTAGATCGAGCTAACAATCTAGAACTCATCGGCGACTATTTCTCGGTTGAAACTAACTACAGTCACCAGTTAGTTTCCAGTATAGAAGAAGCAGATGATTTTGCTAAAAAAGCTGGATTTCCCGAACACGCACTGGTGGTTATAGTAGGCGACGCTGCGCTCGGTAACGGCGAAATTGTCAAGGGCATTAGGACAGAAAAACAACTTTTTGACGCTGTGACAGCAGGCTTAAGAAAATCGTCAACCGGCCGAGTTCACATCGAAACAGATATGCGGGCGATGTACAATCCAACTCGGATGAAAAACATCGAAAATGCAACTCTCGATTTAGTTAAAAAATTTAAGCAATTCTGCCCGGAGTGCGGTTGGCCGGGATTCGATATTGCTGAGACGAAAATCGGATTGCCCTGCGGACTTTGCTATTTGCCGACTCAGCTAGTGCGATCGGCAATCTATAAATGCAAAAACTGCGGTTATACTAAAGAAAAACAATTTCCCGACGGTCGAGAGACTGCCGATCCTTCCCTGTGTCAATATTGCAACCCTTAGAAAAATAATTGCACAAAAATAGTAAAATTTGCAACAATATTATTTAGAGAACCCCAATTTTAAATTCACTAATGATAGCCGTAGAAACAGAACGCAACTGGAAACCCGTTATTAAAGAATTCGAGGCTGTAGTCGGCAAAAATGGCGTCGTGCAGCGCCGCGAAGAATTGATTGTCTACGAGTGCGACGGACTCGCCAGCTACCGCCAGCGCCCCGCCGTGGTGGTATTGCCTCGAACTACGGAGGAAGTGGCGCAATTGGTCAAAATATGCGATCGCCACTCAATTCCCTGGGTTGCTAGAGGCGCAGGCACCGGCCTTTCCGGCGGCGCTTTGCCTGTAGAAAACTGCGTGCTGATTGTCACTGCCCTGATGCGAAAAATCCTGAAAGTAGACTTAGAAAATCAGCAAGTAGTCGTGCAACCGGGAGTAATTAATAACTGGGTAACCCAAGCAGTTAGCGGCGCCGGTTTCTACTACGCACCCGATCCTTCCAGTCAAATTGTTTGTTCGGTTGGCGGCAACGTTGCCGAAAATTCTGGCGGGGTTCACTGCCTCAAATACGGAGTCACAACGAATCACGTTTTAGGATTAAAATTGGTACTGCCCGACGGTTCAATTGTCGATGTCGGTGGCGAGATTCCAGAAATGCCCGGTTACGATTTAACTGGTGTATTTGTCGGTTCCGAAGGCACTTTAGGCATCGCTACAGAAGTTACTCTGCGAATTCTCAAAGCGTCGGAATCGATTTGCGTTCTCCTAGCGGATTTTGCCAGTATAGAAGCAGCGGGCGAATCGGTTTCCGATATTATCAGCGCTGGCATTATTCCCGGCGGCATGGAAATCATGGACAACATCAGCATCAATGCTGTGGAAGATGTGGTGGCAACTGGATGTTATCCCCGCGATGCGGCGGCAATTCTACTCATAGAAATCGACGGTTTAGAAGTGGAAGTTGCCACAAACAAACAGCGAATTGCCGATATTTGCAAGCATAACGGAGCGCGAAATATCACCACAGCAAGCGATCCGGAAACGCGCCTAAAAATTTGGAAAGGGCGGAAAGCTGCTTTTGCAGCGGCGGGTCATTTGAGTCCTGATTATTACGTGCAAGACGGGGTAATTCCGCGAACGCAAATGGCTTATGTTTTGAAAGAAATTGAGGGTTTGAGCGAGAAATACGGTTATCGGATTGCTAATGTATTTCACGCGGGAGACGGGAATTTGCACCCGCTGATTCTGTACGATAACTCGGTAAAAGGTGCGCTGGAAAAGGTGGAAGAATTGGGCGGGGAAATCCTCAGGCTTTGCGTGAAAGTTGGGGGAAGTCTTTCGGGGGAACACGGCATCGGTGCTGACAAGAAGTGTTTTATGCCGGATATGTTTTCGGAGGTAGATTTGGAGACGATGCAGTGGGTGCGTCAGGTGTTTAATCCGAAAGGTTTGGCGAATCCGGGGAAGATGTTTCCGACGCCGAAGACTTGTGGGGAAGCGGCGAGGGCTAAGGTTGAAACTTTTAAGAACTTGGATGGGGCGGAGGTTTTTTAATTCCCTATTTATGCGGGTAATGCGAGCAGAAGAGCACCCTGAAATTGTCTCTATGGGGAGGCCGAGCCTCTAAATATGCCTTTCCCGACTCTGGCTGGGAACTATAAAAAACGAGGAAAATCGTTTTTTAGGAGTGCGAGCGTCCCGCTCGCTTCCTTGCCTATATCTCAAGTTGGTAAGGTGCAGGCGCACCGGGCGCTAATGTTGGAGCGGAAGTCGGATAGTAAATTCCGTGCCCTTGCCCAATTCCGAATTACAATATAATTCGCCTTTGTGTCTTTCTACAATAATTTGGTAGCTAATTGACAACCCCATTCCCGTGCCTTTGCCAATGGGTTTGGTAGTAAAAAAGGTATCGAATATCCGCTGCTTGACTTCCTCAGTTATTCCCGGCCCGTTGTCGGCAATTTTGATTTCTACAAACTTGCCGACAACTTGCGTGCAAATCCTAACCTGGCTGGGAGTTTCGGGCATTTGTTGACCAGTTTGCTTACTTCTGGCATCCTCCAAAGCATCGATCGCATTGCTGAGAATATTCATAAAAACTTGATTGATCGGGCCGGCAAAACACTCAACAGGCGGCAAATTCCCGTATTCTTTTACAATTTGAATTTGCGGCTTTTCTCCGTTTCCTTTCAAACGGTGATTTAGAATTAACAGCGTGCTGTCAATACCTTCGTGGAGGTTAACGGGTTTCATCTGTGAATCGTCGTGCCGCGAAAAGTTCCGCAGCGACTGAACAATCTGGCAAATCCGGTCTACACCAACGCTCATTGAAGACAGTATTCTAGGTAAATCTTCAGCTAAAAAATCGAGATCATTGTCTTCTCTTTCCTGTTGAATTTCCTCGACTGGATTAGGATAGTGCTGTTCGTACAGTTCGAGGTGGTGAAACAAGTCTTGAGTATAATCTTTGAGATGAGTGAGATTGCCGTGAATGAAGCTGACGGGGTTGTTGATTTCGTGAGCGACGCCGGCAATTAGCAATCCTAAACTAGACATTTTTTCGCTCTGAACTAATTGGGAATGAGTGGCTTTGAGTTCCTCAAGTGCTGCTGCTAGTTGAGCTGCTTGTTTTCTGCTTTGTGCTTCGGATTTATGCAATGCTTCTTCTGCTTGTTTGCTGTCGGTGATGTCTCTCTGTACGCCAATAAAATGAGTTAATTTGCCAGTTCTATCGCGCACGGGAGATATTGAGAAACAATTCCAGAAAGTGGTTCCGTCTTTGCGGTAATTCTTTAATATTACCTTGCATTCGGTCTTTGTTTGCAAGGCTTTGCGAATTATTTCTACTGCCACCGGATCGGTCTCGCTTCCCTGCAAAAATTGGCAGTTTTTCCCGAGAATTTCCTCCCGCCGATAACCTGTCATGCTTTCAAATGCGGGATTGCAATAAATAATAGGATGTTCTGGGTGGGTGGCGTCAGAAATCGTAACTCCGGTGCTAGTAGCTGCTATAGCTCGATCGTACAACCAAAGCATTTCTTCTGCTCGCTTGCGATCGGTAATGTCCCGCAGCGTAGCTAAATAAGCCATTTCTCCCTCCCATTCCGTTTCCACCACCCGCATTTCTACTACAGCATTTGCTTTGTGCTTGCGAATTGCTTCAACTTCTGTTTGGATGACGCGAGTTCCTGGTGCTTCTGTTTTTCCAACTTGGGGAATAATATCCGTGTCCATCTCAATGTCGCAAGCTGAACCTTCTACGACCAACTCGCCAAAAAATACTTGACCTAAAAGTTCCTCTGCTTTGCAGTTAAACAGCGCTTCTGCTGATGGGTTCGCAAAACAGACAAGTCCTCCCTTGTTAACGATGGCGATGCCGTCGGCATTTTTTTCGATCACATTCCGAAACCGAGATTCGCTAGCTTTCAAATCCTGCCTTAGCTGTTCCATTGCTCGCTCCATCTGCTGCAGCTCGCACAAACTAAGACTATAAGCTTCTGAAATGTTGGCCTCGCTCGAATTCTCGGCTCTTTTTTTCGGCATCTCTTGGTACTCTGTTCGCTGGGTCATGTTTGTAACTGTTGTTTTCTGGGTACTGGTAATATTACTGAGGTTATTTGCGGGACGGGCTTCTTG
>Ga0256856_1000080_pt1 | contig 10957 bp, 11 predicted proteins | sample BONt10_FD_181175 | JGI IMG/M metagenome (GOLD analysis project Ga0256856, IMG submission 181175) | Terrestrial sediment cell enrichment communities from Utah, United States - BONCAT_SYTO_Terrestrial_sediment - 10 | ecosystem: Environmental > Terrestrial > Deep subsurface > Rock core/Sediment... | reverse complement strand
AATAATAAGTGTTAATTTTTTAACCAATTAAAATTATTAACAAATTCAATATATTTGTCTTTAGTTGCAGCGGATGAGGTTTGACAACAATGGCGCTAGTCGGACATCTGAGCGCGACCTCCGACTAGCAAAACCGTCCGTTTTCACCTCAATCCCTAGAACTGGCAACTGTGGACTCTAGAAAGAGTTATTCCCCCTGACGTTCGAGAGTTGCTTCCATTGTACTCGTCAAGTAATGACCAGACATGATGCCGCTAGATTGGTAGTAGCGGTTGTCATCAACCCGGTGAAGGGTATCAAAACCCGTCCGCCGCTGGCGTTCGTCTCCCAATACCCAATAACGCTGGACGATCGACTGGGGAGCAATCCAACCTTCGCCCTCGACGCGGGCGAGTTCGCTGTGTTGGAGTACAAAAGTATACTGCCGTTCATCGCTGTTGAGGTGTCCTCGGTACTGCAAAATAATCTCTTCGCGATCGCCTCCAGGAAATACGAGCTTTGTCACCATACTGAACCAATCTGTTCGGTTCCAGCTCACTAAAGTTTTGCCTTTAACCGTAATTGGCACGCCATTGCGCTCAATCCAGCTTCCTTCGAGCGTCCATTGGCCAGATTCCATTAAAAACGTGTGAGCCACAGTGCTGTTCCTATGCTTTTCCTGCTGGCTACAATGCTGGTGCAACAACGCACAGCCGTTGTCCCTCAGACTCTATGCTATCACGCCCAACTTTGCCAACAAGAGTTAATTTCTCCTAAAAGTACCGGTGTCCGGGCACCAGTAACTTGAGGCAGATTGCCGGGAATGCCCCGAACCCGCCATGCGGCTAAAACCGCGAAAGCGATCGCCTCTTTAAAATCTACATTCAACCCTGCCTCAGAAGTAGTCAACACTTGCACTGGATGCAATTGAGATTGCAATCGGCGTTTTAAGTAGAGATTGTGGCTGCCGCCCCCGCATAGTAAAACTCGATCGGGCATAGCCGGTAAAAAAGTTTGGTAACTGTGAACGATCGAGGCAACAGTCAGTTCTGTCAGAGTAGCCAGCACGTCAGCAGGACTGAGGTTGTAACCTTGGGCCTCGACCAAACACCTTTCAAAATAGTCTACACCAAATAACTCTCGCCCCGTTGATTTCGGCGGTGCTTGGCGGAAGAACTCTGACCCGAGCCACTCCTCGACTAAAGCTTGACAGGGAGTTCCCGATGCTGCCCAAGCTCCACCTTCATCGATCGTCTTAGTGCCGCCACAGAAGTGCTGCACTGCCAAATCTAACAGGGAATTCGCCGGGCCTGTATCCCAGCCCGATATGCCATCCCCAAGACTGAAAATCTCAGACTCGTCATTGTTTCCCCCTTTTCCTATGGCCGGAAGATAGGTAACATTGCCAATTCCGCCCAAATTTTGGATGCAGAGGCTGAGGTTGGGTTCCGCCAGCAGGCAGGCATCAACTATTGACACTAAGGGTGCTCCTTGACCCCCGGCAGCAATGTCGGCAGATCGAAAGTTACTCACAGTAGTAATTCCTGTCAATTCCGCAATTAGCGCGCCCCGCCCGAGTTGCAAGCTGTAGCCCATTAACGCAGGGGCGCTGTCTTTCTGGGCTTTCCCAGCAGGTCGGTGGTAGACGGTTTGACCGTGAGAGCCGATTAATTCGGCTTTATCATATTCTGCTTGAATTGTCAATGCCGCCGTGGCAAATTCTTGGGCGATGGCATCATCTAATTCCGCTAGTTCAGCCATTGACAAAGCTGAGCCACTGCAAACCGAGAGAATTTGCGATCGCAAATTAGCAGGATAAGGGAAAGTGTTGCCGGCCACCAATTGCACTTTCAAGTCTGTTTGGGAACCGACCACATCCACCAAAGCAGCATCAATGCCATCCACCGACGTGCCGCTGATCAAACCGATAACGCGGGTCATTAAATTTTAGATTTTAGATTTTAGATTTTAGATTGTCCGGGGGGTTGCCCGATTTATTTGAGGTCGATCGTCACGATCACCACAGTAATATTATCGCGTCCACCTTTATCCTTAGCTGCTTGAATTAAAGCATTTGCAGCACCTTCGCAGGCGCGAATCGACTTCAGAGGCGAAGCTATCAAAGGATCGGAAAGTTCTTCAGTCAAGCCATCGCTGCAGAGCAGCAAGCGATCCCCAGGTTGCACGTCCACCGGCAAAATATCTATCTCCCGCAAATCATCGCGGCCCAAACACTGGGACAAAACGTGACGCCAAGGATGAGTGCGAGCCTGGTCAGGAGTTAGGGCCTTTCTTTTCACAGCCTGAGCCACCCAAGTCTGGTCTTCAGTAATCTGCTCCAAGCGAGAGCCGTGCAGCCGGTACAAGCGAGAGTCCCCGATATTAGCGCACCAAGGTCTGCCCTCATCCCTAAACATGAGAACCACAGCCGTAGTCCCCATATCAGCACGCTCGGGGTGGTCTAGCTGATCCGTCAAAATTGCTTGATTAGCAATTAAAAAAGCCTTTTCCAACAACAGCGGAGAATCCTCAGGCCCTTCCCAATGTTCGAGCAAATAAGATTGAATCGCCTGAGTCGCAATCCGGCTGGCTTCTTGACCTCCGGCGTGTCCTCCCATTCCGTCGGCCACTATGAAAAATCGCCCGTCAGAGTCTATGTAGTATGAATCCTGATTTACTGAACGAACTAGCCCCGTGTCTGTCTTACCTGCGAAAGAGCGTTTCATAGATTGGGTGATTGGACTCATCGAACTTAAAAGCTTGATTTAAGAGGTGGAATGTTTTCTTCCAAAACTTAAATTGCGAAGGGGACTTGAAATTTCTGCCACCTCCGATCGTGAGTTTTGGAATAATTGCACTTCCTTGACCTCATATTGTAGATCGTTATGATGGTAATCCCGTCTTAAAATTTCGGTAAATCCAGTAAATTAAGCTGCGCCTGCAAAAAAAAACTGGATTTCTACCAAAAATCACAGGTTTGGCTGTCGAGAAATTTAGGAAGCAACCGGATTGTTAGCGTCAAACCGCGTAAGTGATCTGAATTTTTGCAATCTGTTGTCAGCCAGCCAAAACTTAACATTCGAGGTCAACTTTTGGCTGGCGAGAAATCTCAAACCTGAAATTTCCTATGCCAAATTGCACAATTATGACATCCTGTCTAAACGATCGAGCCGCTTGAACAAACGCAGAAGAGCAAACCCTGCACCCGCCGCCAGCAATGCCACAGCCACTGCCAGCCAGACTTGATTACTGACAAACAAAATTGTCGCTGACAAAGTAAAAGCACTCATCAGCAAAGCATAATTCGTACCCATTTGAACGCTGGTCATGCGGCGGATCAACCGCTCTGTTTCGGCAGAACGGACGCGAATCCGTAAATCTCCCTGTTCTAGTTTGTCAATAGTCTCCTCAATCCGGCGGGGCAAAGCCAAAGCAGTCGAACTCACCTGAGCTGCCTGACGGCCGATTTCGTTAAAAATGCTGCTACCTGCATCAGGGCCATTTCCATTACTCATAAGCTGCATGGCAAAAGGTTGTGCCACCTCCATAAAGTTAAACTCGGGATCTAAGCCCCGCCCCACCCCTTCAATCGTCGAAAAAGCTCGCATTACAAAAGTAAAGGTAGCTGGGAAGCGAAAAGGTTGGTCGTAGGCAATATCGTAAAGGTCGTCCGTAATCGCGCTCACCGACTGATTTTCAAAAGGCTTGTCCATGAAGTTATCCAGCATATACTGGATCGATCGGCGCACCGGACTCATATCACCCGTAGGCACCAAAGCTCCCAAATTGATCAGAGAATCCATAATCCGCTGTCCATCCTTGGAAGCAATGCCGTAAAGCGTCTCCATCAGTCCTTCGCGGACGTTCGACTGGATTTGCCCCATCATGCCAAAATCGTAGAAAATCAGACAACCGTCAGCACTAACAGCGATGTTGCCGGGGTGTGGGTCAGCGTGAAAAAAGCCGTCGTTGAGCAACTGGCGCAAATAAGCTTTTGCCCCCAACTGAGCGATTAATTTACGATCGATACCGGCCGCTTCCAAAGCTTCGTAGTGGCTGATTTTAATCCCGGGCAGGTATTCCAAAGTCAGCACTCGCGGAGCCGCGTACCGCCAATAAACCCTCGGCACCCGCACCCAGTCACAGTTGCTAAAATTGCGGCGAAAAGTATCAGCATTGCGGCCTTCATGGAGATAGTCAATTTCCAGCCACAGAATGCGACAGCATTCCTCATAAATTCCCATCCAATCTCGGCCGTGGCCCCACTTAGGATGGTTTTGAAAGTAGCGGGCAATTCCCTTAAGAATTTGCAAATCGATTTCGAACAGCTTCCGCAGTCCCGGTCGCTGCACCTTGACCACCACTTCCGGGCCCGAATGCAGTTGAGCTTTGTGTACCTGACCCAGACTTGCAGCGGCCAGGGGCACCGGGTCAAAGCTGTGGTAGAGTTCTTGAACTGTCTTGCCCAAATCTTGCTTAACAATTACCTCTAACTGCTCGTAGCTGAAAGCAGGCACTTTATCTTGCAGCTTAGAAAGTTCCTCGACAAACTCTGTGGGGAACAAATCGGCGCGGGTGGAAAATAACTGCCCAACTTTAATGAAAGTCGGCCCCAAATCCAAGAGTGTTTCTCGAACCCAGATAGCTTGAAAGCGGCGTCTGGCAACTTTCTTTTCTTCACTCACCCCTCCCCAGTAGCTCCAATTTTTGCTGTCGAGCCACAGCGAAGCCAGCCAGAGCAAGACAAAAGCCCAAATGTCAAAGAAGCGCCGCTTCCGGGAGTATTTTTCGCGATTCCAGCGATAGGCTTTACTTTTGTAGGATTTACCAGCAGTTTTTGGCTCATCGCCTTCGCCAGCGAGCTTTCTGGAGCGCTGGCGATTAACAGAGTCATCAAGGAGAGCAGACACTTGGGTTCCCAAATTGCTTATTTTATGTTGTTGCTTTGATTGCAGGTAGGAGCGCAGGAGCGCAGTGCTTTGCGCTCACGTAGTCGTAAATAATAGTTGTGGTGGAGCGAGCGCTAGGGCAAACTGCTGCGGTAGCGCTGCAATTGGGATCGCACCATTGCCACTTCGGCGCGCAGCTCGTCAATAGTCGCTTGCAACTCTGCGGGATGGATGTCTTGAATGGTGGTCGTTGCAGTGCCAGTTCTGGTCTGCATTGCCTCATCCGCAGCTCTGGAGGCCCGTTCCACAACTCTATCGGTGAACTGTCGCAGGCGTTCTCTTTGTTCTGCGTCAAATTTGCCGAGTTCAGAGAAAGCGTTGGTTGCTGCGCTTTCTAATTGCTCGTACAGTGCTTCGGCAAGTGCTCGGCCTACAAAAAAAGCATGAACTGGGGGTTTACTCATAAAAAATCTCTGTGCGCTTCCGCAACAAATTATAACTTGCTTGTCCCCAATGGTGCTTGCTCCCAAAGAAAGGAATTTTAGGGGAATTGACACTCCCACCCCGAGTGTCGGGGATGGGATTCTTGAGAGTTAGAACAGTTTAAGGCACAACGGCTAAGCCCCCAAGCCTCGCTTACAGTCGCTCAAATTCCAGATAGGGGTTGCTTTGTACCAAAATGTTTGCAGCTTGACAGCAGTAATACACGACTTCACACAACCTCAGCGCCGCGCACATATTCTAACATAAATTCATTCAAAATATCAAACATTCCTGCTTTTTTTTCAGGCGGACATTGGGATTGCAGAGGGAATAGGAAATATTGGATAAACTCAGACCGCCCCTGTTGGGATTTCCTGATTCGGTCGAAGGTTGGGCGAGATCGTCGTTGGCTAGGAAGGGCATTATTATCTAGACTACCGAGCGGATATTTGCTGACTGATAAAACCAAGTATTTGTCCGCACTTTTAACCAACAAAAACAATACTAATTTGTCGCAGGTTCAGGAAAAGGCACAGTGGGCTCTGCCACAGGGGGTGGTGAGTCAGGTGCGATCGAACTATCTGAATTGCTGCCGCTGCGGCTCGGTATCGCAGGTGCAGGCGATCCCTCGATCGGCGATGCTATTACTGGCGGCGCGGATTCAGAGGATGGCAAGGTTTCAGCACTCTTAGGCGTAGGCGGGGCAGGTGCGGGGGGCGATTCAGCAGGCAGGGGCGCAACTTCCGGTACCGGTGCGGGTTCTGGTTGGGGTGCTGGCTCGATTTGGGTTTGAGGCTCCGCAATGGCGGACTCAGAAGGCTGCTCTTGGATCTCGGGCGCCGGGGATGGCTCAGGTTCCGCTTCGGGCTCTGGGGCTACAGTTTCCGGGCTTGGGAACCCTGAAGGTTCGGCGCTAGTTTCTGAGGGATCGATCTGTTCGGGAATGTTGCTGCTGTCTAAGGGGGGTGTGGGGCCGGAGTTGAGTTCGGGGTCGAGAGGGCTGCTTTCGACAGACGGCTGCCCGAACATCGGCCCTGACAAATCGCGGGATTTGAGCAAATCTTCGAGAGAGGGGAAGGATTCTATTTTGGATCGATTGCTGCTGAGACTGGTGCTGTTGTAGCGCCAAGCCAGGTCAAAACCCATCCAGCCTGCAATTGCAGCCGTTACGACAAACGCCAGCAAACTCAAATGCGGCGGGGGAGGTGCGGGCAATCGCAGACTTTGCTTGCCTTTTCTGTTTGCTGGTACTAGCTCTGTTTCTTGCAACATGGTAAGCCAATTTTCCACTGTCTGAGGGCGGTTGTGAGGGTCGATTTCGAGTCCCTGAAGGATGGCTCGCTCGATTCCCGCGCTGAGGTTCGGCTGAAATTGCCGCAACGAAGCAAGGGGAATGCGCGAGCGCAGGGGTGCTGCTACGGGTGCCACGCCGGAAAGTAAGTAGTAGAGGGTGGCGGAGAGCGCGTAGATGTCTGTGGCCGGTGTACATTTACCGTCATAGAGGTATTGTTCAATCGGCGCGTACCCGGGCGAGAGCAAGTTAGTGTGGGTTTGTTTAGTGCCGGCGGTAAAGCCGCGGGCAATGCCGAAATCTATTAACATTACGAGGTGAGAATCGGCTCGCCGGATAATATTTTCTGGATTGATATCTCCGTGCAGCAATCCGCTGTGGTGAACTGTACTTACGGCTGAGGCTATTTGCCGAATGTAGTGCAGGGCCTGGGCGAATGGCAGTGGCTGATCGGTTTCGACTATTTGGGCGAGAGTTTGGCCCGGAATGTAGTCCATGGCGATAAAAGACTGTCCGGCTTCTTCAAAAAAGTCGATTACTCTGACGATATTGGAATGCTGACACCGCGACAGACGTTGGGCTTCGGCAATAAACTGCTGCTGAAATTGGGCCGATTCTGGGTGTTGGCGCAGACGTTCGTTCAGGGTTTTGAGTACGACGGTTTGGTTTAAATGGGTGTGGATAGCTCGGTAAGTGATCCCGAACCCTCCTATGCCTAAAGTCGCGTTAATTTTGTATTTGCCCTGTTGCAGGACTGTTGCTGGCGCTAAGTTCATCTTTAGTTGATGCCGTTTCCCAAACTATGCTACCGCCTTTGGGTTATTTCGCAGAGTTAGGGGTGAGGTTCGATCGATCTGCGTCCTTGTTTTAGCTTTAGCTCCTGCGCCGAAATCTCCACACTATACCTGTAATCAGGTTAGTGTGGGATGAATAGACGGGTCAAGGTAGGTACGGAGTTGACCAATTATTTTTCTTCGTCACAGATCAATTTATCAACAAATTCTCTGAGACGTTCAGGCCAGTCGGGAACAGCCTTAAGTTTCTCTTTTTGTCCTTCGTAACCTTTGAATCCGATCGTTTCCTTGTCTAGAGGGCGTTTGAGCCGTTTCTTGGCGCCGAATGTATTATTTTTCTGGAATGGCATTGACACGCTGATTGACAGTAAGTTAACTTACATATAGTATAATCAACAAGGTCTAGGGAATGAGAACCTCTTACCAGTATCGATTACGTCCAACAAAGTTACAAGCCATTGAGATTGACAGATGGCTGTCAATGATGTGTAGCCAGTATAACTATTTGTTGGCGGATAGGTTTAACTGGTATGAGCAAAACCGTTCTCCCATCAATGCCTGTCAAGAAGGTTTGCCACTTACCTGAACTGCGGGACAATCCAGATTACTACAGTCAGAAGAAGACCTTACCTCAACTCAAAAAAACTCATGCTTGGTATGCCGAGATTTACTCTCAAGTTCTTCAAGATGTAGTTAAGCGAGTTAAGGTAACTTTTGATCGTTTCCTAAAAGGTGATAGCAACGGAAAGCGTAGCGGTAGACCTCGATTTAAACCGCGCAGTCGTTATCGCACGTTTACTTATCCTCAAGTTAAAGACGGGTGCTTACAAAATAACTTAATCAACTTACCGATGCTCGGAAAAGTTAAAGTTGTTTTACACCGTTCCATACCTGATGGATTCAAAATCAAAACCGTTTCTATCACCAAAAAAGCTGATGGGTACTATTTGACTCTCAGCTTGGAAGAGTCAACAGTCACTGAAATCAAGGCAGATTTTAATCCAAACAAGATTACTGGAATTGATGTTGGGCTGAAGGAATTTTTGACAACCTCAGAGGGCGAGACTGTTGCAATCCCTCAACATTACCGCAAAACCCAAAAACGCCTACGAACTATCCAGAAGCGAGTCTCACGCCCCAAAAAAGGCAGCAACCGGAGACAGAAAGCAGTTAAGCAACTGGCGAAGTGTCATAAAAAAGTAGCGGACAAGGGTAAAGACTTTCATTTCAAGACTGCTAATGATCTATTAAAGAAATATGATGTTATTGCAGTTGAAGACTTGAATGTCAAGGGACTTGCCCGCACAAGATTAGCTAAATCTGTGTTGGATGCTGGGTGGTCAAGCAATAGTCGATACTAACAAATAAAGCCGTAAATGCTGGGAAAGTTGGTAGTCCCAGTAAGTGCCTATAACACTTCACAAGATTGTTCTACTTGTGGGGAAAAAGTACCGAAGAAGCTGCATAAAAGATGGCACGATTGCCCTCATTGTGGGTGTAGTTTTGACCGCGATCATAATGCAGCAATAGTAATAAGAAATAGAGCGGTGGGTCATCCCGTTCTTAAAGCTCAGTCAATGTCCGAAGCAATAGCTGGAGTCTCCCAGAAGCCTACATCCTACTGTACTCAGTTGGTGTAGGAGTATGTCACTGTTGTTTTTCCCGCGTCGGGGTGGGAAATAATCGCAAAATTACGACGGTGCTCAACGGCTTGAGCAATCGGGTCCTCTAACTCAGATGACGTTACAACCATGACAAAATCCTTATAGTGCCCTATCTTGAGAGCCTAGAATCGCTAAAACGATTGGCTCATTGCATAGGCAATGCCGCTCTTGAAACGCAATACGGCAATGCCAGAATTAAGGTAATGATCGCAGGGCAATACTTAAGGTGGACACTGATGAGCGAGCGTCAGCAGGCTGATTCGGTTCGTTCTTGTAGCGATATAGTGACCCACGGCTTCAAGTATGGAATATAGTAACTCCACCTCAATTAATAGCACCTGTGAGGCGATTCAACAAGTTTCGTCGTTGGTGACTTTTAGCACCCGCCTCTGTTTAACCTGTCTACAAAAAACCCTATCAGTCCTTAACTGGTAGGGTCTTTATCATCAAGTTTTAGGTGTTTGCTATCGGTAAAATTTCCTCTAGCTCAAAAATAATAAATAAGTATAAGTGTCTAACCTAGGTTAGTGGGAATCAATATCAATAACCCAAATAGTCGTCCCCTCCCTTCTCCAAAAAACTCGTTCTCTCATACTGGTATACGAACCTTTAACACCTTTACCTCTTTTCTCATAAAAATGAGTCTGGAGACTGGGATGTGCAGGATTTTCCAATAAACCTAACGTTTTCTTGTACCTTTTCCGTTCCAGCTCGGAAAGGCGTTTGAATTTTTTGTTAAACTTAGCGGTTGTTTGGACTTTAAATTTCGGCATAATATTTCCTTTAAGTAGAGTTAAAAACTCTGAACTAGAGGAAATATCCCGATGCAAAACACCAACCGTTCTACTCAGTGGTGAACATCAGCGGAGGACTGCGTTCTCTTAAACCACCCAAAATCATAAAAGGTAGAATTTCTGTGAGCCTTCGAGGAGTTACTACATTTTGTAGTATAACAATTGTTTGAGTAAGTTACCTGATTCTAAAGGAATAGCCTCTATCCTACTCTCGGCAGTTCCCACCCTCACAACCGCTTGCAGCCAGCCAGACCGCCTAAGCCCTCCTTGATCTGGCACTAAGGTGACAAATATTGGGCGTTGCTGAATTAAGGTATGACAAAGCAACGCCGACGATCACACACGACCAAATAATTTTTTTGATTTTGATAGGGAATTGGAACATCTCCAAATTTTAGATAGTGAATTAATAATTGAATGGAATGTCTAAGCATTTGTTCAGATTTAGAATAACAAAGAGTTTTTCGTTTTAAACGACCTAAATAATGTCTTAATCTTGTATTCTCGCCTTCAACTGCAAGTCATATAGGTTTTGCTAATTATTTGATATTCATCGGCAATAAAGTTAGGGTAAACTTTCCAGCCATCTGTCACATAAAAATAGCATTTCCATTTATTAACAAGATTCCCAAGTGGGTCAAAGGTTTTACCACTATGATCGCCTAATACCCATCCTAAAATACCTGGTTTAAAGTGGTCTACCGCTGTCCACAGCCAAATTTTGTTTTTTTTGAGCCGACAAATGTTTCTAATTCGTCTAATTCTCCCACTTCGGGAATTGTCTCGGGATCATAATAATTTGGCAGGAGTTTTCCTACTTGTTTTAGCCAATTAATTATTGTTGTATGAGGCACCTTTTTAACTCTCTCAATTGCTCGAAAACCCATACCATTGACCGACATTTTCAGACATTCACGTTTCACATTTTCCGAGTAAGCTTTATGAGGTTGATAACCATCTATAAATTGTCTAGCGCCACCGACACAAATATAATTCTGTTTACCTTTTTTATGACCATTTTTATTAACATGAGTTGATTGACATTCAGGACATTGCATAAGCT
>Ga0256856_1000079_pt1 | contig 11124 bp, 14 predicted proteins | sample BONt10_FD_181175 | JGI IMG/M metagenome (GOLD analysis project Ga0256856, IMG submission 181175) | Terrestrial sediment cell enrichment communities from Utah, United States - BONCAT_SYTO_Terrestrial_sediment - 10 | ecosystem: Environmental > Terrestrial > Deep subsurface > Rock core/Sediment... | reverse complement strand
TTTACCTGCCAAAACAACTGCACCGCCAACTTAAATCCGCACTACTGGCAGTCAGGTCAGGAAATGAGTTCCCTTGTAGAAAAGTCTTTAGCTCAATACCTCCTGCAGTTGAATCCCGACGACAACCTCTAAGCATTTATATGTTTGAATGTTGGAATATTTAAGCATTTGAATATCTAACTAGCTAAAAGTACAGAATTCCGCGCTGTGGAGCGGTTGCTTGATTCTTTCTGTTAAGTGTCAGGCTGCTGATAAGCTGGGCATGGACGATGAGAATGGGAGCGGCTAACAGTGAGGAAATTGGGGACGATCTGCTGCTCAACCGAGCTCGCTAAAAAAATCTCTCATGGGTTCCATAGCACTTATTTGGGATCTATTCATGCGCTAACACGAGTGAACATCAGTCGGGTGAAACACACATTAAGTTTTGCTCTGGGGATGGCCCAGAGTTCTCGAATTGGTTTTTGAGCAAACTCGTACAGCTTTCTATCCAAGCATTTGAACGTTCTACAATCCATCTAGTTGCTACCGGGGCAGATCCAATTTTCCAGGAGCAGTTTCGGACGGCTCTTTCAAACTCAACAACCACAGGGCTCATCATCCAAAATGAAAAAATTAGAAGGAAAAGTCGCTCTTGTCACTGGCGGCAGCAGCGGCATCGGTCTTGCCACTGCCAAGCGTTTTGTCGCCGAAGGTGCCTATGTCTTCATCACGGGTCGTCGTCAAACTGAACTCGATGCCGCCGTGAAAGAGATTGGTGAAAATGTCACAGGTGTTCAGAGCGATGTCTCTAATCTGGCAGACCTCGATCGGCTGTTCGCCACTATCGAGCAAGAGCAAGGACACCTCGATGTCGTCTTTGCCAATGCTGGCGGTGCAGAATTCGCTCCACTCGGAGCAATTACCGAAGAACACTTTGACAAAACGTTCAACACTAACGTCAAAGGTCTGCTGTTCACCGTGCAGAAGGCACTGCCTCTGTTACCAGAGGGCGCTTCCATCATCCTGAACGCCTCTCAGACTACTACGGTAGGCAACCCAGCTTTCAGTGTTTACAGCGCTACCAAAGCCGCCGTGCGATCGTTTGCCCGTAATTGGATTCTCGATCTCAAAGAGCGCAAAATTCGGGTTAACGCCATTAGTCCTGGCGTTGTTCCTACTCCTGCTTACAATCTCCTGGGACTGAGTGATGAGCAGGTGCAGGAATTCGTGGATAGCCAAGCCAAAAATATCCCCCTGGGAAGGGTCGGCACGCCCGATGAGATTGCCAAAGCCGTTGTCTTTCTCGCTTGTGACGACAGCAGCTTTGTCAACGGCATCGAGCTGTTTGTCGATGGCGGTATGGCACAGATTTGAAGCGCCCTGGCAAGCGATCGGTAATGTTCCAAACTGGAAACAGGGAATAAATCTCCGGAAGCGGAATAATCAGAACTTCGTAAGCCCAATTGAGTGCAGAAACGCCCATAGGATTAGTGCGCCCTGGAACGCGGCCGAAGAAGAATCGATCGGGACTTTGGGTACAATTGTAGAGCAAGTTGAGGCGGCCGGATTTGCAGCACCGGAGCTCGCGGTCATCGGAAATGTCGTCAATTTGCACGGCTTATTGTCTGGATTTCGGCCTGTTTATCAAACTGTAGAATAAGCGAAAAAATAGGGGCAAACAAGGACGATCTATCGCCCTTGTTTGCCCCTACACCCTCTGTAGCCAAGCAAAAATTAGAGATTAAAATAAGCGGCTAGATGCTCGTTAGAAGGGCATCAGTTTGGGCTTTATGTATTGGGTGTTGGCGCGGATGAAGCAGTTTTTGCTGGGCACCTGCAGCCAGGAAGCGCCCCTAGCGGTAATGAAGCTGTTGAGGCCGAGATAACCGACATCAACGGTGCTGCCTTTGGGGAAGGTGGTAACGACAGTGCCACTAGGGGCAGTGGCGCGACAATTGAGCCTCGTTGGGTCGGTTACAACCCAAAGAGGCCAAGTGGCGTCGCCTGCGGTTTCAGACTGAATGGTATTGGCATTGCTGGCCAGGAAATTGCCGCTGCTATTGGCGACTGGGACGGCTTCGGTCAGATTGAGCTTTAAGATTGAACCCACGTCCGAGGGACAGTTGACCCCACCAGTAATCGTCCAAGTAGCCCTCAGGCGCGCCGGGCCGGAGTTAGAAACCGGACGTTGTAGTTTCAGGTTGCCCTTACATTGTTGCTTTGCACCGGGCCCGGAACGCTCGTCGGTGAAGGTTCCAGTATAGGTTCTGATGCCACCGCTGCTGGTGACGCTAGTCGCTTGGAAGCTCCCTCCCCACTCCCTGCCGCCTACGGATGTAAAGTAGTAGCCAGTGCCAATAGCAGAGCCTCTGCGACCAGGAAGTTCACTAATATCAATATAGGTGCTGCGATTGCTGGTTTTGTAGGCGCTGGCTTGGGCAATGTGGGGGAAAAGGGCGATCGCAGCGATCGTGCCTAAAATAGAAACGATCGGTTTCATAGTATGTTCCTTAATATAGATAAAGGAATTTGGTTTGAGCGCAGATGTTACGGGCTGGAGGTACGTCGGCAAACTCTGGTATCCGCCTCAATAATTAGGCTGTTTATTAGCCCAAGGATTCTTTAATTGAGGTGCGATCGCACCTCACCTACCACACTCGAAAAAGTCCACAGCCAATCTGACGTAACTAGCTAGGTTCCTCTGAGACTTTAACGACCAGTTTTCCCTTCTTGTTGCCGTCGAAAAGTTTTAGGATTGCTTTCGGCGCATTTTCCAAGCCCTCGATAACCTCCAGAGCATGTTTAATTTTTCCCTGATTGAGCCACTGTCCAAGGTCGCTTATCGCTTCAGACCACCGGGGAATATAATCGAGGATAATAAACCCCTGCACACGAACACGCTTCATCAGAATGTTGCTGTAATTATAAGGGCCGGGAACAGGCTCTGTTGCATTATAAGTTGAGATTAAACCGCATAGAGGGATACGTGCGTGCAGATTAATGTTGGTCAGCACGGCATCAAGAATAGAACCACCAACATTATCGAAATAAACATCAATTCCATTGGGACAGGCTTGAGCGATCGCGCTTTCCAAGTCAACGGTTTTATAGTTAATCGCTGCATCAAACCCAAGTTCTTCAACAAGCCAGCGGCATTTCTCATCAGAGCCAGTTATACCCACCACACGACAACCTTTAATCTTGGCAATTTGTCCAACAATGGAACCAACTGCTCCTGCTGCTGCTGACACGACCACAGTCTCTCCAACTTTTGGCTGTCCAATATCTAAAAGCCCAAAATAAGCCGTGCCACCCGTAAATCCCAGGGGTCCGATAAATGCGGTGAGCGGACAGGGCAAAGGGTCAGGTAGTCGCGTGAGAGAAAAGCCACTGTTCCCTTCAGCGATCGCATAATCTTGCCAACCCAGCACACCCGAAACCAGATCTCCCTGTTTAAAATTTTGATTCAAAGACTCTTCAACCACACCGATAATAACACCGCGCATGACTTCCCCTATTTCAACGGGAGGCATATACTGCTCCATGTCGCTCATCCAAATGCGATTGCTAGGGTCTAGCGAAAGATATATAGACCGTACCAGAACCTCACCCTCTTTAGGGTTGGGGATTGGTTCTTCCCGATAGTCAAAATCGCTTTCCTTTATGTCACCAACAGGACGAGATGCCAAGCGTAACTGCCGATTTATCCCTGTTTTCATAGCTTTATTCTTGAGTAGTCCTATTCATAAGTATAGCAACCGCTTTCGTCGGTTAGGATGCAAGGCGTAAGACAGACTCGATCGCACAAGGCGGTTAGGATGCAAGGCGTAAGACAGACTCGATCGCATCTCTTAAGGAATCAAACTGATTCTTCTGTTTACGAATTCGACTTTTTAGCCAAGACCAACATTGTTCAATGCAAGTTTAAATCTGGAGAGTACGGCGGTAAATATAACAGCCTACATCCTACACTTTGAATTAATTCCTGAATCCGACCGCCTTTATGAAATGTGGCCTTATCCATCACTATCACTTGTCCTGTAATAAGTGTTGGAACCAAACAAATTTCTAACCACATTTCAAAAACAGTTGGATTACAATATCCCTCTCTGGTAAAAGAAGCGCTCAATTTTTGGTTACATAGGGCGACAATCCTATTGACGCGGCCTTTGCGTTGCCCTGACTTCAGTGCATGGAAGCGTTAACCTCTCTCATTCACTCGCACGCATCATATTGATGCAGATTATCCATCCCCGATTCATCAAGATAGACAATCTGCTCCGAAGGAATTGTAGACAACTCGGCTACAAAAGCCTGCCGCTTCCCTTCATCCCGTTCTTGGAATGCCAGAGGTCTTTTTTTTCGAGTAAAACCAATTTTTTTCAAGGCTCTCGATATTGTGCGTGAGCTAATTTCTCCATCCCAAAGTAAGGCCATTTCAACTTGAGTTTTCTCCCCATTAGTCAAGGCGTTGTCACGAAATTTATCCCAATCAGTAATTTTATCACCATTGCCGGGAGGTTCATTGGGTAACGCTAAAAAGTCTCCTGTTTCCCTTTTTCGCTTCAACCATAAGCCGATTGTGTTGCAACTGATACGCTCACAGTATACTTGCTTCATAAATCTTTAGGCCATCTAGTTTGATAGCTTGAATGATTTTCTGACGTAGGTCGTAGCTATAGGGTTTGGGCATGAGTCGTGCGTAAGCGTTGCCCTCGAAGAGGATCGCTCCGCAGCATAAAAGACTACTTCTAGGTTACACCATAACCGCCGGGCGCGGTTGCTATAAATCAATACTCGGGACAGTTTTAGAGCGGCCAGGATACAATGCGGGTTTCAGGCCTTGGTATTCGTAATTTCTTTCACCCTCGAATTTGCGATCGCATTCGTGTGGCATTGTTTCTGGGTGTAGCATTACGTGACCCCTTGTTTGCATTTATTTCTTAGGTGTAACTGCTAACGGAAACGCTTTACCAGTAGCTTTTTCTAGTGACACTCGTTTGTGGTAGATCGTTTGAGTGTCACTTATTTTACAGACATAGCCGCGACTGGTAAAAAAACTCAAAACTTAGGCACCTACTCTATCTGTAGGGTGCTTATGGCTAGCCTTACCCCTACCAATAAAAGTCTTAACAACCAAGGTGACTGCTATAAATAAGCCCACCAATACGCAGATCTCCGACAACTTCTGCTTCGTCGGGGATCTAAAAGTCTAAAAGAAGTAAAAGCAATGGTTTCGGCAATTTCAACGCGCCACCTGCCGCATATACTCCCCCCACAACTGAGCGGCATTTGCACTACCTCCCCCAGTCGCAGAATTATCATCATTTCCCAACCAAACTCCTGTCACCAGTTGCTGACTCGGAATATAACCGACAAACCACAAATCTTTATTATCATTAGTCGTGCCTGTTTTTCCAGCTTCTCCTAACCCCAAAGCAGCACTGCTGCCCGTACCTCCCCGCACCACACCTTGCAGCAGATCTGTCATCGTATCCGCTACGCCTTCAGAAACTAACTGGCGATTGGCAACGCCATCTTTTTGATAGTCATAAATCACCCGGCAACTGTTAAAATTATTTCGATCTTTGCAATCGCTGCTGTCAATAATTCGCTTGATTACGTGGGGGCGATTGCCCAAACCCCGGTTCGCCAAAACCCCGAAGGCACCCGTTAATTCCAATACGTTAACTTCACTTTCACCTAATACTAAACCAGGGGCAGAACGCAGTGGAGATGTAATCCCCAAACGTCTGGCCATTCCCACTACTTTGTCTAAACCGACATCTTGTGCTACTCTCAAAGCAATTGCATTTTCCGACTGTGCTAAACCCCGATACATATCAGCACTGCCGCTGGTTCTTTCGCAGCCGCTGTAACTTTGTCCGCCCCAGGAAAGCGGGTCGCAAGAATAAGTTTTGCTGGGTGGTATTCCGCTTTCTAGGGCGGCTGCATAGCTGAAAATCTTAAATGTAGAACCGGGCTGTCTCAAAGCTTGGGTAGCCCGATTAAACTGACTTTTCAAATAATCTACGCCCCCAACTAAAGCTAAGACTTCCCCGGTTGTAGTATTGAGAGTTACCACGGCTCCTTGAGAAAAACCTGCACTGGCTCCGGCATTTTCTACAGCATTTTTGAGGGAAGCTTCAGCCACCTTTTGCAGGCGGGGATTCAAACCTGTTTCTACAATAAAATTGCCTTCTCTGGCTAACTGCTCGCCCAGCAAAAACTCCAATTCGTCAAATACATAACTGTAGAAATAAGGAGCGATCGTACTTTGCAGAAATTCGCGAGCTTTCGGATTGATATCAATTCGCGATCGCCTCGCGCGATCGGCTTCTTCCTGAGAAATCGTCCCCATTGCGCGCATCCGTTCGATCACTCGATCGCGGTACTGTACCGCCAACTGATAATTTTGAATCGGATTAAAACTGTTTGGCGCAGGCAAAATGCCCGCCAAAGTTGCCGCCTCTGACAAGGTTAAATCCTTCGCCGACTTGCCAAAATAAAACCGAGCCGCATCCTCAAAACCGTAAAGGTCAATTCCCAAAAACACGCGATTTAAATAAGTCAGCAACAACTCGTCTTTGCTGTAATAATTCTCCAGTTTCAAGGCAACTACTGCTTCCCGGAACTTGCGTCCTGCCGAATCTTGAGTTCCCACATAATCTCGAAACAAACTCCTCGCTAACTGCTGCGTCACAGTGCTGCCGCCTTCGCGAATTCCTCCCCCGCGAACATTGGTCAACAGCGCCCGCAAAACTCCGATCGGATCTATGCCCAAATGCCAATTGTAGCGGCTGTCTTCCGAAGCAAGTACCGCCTTGGATAAATAGGGCGAAAAATCCTGCAATTGCTTTAATTCTAAGTGAGCGTTATTCTGAGGAGGACGCAGCGGAGTTTGCCCATCGCGGGCGTAAACAATCACGGGGCCATTGATACTTCTCGGCAGAGGCCGCACTTTAAACTTTGTCGATTCTATACCTACGAACACCGCAATCAAAGCGGTGATTCCGCTGACGCCGTAAAAGCTGTAACGCACAAGTTGCAAATACCAAGGCGGCGGATATACGAACTGAATTCTGACAGCGGCGGCTAGTTCCGGCGGCCCTAAAGTGAACACGTCTCCGTGACGCAGGGACATACTTTTAATTCGCCTTTTGCCCCTGTAAATGCCGTTGGTGGAGTCTTCATCTTTGATGACAAAAGGAGTCCGCCGCCGAGTATCCCGCGACAGGGATAAGTGGACGTGACTGACAACGGGATTGCGAACTACAATATCTGAAGATTTCGACGATCGACCTAACAAATATCGATCGCCCAACAGCGGATAAACCTCAGCTTTAGCTGCACCCGCATCCTGTACCCACAGTTCGGGTACTTTGGCATTCGGTTTCAGCGCTAGCTGGTTAAAATTAACCTTAGCAATAGTCTGGACTGCTTGGGTAATCGCACCCAAGACGGTTTGAGGTTTGCGGGGCTGCTGCGGTGGGGTCATATTTCGCTGTGCACTACGATCGAGCGATCGGCTCTTGCACCATTCTACTCGCAACTTTTGGCTAATTTCAGGATCGGCCCACACTCTCTTAGCGATCCTCGGCTAGTGGCGAGCTATTTTGGGGTTATTGGTGAACCCGCAAGGCGAGCCGTTTATTGAGCCAATCTCCACCCAACCACAAACAATCCCCCTCTCACAACGCCGGATTAAATTCTCATAAACTTGCCAAAATATCCACACTTTCGCTAACATTTATCGCTGATGAGAGCAACAAACTTCGCATAATTAAAACCCCCCTTTTGACCGGGGGGTTAAAAGCCTAAAATCTGCTTGATTCTCCTTACATCGAAGAACCCAAACCGGCATAAGCACCGTAGAAGAAAAGAGCCACAATGCTCAGAACACCGAGGCCTGCGACAGTAGCTACCACCCACAAAGGAATTCTGCCACTTTCACTAAACATAGCCATCACCTCACTAATTCACAGCTAAATACATTCGATCGAACTATTGAAAGCCCACTCAGACACCAGTTAATTAAAGAAATAACTGGAAAACAAAATACCCAAAACAAAAATCAGCAACAAACCCAAATAAAGAGAAGTCCGGTTTAACTCAACAGGCTGCTCGTTGGGATTAGGAACGCGCTCAGGCATTGTAAACTCCTATCGTTGAATAAATTGCATTGCTGCGATCGCGCCCAAAAAGAAAATTGTTGGGACACCTAAAGTATGAACTGCCAACCACCGCACCGTAAAAATCGGATACGAAATTGGCTCATTGTTTGGGGTTCTGCTCGTCGTCATTTTTCCAAATCCTTCTTAAATTACTTGGCAATGAACTGATCTACTTGTTTTTTAGCTTCAAAGCGATCCGAGATAATCGGCACTTCTTCCCGCTGCGGTGTGAAATATTGGTTAGGGCGAGGAGTTCCGAAAGCATCGTAAGCCAAACCCGTTTGCACAAACAGCCATCCAGCAATAAACAAAGCCGGAATGGTGATGCTGTGAATTACCCAATAACGGATACTTGTAATAATGTCACCAAACGGACGTTCTCCAGTTGTACCAGCCATTTAGAATCCTCCTTTCAACAACAAATCGACAGACAATCTCTATTACTATTCTACTATCAAGCAGCTTGCGCTGAACCTTGATATTTAAGTAGAGTACCGCTCGCGCCGAGCACAAATCCGCGATCGGGGCCCATAAAGACAATCCTGTAAAAATTAGCGGGAACATCTTCAACTTCGCGGTCTTTTTGCCAAGTTTTCCCGCCGTCCAAACTGCACAGCAAATTGCCGCCGCCGCCGGCTACCCAAATTTCATTATCAGTCCGGTAAGCCATGTCCAGCAAACCCCAACTCGCCTTGCGATCGGGAAAAAACGGTTTTCCCCAACCTTCAGGATTGGACGGGTCGCTAAACTGAATCTGACCGCCGCGGGCGAGCATCCACAAACGCCCGTCCTTGGTAAAGCCCATATTTTGCAGGCGGCGAGAACTATTGCGGTTGTGAGGTTCCCAAGCTTCTTGTCCGGGTTTCCACACCGAGTAGAAATTGCCCTTTGAGGAAACCGCAACATACTGCCCGTTTTCAGAACGGTTGATATTGCGAACTACCCCAAAAGAATCCTGCACGACAGCTTTCCAATTTTTGCCGCCATCCGAAGTCCGGTAAATCGCCCCGACATCGGTCGTCATCTCGGCGGAATTCGGGCCCAAAGCCGCGATCGTACTCGGAGAACCAGGCAACTGACTGCTCAAAGCAATCCGCGTCCAAGACTTGCCCTCATCGTTCGTGTGGAGCAAAACCGAAGGCTGGCCGACAATCCAGCCTTCGGAACCCGAAAAACTCACCGACGCAAAACGCGACCTCGAATCGTCGATATCCAGTGCTACAGACTTCCAGCTAGTGCCACCGTCAAGCGTTTCGAGCAGAGTTGCCTCAGAACCCACAACCCAGCCGTGCTGAGAATTGCCCGTAAAGGCAATATCCTGCAAATTAGATTCCGTCGGCAAGGAAATCACTTGCCAGGGGTTGTAACTCACAGAACCGATGGTGCTGCAACTCGTACAGATGAGCGCAGCGGCCAATAACATTACAATTCGTTGCCAAAATCTCACAATCGTCTTACTGCAAACCATACATACTAAGTAACAACAAGAAACCAACGACCAAGCCGCCAAAAATCAGCAAACTTTTCTGACCTTCGGTCATGCCGTTGACACCGACACCGTAACGCTGATTTGCCTTAAATCCCGATACCCCTTCCATCTGACCGAGATTTTGAAACGCCGACTTGCGCGCTGCGCAAACGGGACAGACCCAAGTTTGGGGCAAATCTTCAAAAGCCGTCCCCGGGGCAATGTCATTTTTAGGATCGCCCTTTTTCGGATCGTAGACGTAGCCGCAGGCGCGGCACTCGTGCCGATCGAGGGTTTTAGTTTCAGTAGCTCGATCGCTCATAAATCCAAAATTATGGGTCAGCTAATCGTGAAGTACCTCAACTAAACTTCGTTATAGCTGGGGCTTCCAACTAAAACTCATATTAGGACGGTCTTATTCGTCTTCGAGGTTTCCCGTCTCAACCGCCGATGCCACGTTAGGGACACCACAAGGGTGTTCGACACTTAAGTCGATGATGGTCTTACTTAGCGTCCACAGGCAGCCGCCCGTCTTCCACAGGCAGTTACAATATTAGAATATACATTAAAAATTATTGCAGAAGATGGATGATTAATCTCAACTAACTCGTAATTTCAGTTACCCAAAATCTATATAATGTAAAGACAAGTTACAGAACCCTTTCACCGAGGCAGTATTTATTCACCGTGTTTGCACTTAGCGGCTACGAGTATTTCTTAGGCTTCCTGTTAATTTCCAGCCTAGTCCCTATCCTCGCCCTCACGGCGTCTAAGGTACTGCGCCCCAAAAGTCGTCCCTACGACCGACGCACTACCTACGAATCCGGCGTCGAGCCGATCGGCGGAGCCTGGATTCAGTTCAACATCCGATATTATATGTTCGCCCTGGTCTTCGTCATCTTCGACGTAGAAACAGTCTTCCTCTATCCTTGGGCTGTGGCATTCAACCAGCTAGGGCTTTTGGCTTTCATCGAAGCCCTGCTGTTTATCACAATTCTCGTTATTGCTCTTGTCTATGCATGGCGCAAAGGAGCCTTGGAATGGTCTTAAGTTCTGACAAATCACAAAAAGCGCTGATCAATCCAGTCGAGCGCCCGGAAGTCACATCCCAACTCTCAGAGAATGTCATCCTGACAACAGTGGATGACCTCTACAATTGGGCGAGACTTTCGAGCCTGTGGCCGCTGCTTTTCGGCACAGCCTGCTGCTTCATCGAATTTGCAGCTTTGATCGGATCGCGCTTTGACTTCGACAGATTCGGCTTAGTACCGCGATCGAGCCCCCGGCAAGCCGACTTGATCATCACCGCCGGCACAATTACCATGAAGTACGCCCCCATCTTGGTGCGGCTGTACGAACAAATGCCGGAACCCAAATACGTCATCGCGATGGGCGCTTGCACCATCACGGGCGGAATGTTCAGCATGGACTCCACCACAGCAGTCCGCGGCGTTGACAAACTGATTCCGGTAGACGTGTACATCCCCGGCTGTCCCCCCC
>Ga0256856_1000078_pt1 | contig 11154 bp, 11 predicted proteins | sample BONt10_FD_181175 | JGI IMG/M metagenome (GOLD analysis project Ga0256856, IMG submission 181175) | Terrestrial sediment cell enrichment communities from Utah, United States - BONCAT_SYTO_Terrestrial_sediment - 10 | ecosystem: Environmental > Terrestrial > Deep subsurface > Rock core/Sediment... | reverse complement strand
CTCACGTTCTGCGGGTGTCTCTTGCTGATATCGCTCTTGCTTTTCCAGAAAATTATTGTAAAACATCATGGCTTCAACCAAAGCTTGACTTCCTAGTTTTAATCTGTCATCAAAGATTGAATTGATGAAATTATTGATCGCGGTTGAAACCTGCTTTTCAAAATTTACAACCTGTTCCCAAAAAAGATCACCTAAACGCTGTTTGGTTAAATTATCCAGAGCCGGACTAAGTGCAGTTCTCAGTGATTCGGTATTCTCAGGCAAGTAAAATGTCGGCTGCTCAAACTTATTTGCTATCTGACTAAAAGTTAAATTCATTTGATGAGTCCACACAGCTTTTGTCTGGTTATCTAAAAGTTGGGCACACTTCGTAATCACTTTTAAGTTAATCGTACTAATGTCTTGATAAACCAGACCCAGGCTCTTGGTAATAATTTGATCTATTTCCCTACAAACAAGATTAACAACGAGGGGAATATCTTTAATAAAATCATCCTTTTCTTTCCCGCCCATTCCTTTTTTTTGTTTCTTTGCTGCATCAATAAACCACTTCTGTCTCACGCGGGCATCAAATATTTGATGCCAATAATCTTGAGATTCAGCGAGCGCCGAACTTTGACATAGCTGACCGAGTTCATTAATTCTGAAATGGCAGCCACTCAGTTCCCCAAGCTGTTGCCATATTTCCTGTTTTGAAGCTAGGGTAATCCCAAGTTTGCAAGTCCAAACGTGTTCAGCGTGCTCTATATCGTTCCGGCATCCTTCCACAACTTTCTTAAGTCTGGTAGCTGATTCCCTCAATTCGTCAAAGCCAGGCTGGACTGACTTAATCATGGTTGTGGCAGATTCCTTAATCTCTAAGGATTTATAATCATCCGCCGCGACGACTTCCGCTGATTGGGCGATGTTCTGAAATGCTTTCAGGAATTCGTTCATCTAAGTAATTCCACTGTAGACTGACAAAGTTAACCATAATAATATAATATATTATAATATGTAACACTAATCGCTATTCAGGTAAAAAATATGGTTTTTGTGTTTCCTCCTCACATACAGGCTGGTATCATCTCCGGCACTTATGAAGTCGTGAAGAATAGTGCAGGAGTATTATTGGGAATAGCTAGAGACAGGGCAACAGGTCACTTTGTAGGTGCCGCAATTGGGATGGTTGCCGAGCCGTTGTTAGCTATTCCAGATTTTGTGTTAGGTGTAGCGCAAATGGTTCAAACCGATCTGGGTTTTAAAGAAACTTACAAAAGACTAGATGTGATTCAGTATGGCTTAAACTCTCTCTCGGCTAATGTGGGCATTCTGTCAGCATCTACTGCCGTCATTGGTGTCGGCGTGGTGGCGATAGGGGCACTGTCAGCCGTTAACCTTCATCAGACCTTAAAAATGAGGGAAGATATTAAGGAATTGAAGCTAACAGTTACACACGGCTTTATTAGTATAGAGGCACTGCTGAAAGACCAGAAAGCAGAAGTTATTGCTGAAATTAAACTGTTAGCTGAAAGCATTAATTTTCAGCAACATCGTTTAATCTTAAGTCAAGCTTATCAGAAATTTGATCAAGCACATAAACTAATTCAAAATGCTTTGTTAATGGAAGATAAACAGACCCGAAATTCTACCTTGACAAGCGCACAACACATTTTAGCTAATGCTTTAGCTGACTATAATAATCCTGACTTATTCAATGCCACTTGTGCAGTTGGCTATCTTCGTAGAGTTGAATGTGCTTGGGCAATTGAGCAGATAATTTCATTAACTTATCAATTGCTGAACGAGCCTGCATCTGTAAGTAATTCCCTTTCCCACCTCCAAGAAAGAATACGCCAAGACATTTTCATCGTTATTGAGCGCTGCACAAAAGATGAAATGGATTTTATATTTCCAGAAATCACACGAATTTACAATCAGGATCTAGCAGTTTTGAACTCTTGGCAAAATCAGGTAGATTGGATGCTAAGTTTATCGGCGGATGAGCGTAAACAATTGGCTAGTTTAAGTAGGGAAAAGACACCAGTTTCAAAGACTGAAGAAGAAGTTGGTATAGTGGCAGAACCAGAAGAAATTGCGCTCTACCAAAACTTGCAGCAAAAATCCCACTTCAAATCACTACGCGATCAATTGCGATTTTTGATAAAACCTAGCTTGCGTCAACAACATGAATCTTATATCAGTCAGAAAGCAACTACCTCTGGCTATAAAGCTTTAGCCCCCTCAAATTGGCAAGAAGTCAATGATTTAACTGTTGCTAACCTCTACTGGTATTTTCAAGGAAATGATGAATCAGCAAAGCAGACCGCAACAACATAGCCCTAGTTTGTCACTAATCAGCGAGTCGTGCGGCTGGAATTGGGTCGGTGGCTGAAGGTAAATCAACTTGTAGGGTGCGTCAGACGAAATTATAGATTGATGACAAAATAAGGGTTTGGGACTCTGACCCATCCTACTCTATATGCGAGTTGCTACATTAAATTAAAAAATGTGAATTTTAAGTTATTGGCTGAAACCTATTTCGCTTAAAGCCTTTCAGCTAATCTACACCTTACACCACATTCATCTAAATACGATCGACTACATTCAAATCGAGCATTTACGGCTTTTTGTTAACAATCAAGGTTTCCAAGATGCCTTTAAACATCTTTTCAGCCATCGGGCGATCGTTGCGATCTCTAACAAAAATTTCCAAGTTGCGCGCGGATTTTAGTTAAGTTTAATATTTTTTTAACACAACTATTGCATCGGTAACAAACTTCTAGTAAATTTACAATTTATCGGGGAATGCACAGCCATTACCTATTAAGGCCTCATCGATAAAAATTAAAAACATGAACGAAACAAAAGTTTTCGGAATGCCAGCAGAAAAAGGCCGCTGGTTGTTCGTTCCGCTGGGAATCACGGTCTTGCTTTGTCTGGGTACAGTTTATTCTTGGAGTATCTTTAGAAAGCCGCTAGAAAAGCAGCTCGATATCGGTGCAACGGATAGTTTATTGCCGTTTACCGTATTGTTAGTAGTTTTTGCCGTACTGATGCCAATTACCGGCTTTTTTATCGATCGATACGGTTCTCGCACCGTGACCGCAGTCGGCGGCGTCGTGACGGGAATCGGCTATATTTTATCGGCATTTGCACCTAATATTACTGTCCTGGTACTCACCTATGGAGTTATCGCCGGTGCCGGGGTGGGAATTGCTTACGGCGTACCGCTAGCAGTAGCAGCCAAGTGGTTTCCCGATAAAAAAGGATTGGCAGTTGGGCTAACAGTAATCGGGTTTGGTTTGTCGCCTTTAATTACCGCACCGATTGCCAAATATTTAATCGATACCTATCAAATACCGCAAACATTTCTGATTTTAGGCATCGCTTTTACCGTCATTATTTTGGCAGTTTCGACCGCTTTGAAAATGCCGCCAACTGGATGGACGCCTGCAGGATTTGCGGCCGCCCGATCGGGAACAGCGGTAAATAGCCAGATCGCACCGATGATGAAATCTCCCGCATTTTACGGGCTGTGGGTGTGCTACACAATTGGCACGCTGGTGGGATTGGGCGCGATCGGAATTTCTTCTCCCGTGGCGCAGGAAATTATTAAATTAGACGCGGGAACGGCTGCGGCAACGGTTTCTCTGTTTGCCATATTTAACGGTATGGGGCGTCCGATGTTTGGTTGGATAACCGATCGATTTAAGCCAAAATATGCCGCGGTCGCCAACTACATTCTCATCTTAATAGCATCGATTATGATGACTCAGGCAGGCGTTGGACAAGTCGCAACTTATATCATTGCGTTTTGTTTGTTCTGGCTGTCGTTAGGAGGATGGCTGGCGATCGCGCCCACGGCAACTTTAACTTTATTCGACCCCACAGACTACGCGAAAAACTACGGCATTGTGTATACAGCCTACGGAGTTGGAGCGTTTTTCGGTACAATTGCTGCGGGGAAAATTCGCGATACTTTTGGCAGCTATACCAACGCTTTTTATATTACGGCAATTCTTGCGGTTGTTGGCATCATTACCGCCGTGTTTGCGCTGAAGGGATCGGTTAAAATTGCAGCCGAAGCCGATGTTTCTTAATCGGGACTTGCGCACCCCCGATCGAAGAAACCGGGTTTTTTAGGAAAATATGGGATTTGAGCCGTGAATATCGGTGAAAAACCCGGTTTCTCGGCTTTTCCAATTTTCTAAGATGCCTTTAAACATTGTTACGACAATTTGGCGATCGTTATCTCTCACAAATATATCGTAATTGGGACTCGAGTTAATTTCAATCAACCAATATGCTCCGTTTTTATCGAGTGCTATGTCAAGCCCAGCATAATTAATCGCAATTTCAGCAAAAACAGGTTTAACAAAATCTTCAATCTCAGACATGAGATTGGGGTTAATTATATGTTTGGCTTTTGCACCTTCCCAGTGCAGCGGGCTTAAATTGCCCGCAAATTTAGCCTGAGATTTGTCTTTCTCGTACAGCAAAACTAGCTTTTCTTTGCAGAATACAGCCCGATATTCGCGGGCAATTTCGATATATTCTTGAGCGAGCGCCACATAGTCATAATCTTTACTGTTGACGTTAAATATAATTTCTAGGGCTGCTTTAATTTGCTCTCTAGTTTCACACAAAAAAACATTGTTGCCGCCTGAACCGCGATTTCTTTTGAGAATCACCGGGAAAGCGAATTTTTTGTTTACTTCTAAAACCATTGATTCAATATCTGGGAAAGTCAAATACTTTTTATACTTCTCCTCGCAGTGAGGGGAGACAAAACTGAGAGTGCGGGGAGTATTTATTTTGCCGTTTAATAGTTGATAAGTATATCCTTTGTCTTTAAAAATTTCTGCTACTGACGCGCTGTTAAATGGCGTCATGTAATTGACAAAATAATATGCTTCGCCGCCCTGTTTGAGTCTAATCAAGTTTTGGGAAGGATGCAGGATTTCGTAAGGGATATTTAATTCCTCACAAGCTGCCAGCAAGATTTCAATATTGGTTAGCATAAAATGCAATTTAACTTGTGACTTTTAATTTTTTCTGCACGCTCAGTCAATATCTCGCCAGTGACGAGCATCCACAAATCGCGACAAATGCCCCACATTTGTTGTAGCAATAACAACCCCTTCTCCACTTTCACTAACCAGCAAAGCTTGAGCAGCTAAAATCACATCTCCATCAAGTTCTTTGGGATCTGCTGTTGGCATTCCTGCCTGACGCGATGTTGCCCACAACTCAGCCCCCTTGAGAATTACTGGCGTTGTTATTGGCAAGTATTCAAGCCTTTCTTTCCAGTCATCAAGCCGTCTAACTCCTTCCAGTTTATTTGCACGCAGCAACTCTCGTCGCACTTCGTAATCTGCTATTTCAGGTAAAATAACCCTGTAACCTTTCAACAACAAAGAGCGCACCCACATCCGGCATTCCACTGTCACATCCGACCCTTTAGGATTTGTCAATGTTCCTAAAGGGCCAGAATCTAATAATACAATCATTGTTTTTGAAATAAAAGTCGCTGCGATGATAGGCGGTCTTCATCTAAGGCTTTTTGCAGATATTCAAAAGTTTCTCGCTGTTCTTCTTCATCTCCTTCTTCTGCCCATTTATCTAACCACTCAATTGTGGCTAAATTTCTCTGCATTTGTTCTTCCTTCGTTCTGGCAGGAAGCACGGCAGATGATTTTATAGGAGCCTTTTCTAATATTTCTTGAGAAAAGTCAACTAGCCCTATTCGTCGTAACGAGGCATTTACTTCTTCTCGCCACTTTTGCGACCACCCTATCTCTACTAAATTTCCCTGCGTTTGTTCTTCCTTCGTTCTAGCAGGAGGCACGATAGATGATTTTTCATTCGCGGTGTTTAGCCAATTAATCAGCCGTCGATCTACTACTTCCGCAATTATCGCTTTCAATTCTCCAACGGTCAAGTCCGATACTCGTTTGGTTTCGAGAATTATCGCTTGCAGTTCTTCAACTGTTAAATCTGCTACTCGTTTGGCTTCCATTTTGTTGCCTCCTGGCGTACAAATAATTTTAACAATTTGAGATTCGAGAACTCGCAATTCTCAAATCTCAAATTCGAGTTCCCTCTCAACCAAACAACCGCTGCTGCCCGTTGGCCGCATCTTTGCCGGCATAAATCTCGCGCGTTCCCTTGGGAATGTAAATCCAATCGAATTCTTGCAAGCGGTTTGTCAAATTGGAAATGCTAACTCCCAATTCATCTCTCATTTTGTATAAATGCGACCACTTAGTTAAATCGCGTCCCTGTCTTTTTTCCTCCAAAATACACCGAGGCATCAACAAACAGCTTGCAAAATATTGCGCTTGCCATTCGATCGACAAAACCTTATTATCCGCACTCGCACCCCGACAAACAAACGGTTCCTCGACATCCTGGGCGGTTTTTCCTTGATTGCCTAAGTTTAATTCCAACTGTTCCACAGTGCCGTCTGCTTCGTCTTGATTGACGTGTAGCACCCAGTGGCCGATTTCGTGGGCGATCGTCGATTCGATGAAACCCGGCGGTTTTTCCAGAATCTGTTCGTTGATTTCGATTAACCGCTGCTGCGGCAAAATCCTCGCCGCGATCGCACCTTCTTCATCCGGCTCAATGCACTCCCAAACTACGCCTAAATCCAGAAAATCAGCAACCGTTGTCGCATCAAAAGGCCATCTCGGAGCAAAATTTTGCGTTTTCTGCATCTGCATCAAGATGTCATTTGCCAAACGCTCGATCGTTTCTTTGGGATAGAAGCAATACGGCTTAAAGATACTCACTATGAGGGGCCTCTCTTACGCTTCAAAAGACTGTTTGAGCCAATCTGGATTTTCTTGCATTCGGCGGAAAAGAGCCTGCATTTCCTTCGGATTCTGCTTCAGCAGCGCTTCGTACTGCTGCGGCAGCCTCCCCGCCAAAAAAATCAATTCCTCTTCGTTTATGTCTAGATTCCGCGCTAATGCTCGGATTACCTCCTCTTTTGGCGCATAATCCGCTCGATCGTTCTCCAACTTCGACAAATAAGTAAAGTCCACACTTAGCATAGATGCTAGCTCACGTTGTGAGTAAGCTTTGTCCTTGCGAGCTTGACGGATCAGTCTTCCAAATGTTTGTTCCACGGTTTTTCGCCTCCTGACAAGCATTCTAGCCTGTTTTGATGAAAAGTTCAACAAAACACTTGACGGGAAAATCAACCCAGGCTACCATGAGGATAGTTGACGGTTTAATCAACTAACTCAACCGCCCTGTAGGGTCGAAAGTGAAAATAATCCCAGCCGATACGCTACATATAGCGCCGTTAACTTTAGAGGAGTGAGAAGCGCTGGGCGCCAAAACGCTTGTACGCAGCAAATAAGGAGGAGCAGATCGCAAATGCTGAGAACCTGGACAGACACGCATTACAAGCTCGAAGACGATGACTGGCTATACATCGCCACCCACGAAGAACAAAGCTCAGCCTCACTGGTTTGTCCCGGCTACGCGCGGGATGGCGAAGGCTTCAGCATCCACTTCACCCCAGCGCACCTAGAAACGTTAGAGCATTTGCTCGCCGCGCTGCGGATTATCAAAGCTCAACAAGAGGCGAGGCTTGAGTATACCTATCCAGAACCAAAAGCGACAACACATCTCATTAGGTAATCGAAGGAAGAAGGAAGTTCGGCAACGGATTCGGTAACGGATGTAACGGATGTAACGGATGTAACGGATGTTAGGAAGAAGGAAGAAGGAAGAAAAATAATTCGATTTTTGTGAGTTCCCAATTCCCAATTACCGATTCCTAATTGTCAGAAGATAAATCAATAACCAAGGAAAAACGAACAATGACTAAAACACAAGAAAGACCGACATTTTCAGTATTTGGTGCCAAACCGAGCAATGCTTTGCTAGTACCGGAAATCCCGATCGCAGTCCGAAACAATTGCCAAAGCGGCCAGTGGACGATCGGCGACACCGACTACGGTTCCAAGTGTTCCATGACAATCCTCAAATTCTCCAAATTCTTCGGTTCCCTCGGTCAAACTTCCCACACACTGTGGGGTCAACTGTGGTTTGTCGCAGAAACCGGCGAACTGCCGCAAGGAGTTGTCATGGTAACCTACATCAAAAACCGCAGCTTAAACGATTTTAACCGCTTGGTAGCATCAGTTCAATCTCGCGGCGTAGAACCTGCAACCGGGATTTTTATTCCCGAATTTGTCAAACATTCCGGCCAGAAACCAGACGACAGCGGAGTAGTAAAACCGATCAACTACTACAGCTTGAAATGGTCTTGGAACGAGCGGAAAGATTGGGCGGTTATCGACCAAGCCGCAGCAGTTTTGTCAGATTCTAGCAATCAATCGCGGATGATTGACTTAGAAGGAACAAAAGCTATGGTGTGTTTAGATAACCTGCCGGCGCAGCAAGTTGCCTCCTTGATGGCTGCTCACGCTGGCGGTGAAAGCGATGCTATTGCTTTGAATTCCAACGGCGCTATGTCGCTACCGCCAGCGGAAGACACATCTGCTGCTGACTTGTTCTAATTCTGTTGTAAAGGCGCGATTAAATCGCGCCTTTACCATAACTGTTACAACGCAGAGTGAAATGAAGAAATTAACGAATCTGAAAACCCAACCCAACCTGCAAGAAAGCCGTTTGAAAGAGAATCTTGAGCTGCTCGGCCAAATTCGAGCCGACGCAGTTAACGACATCGAAAGTCTCACCGAAGACTTCCTGCACATGACTTTAGTTGCCGAATCCGTCCAGCGAAATTACCGAGCTTTGTTAGCCGAAAATCAATTGCTAAAAGGCACACTTTTGAGTATAATTGATGAGTGCGGCTGCTGGCAAGGAAATCGGTGCGATCGCTGCTGGAAACTTCTCAAAATTCTAGCCAGCGCCAATCCCGAAGAAAAACCCGACGCAGCCAGAAAGTACAGAGCCATTCTCAGCCAACTCCGCAACTTACAATAACTGAAAACGTCTCAGTAAAAAGTCTCGCCAAGTTATAATCAGGAGAAGCAAACATTATGACAATAGCAACTGCCAAGGATAGCAAAGCCCGAATTTTGCAAAACTTTCAGCAGATTTTAGCCGACAATAAAAAGATCGAATCCAAAGTAGAAACCAAAGAAGAGTCAGCCGAAAAAGCAAAAAACAAACAACTCCTCGAAGTCGCTTCCACCTACACAATTGACAGCATCGTCAAAGGCTTAGCAGACTTGCAATTAGATTTCGGCAGCATCATCAGCGGAATTTCCGAAAAACTGAAGGCGGAATCTTCCAAATTAGACGAATTAAAACGCGCGATCGAAATTGAAGCCCAACAATTGCAAGAGTTGCAGCAAATCAGAGTTGTAGCAGACGCCCTCCACATTTTAACTCAAGAGCACCGAGAAAAATTGACTCTGCTCGAACAAAACGCCGCCAACCAGCGCGAACTTATCGAAAAAGACACCACCCAAAAACGCAAGGTTTGGGAAAAAGAACAGCAAGCTTTTGACATAGCAATTCAAGAAGAGATTGCACTCATAACAAAAGAACGCCAGCGGGAAACAGCAGATTATCACTACGAATTAGAACGCACCCGCAAAGTCGAAACTGACGAATACGAAGAAACAAAACGCAAACTAGAACGGGAATTGCAACAATCTACTCGCGAAAAAGAGAAAAATTGGGTAGAACGTGAACAAGTCCTGAGTGACAATCAAGCTGAGTTTGAAGCAAATCAAAAGAAAGCCGCTGGATTTGAAGAAGAACTGAAACAGGCTTATGTCAAAGCCAAAGAAGAAGCAATTCAAGAAGTTTCCCGCGAAGCTAAAGTCAAGGCAGATTTGGTGGAAAAAGAATGGGAAAGCACTAAGCAAGGATATGAATTGAAAGTCCAATCTCTACAGCAGACAATTGGGCGACAAACCGAACAAATCGCCGAAATTTCCGCGCAACTGCAAGCGACTATGAAGCAAGCGCAAGACTTGGCAATGAAAGCTTTTGCTACCAAAGCTTAAGGTTTGTAGCTCAATTGTTGATAAGAAGCGGCGGTTGAAACCGTTACTACACAAACAAACAAAGTCCGCCGACGCGGACTAACAGAGTTAGGAGATGAAAGCGATGGCGAGAATGAATGACAAAAATACGAAGGCTGAAATATTAGAAGCTTACAAACAGTTGGAAAACGAAAAAAATGCACTAGATTTGCAACTGAAGCAGCTTAATAACGATCAACCTGCCAATGTTGATAAATCAGAAACCGCAGTCAAAGAACTAGCAATAGCGGCAGCAAAAAAAGCAATGAATTTAACTGATAGCAAACAAAAAATGCAGTCTACAATCGACAATTTGATTTTGCTGCAATTTGGCTTTGGCGGCGCTGTCAGCGAGTTGTCGGAGAAATTAACTTCGGAAGCTGCTAAACTCGAAGAATTGCGGCGCACTGTGGGCGAGGAAATTCAACAACTGCAAGAGTTGCACAGTTTAGAAGATGTTGCAGAAGATACGCTGGACAATTTAATTCAACAGTACGAAGAAAGCGCGAAAACTTTTGCTGGCGAACTCAGCGAACAGCGCGAAACTGTTGAACAGGAATTGTTGGAACGCCGGCAAGCTTGGGAAAAAGAGCAGGAACTGCAAAAGTTGGCCGTTAAAGAACGCAATGAGAATCACCAAAAAGCTCGCGAGCGGGATGAAGAGTTGTATGATTATGATTTGAATCTTCAGCGAAATCTGGACATCGAAGAATACCAACAGCGCCAGAAAAGGCTGTATCAAGAAATCGAAGAGTTTCAGCAAGAACAGGAGAAACAGTGGGCGGAGCGCGAAAAATCTATTTCGGAACGGGAAAAACTTTATGCTGAGGTTAAAGCTAAGGTAGAAGCTTTCCCGAAAGAACTGGAAGCTAATATCAAGAACGGGAAAGATAACGGCCGCAATATTGGCAATTATCAAGCTAAAGTTAAGGCGGATTTGTCTGCTAAAGATATCGAAGGGCAAAAGCAAAATTATGAACTGCAAATTCAAGGGATGTTGCAGACAATTCAAAATCAAGATGCGCGCCTTGCTAGCTTGTCGAAACAACTGGATTCTGCTTTGAAACAGGTTCAAGATTTGGCGGTGAAGGCGATTGAGGGAGCATCGAATTTGAGCTCTTTGCAAGCAGTCAGGGAAATTGCGATCGAACAA
>Ga0256856_1000077_pt1 | contig 11160 bp, 6 predicted proteins | sample BONt10_FD_181175 | JGI IMG/M metagenome (GOLD analysis project Ga0256856, IMG submission 181175) | Terrestrial sediment cell enrichment communities from Utah, United States - BONCAT_SYTO_Terrestrial_sediment - 10 | ecosystem: Environmental > Terrestrial > Deep subsurface > Rock core/Sediment... | reverse complement strand
GTACAATAAGCAAAATAGAGAGGGAAAAACATTATTTTTGGGCGGAGTCACATAAAAAAGGAATTGTAGCAGTACAAAAAAGTCTTTATCCAAACATAAAGTGTCGGTTTCCTTGCTCAAGAAAACAACCAGTCGCTACGAATTAAAACAAATTATTATATTTATTTGTCGCGGGCTAGAATAGTAGAAAATTGCTTGACCAAAAAAGGAACATGGAGATGTCTACAAAACAGATTTTCTCTGGGTCGTTAGAGAAAATCATAGAAAAAGTTTCAGAAATTGCACTTCAACTCAACGAGTTCGGCGATCTGGAGACAATTTTGCAATGTGCGGTAGAAGAAACCAGGGTGCTGCTGCAAGCCGATCGCGTGATTATTTATCGCTTCCTACCGCATAGAGATGGCGTAGTATTTGCTGAATCCGTTGATGCCCTCTTGCCGCAAATCCTAGGAAAACAGATTTACGATCCAGGCTTGGAAGCCACCTGGGTAGAGCGTTACAGCCAGGGACAAACGAGCAGCATTTCCGATCTTCACAGCGGCCATCTTCAAGCTTGTGATGTCGAATTGCTCCATCGCCTCCAGGTTCAGGCAAATTTAGTTGTGCCAATCTTGCTAGATAGCAAACAGCAGCAATCTCCGAAGCTGTGGGGACTGTTGATTGCTCATCAATGCCAAAGTCCGCGTCAGTGGGAACCTCTCGACGTTCAGATCCTGCAACACGTTGCAGTGCAGCTTGGGTTGAGGATGCGACACCTGGAATCTCACCGCCCGGTGCTGCCTTTGAATCAACCGCCGTTTCTGGAAACAGAACCGAATCAAACTGCGATTAAGAAAGAAAGCGCGCCAAGAGCCAATCATCAAAATTTCCTGCAACCAGAGTTTGCGTGTTCCCTGAGGGGGGGTATTGTCCACCTCAAAGCCTTTGACTTGTTGCAAAACCCGATCTGGATATTTGATATTGAGCATTTGCAAATGTGGTGGGCCAACCAAGCCGCCTTGTGCCTGTGGAATGCTTCGACGCGGCAGCAGCTCATAAGTCGCAACTTTAGCGATATGTCAGAGTCTACTCGGATTCGCTTGCAGACCTATCTACAGCAGTTTCAGCAAGGCAAAACCTTCTGCGAGCAGTGGACGTTTTACCCGGGCGGTGAGCCTGTTTCTGTCCGCTGTCGGTGTTCTGGCATCAGGATTGACAGCGGGCGTTTGGCAATGCTGGTGGAGGGTACGGTCGAAACCGCCGATCGAATCGAGCCGGAAACCCTGCGATCGATCGAGGCACTCCGACACACCACGCTGATGGTTTCGCTGTACACCCTCGAAGGTGTGCCGCTGCTGCAAAACCCGGCGGCCTTGCGCTGTTATGGGGATATGCAGCCGCCTCACTCTGCGACAGACAATGCTTTTGTGAGCCGCTTTGTTGACTCTCAGGTAGGAGAGCGAGCAATGGCAGTTCTTAAGTCCGGTGAGGTCTTTAGCACGGACGCTCAAGTGATTACTCTGGCGGGAATTCGCTGGCACGGGATAGACGTGCGGTGTACCAAGGACCCGGTAACAGGCAACCCGATGTTGGTCGTGAACGAAAAGGATATTACCGACCGCCAGCAGACAAAAACAGCCCTGCAAAAGAGTGAAACCCGGTTGTCAGAAGCCCAGCGGGTTGCCCGCATCGGTAGCTGGGAATTTGACGCGATCGCCGGTACAATTACCTGGTCTCCCGAACTATTCGAGATTATGGGACGATCCAGGGCACTGGGCGAACCTACCTATGAAGAAAACCTACGGCTTTACCATCCCGAAAGTGCCCAACAGCTACACATGGTAGTTCAACGAACGCTCGCTCGCGGAGAGCCTTATCTATTGCGGCTCAGAGTCGTGCACCCGAATGGTTCTATCCGCCATACCGAAGCCAGAGGACAGGCCGAACTCAATGCAGAGGGACAAGTCATTCGGTTGTTTGGTACATCCCAAGACATTACGGATCTTGTCGAGGCGGAAACAGAACTCAGAGAAATGAGTATAGCTCTTGCTAATGCCGTCGAAGGCATCTCGCGGCTGGATATTTTCGGACGGTATATCACCGTTAATCAAGCCTACGCCAATATAGTGGGTTATCAACCTGAAGAAATGGTTGGTATGAATTGGCAGAAAACAGTTCATCCAGAAGATATCGACATGATGAGGGCGGCTTATCAAAGAATGCTAGCCGAGGGTCGAGTCGAGGTTGAGTCCCGCGGTATCCGAAAAGATGGCTCGATTTTTTACAAGCAGGTGGTGATGTTGGCAGCCTACGACTCGCAGGAGCGATCGATCGGGCATCACTGCTTTATGAAGGATATCACCGCTCGCAAGCAAGCAGAAGCAGCATTACAAAAAGAGTTCCAGCGTCTGGCTGTGGTGATTGCCACCCAACAGGAAATCGCCATCCGCAATCCCAATCTCGATGCAGTTATGGCCGTGATTGCAGAGAGGACTCAAGATTTGACCCGCGCCGATGGCGCAGTGATTGAAATTCTCGAAGGCGATGAATTGGTGTATCGGGCAGCCAGTGGTAGCGTCACCGCCTATATTGGATTACGGCTCAAAGTAGGGACAAGTTTATCGGGAAAATGTATTGCGACCGGCCAAATCATGCTTTGCGACGATTCAGAAACCGATGCACGGGTGGATCGGGCTGCCTGTGAGCGTATTGGTCTCCGGTCAATGGTGGTTGTTCCGTTGTTTTATCAAAAAGATCGGGTTGGTGTCTTAAAAGTTGTTTCAGCGACACCCTCTAGCTTTACAGAGTCACATATCCAGACCTTACAACTGATGGCTGGGTTTCTGGCAAGCAGCCTGCATCTGGCTTCAGAGTTTGATGCCAAAAACATTCTCCTGAGTCAATTGCTCGAAAGCGAGGCACGGTATCGTTCTGTGATTGCGAGCATGGCAGAAGGCGTCATACTCCAGCTAGCAGACGGACAAATTACTGCCTGCAATGCGAGTGCCGAAAGGATTCTCGGGCTGACCCCCGAGCAAATGATGGGGCGCACATCCGTAGATTTAGACTGGCGAACCGTTCGGGAGGATGGCCAACCGTTCCCGGGCCAACAGCATCCGGCAATCCTCACCCTGCGCACGGGACAAGGGCAATCGAATGTGGTGATGGGCATTCACAAACCGGATAAAACGCTGACTTGGATTTCGATTAATTCGCAGCCGCTGTTCCATCTCAATCAGTCTCAACCCTATGCAGTAGTGACGACTTTTGCTGATATTACAGAACGCAAGCAGGCTCTTGAGATGCTCAGACACCGGGCGGAACAAGAAAGATTAATTGCTACGACAGATGGGTTAACACAAGTAGCAAACCGCCGCTGTTTTGATGAGCGATTGCAGTCGGAATGGCAGCGACTGATGCAGGGCCAACAACAGCTTTCGTTGATTATGTTGGATGTAGATTATTTCAAGCGATATAACGATTTCTACGGACATCAAGCTGGGGATAGTTGTTTGGTGAAAGTGGCCAAAGCCGCAGCGGCAGGGGTTAAACGTTCTACCGATTTGTTTGTGCGCTATGGGGGCGAAGAATTCGCTGCCCTACTGCCGAATACGGATGCTGCAGGGGCGATGGCGGTTGCTGAGTCGATCCGAGAGGCAATCCGAGATTTGGCAATCCCTCACGAGAAATCAGATGTCAGCTCGATCGTGACTGTGAGCATGGGAATTGCTAGCATGGTTCCCTGCTGCGAAAAATCGCCGAATGAACTGATCGTTGCATCCGATCGAGCATTGTACGATGCGAAGCGACAAGGGCGCGATCGCTACAGATGCGCCAACCAGATGAGGGCGCCAGATTTCAATACAGTTGTAGAATAGGCAAAAGATGTCGATCGCGCCAAACTTCACCCATAGGTTCGATCGCACAGCGATAAAAAGGACTGCCACAGTGCATTTATATCTGATCCGCCACGGTATTGCAGCCGAGCCCGAAGAATACGATACAGACTCAGAACGCCCGCTGACTAAAGAGGGCGAGCGTAAAACCCGGAAAATCGCCCAGCGACTGTACGAGCTCGAAATTCAGTTTGACCTGATTCTCACCAGTCCCCTACTGCGGGCGCAGCAAACCGCCCAAATCCTGCAAACAGTCGGTTTGAGTTCCAAAATAGAAGAATCCGGCGCCCTCGCACCTTCAGGAGACATCGGGAACTGGCTGGAGTGGTACAAACAGTGGCAGGAAATAGGTAGCCGACCCTTGGCCCTGGTGGGCCACCAACCAGACTTAGGTCACTGGGCAGAAACTTTGCTTTGGGCTCGATCGCAAGATGCCCTGATTCTCAAAAAATCAGGTATCATCGGCTTAATCCTCCCGGAAACCGGCTCCCCAGTGGGCCGGGGCCAAATGTTTTGGCTAACTGCGCCCAAGTTTTTGCTGCGCTAGAAACAGCGAACCGCCCCGACATTAACAGGAGGCGCCAGCCCTCTTAAACCCGCATTCTCGGACGGCGAAACCGGGAAAAACCGGCGAAAATACGCAGCGGTGCGATCGGGCACCGCGTGTTGAAAAACCCGGTTTCCCAAGCGCAATTAAATGATAATCTGTCAAGACTGTGACACTATCTTGGTTTCTGCTAATGTACTTTTAGTAGATTGAACTTACACAAAACGGTATCGCAATGGTCGTCGGCGAATTCAAACCAGGTTTAGAAGGTGTTCCCGCCACCTTGTCCAGCATTAGCTACGTCGATGGACAAAAAGGGTTGCTGGAATATCGCGGGATTAGCATCGAGGAACTGGCAGTGAAAAGTTCCTTTCTGGAAACTTCATATTTATTAATCTGGGGGGTACTTCCGACAAAGGAAGAACTCGAAGCTTTCGAGCATGAAATTCGCTATCACCGCCGGATCAAATATCGCATCCGGGACATGATGAAATGCTTTCCAGAAAGAGGACATCCAATGGACGCCCTTCAAGCTTCAGCGGCCGCCCTGGGCTTGTTCTACTCCCGCAGAGCTCTGGCTAACCCAGCATACATTCGAGAAGCTGTAGTGCGGCTGCTAGCTAAGATTCCCACAATGGTAGCAGCGTTCCAGCAAATGCGACGGGGAAATGACCCGGTGCGACCGAGGGATGACTTGGACTACTCGGCTAACTTTCTTTATATGCTCAACGAGCAAGAACCCGATCCGCTGTTAGCTAGTATTTTTGACACTTGTCTGACTCTCCACGCTGAACATACAATTAATGCCTCTACATTTTCGGCAATGGTAACAGCTTCGACGCTGACAGACCCTTACGGAGTGATTGCTTCAGCAGTTGGCACTTTGGCCGGGCCGCTGCACGGGGGAGCTAATGAAGAAGTGATTGATATGTTGGAGCAAATTGGTTCGGTACAAAATGTGCGGCCTTTTGTCGAGAAGTGCGTTGCAAACAAGGACAAAATCATGGGTTTCGGTCACCGAGTTTATAAGGTGAAAGATCCGAGAGCAACTATTCTTCAGAGGTTAGCGGAACAGTTGTTTGAGAACTTCGGCCGCGACGATTATTATGACATTGCTGTAGAGTTGGAAGAAGTGGTTGAGGAGAAATTGGGTCACAAAGGAATTTATGCAAATGTAGATTTCTATTCGGGTCTGGTTTACCGAAAAATGGGAATTCCGATCGACTTATTTACACCAGTTTTTGCGATCGCCCGCGTTGCCGGCTGGTTGGCCCACTGGAAGGAACAGCTAGAAGCAAACCGCATTTACCGCCCTACTCAAATATATACGGGGACTCACGGTGCTCCTTATATTGCGATCGAGGACAGGCACCCATCCTATAGCACAATTATCAACCCAGATCTGTAAATGGCGAGAGGAATTGTTTTGCTTTCGTGAAGTGTTGAATTAAAAATTGCTTTCGCGTTGCGACTCAGGAAGCAATCTGTGTCTGTCAAAAGCTGCCGTGCTGGGTTGCCCCCCTCTTGTATGTTGTGCTCTTTGTTGGCGACAATAGTAAGAAGTGACGATTTTCAGGAAGTCCGGTCCTCAGACTTGCGGGTCTGAGGCTTTTTATTGCAAAACGAACTGCGATTTTTCCTTGAGACTTAGCTGCCACTTTTAGCAAAAGTAGCAAATAGAGTGAACCCATTCATCCTCCATGCTATCGACCTGCGATCGCCTAATCACAAACTTGAGAAGATGAATGCTGAGGCGATCGCAAAAGTTAAGAATTGATAAGCGCTCGAGGCATAACAAATCATGGAAGCGGACAAAGGTGTAATATTTTGATTGAGAGCGACAGTAAATCTGCCGTACAATATCTTCATTCCTCGGTTGGACACACCTATATCTATATGTGAAGCAACGGAGATTTTAATATTTGTGTTCTTTGTTACTAGCACCCTAAGTCATGCCCAGAAAGGAGTCAGCTAATGAAAGAAAGCATCAAAAATATAGTGAATAAAGTTGTTCCCAAAGACAGCCTATTATGGACGATTATGGCAATTATTTACAGACATCCTCTTCACAGCGTTCAAGGAATTTACCATAGAGTAATAAAGAGGGATAGTATCTTCTATACAGAGGATCAACTATTTATGTGTTCTCTCCAGTTCCCTCAAAAATTGAAAAAAACTTTGGAGTTATTTGATCCAAAAACCGTGCTGGATTTAGGCTGTGGAACCGGTCAATCCCTTGACTTTTTTCTTGAATGTGGAATTGATGTATCTGGCATAGAGGGTTCCTCTCTCGCGAAGTCGAAAGCGCGTCATCCAGAGCGTATTCACTTATTTGATTTGAATGAGGAGTTAAATTTGGGGAAAAAGTTTGACCTCATTTGGTGTGTAGAGGTCGTTGAGCATATTCATCCTGATTATGTACATAACCTCATGAAAACATTCTCTAATCATTCTGACCGTATTGTTCTTTCCGCTGCCCCTCCTGGTCAAGGAGGAGAAGGGCACTTTAACGAACAGCCTGCTTCTTATTGGATAGATTTGTTTGAGCAATACGGGTTTTCCTACGATGAGGCTAAAACGAAGGTTTTACAGCAAGTGGAAGAAATGTACAGTAAAAATATGCTGACTTTTTACCGTTGAATTCTCCCAACTCAAGCAAGATTTTGTTCGGGCGTTGCTTGATCGGGGTATGAAAAAAATGAGTTTAAAATCCAGAAGCTTTGTGGATACTGGTTTCTATGACTGGCATATTTTGCCTTTCATACCGTAAATCAGCAACGCCCATTGTTTGTGTAGACGCGGTTTCAACCGCCGTCTTATCTACCGCAACATCCGCCCTGAATCTACACAGATTGAGTTACATGATGGCGGCTAGTCAATTTATCCAATTGATTCACCAACAAACTTAGGAACAATCCCACATCGGTAACAACTCCAGTAGATTCGATCGAACCCCGATCGCTCAATTTCGTCACCACCGCCGGATTAATGTCCACACAGACCATCTTCACACCAGCCGGCGTCATATTTCCCACACCAATTGAGTGCAGCATAGACGACAGCATTAACACCATATCCGCACCCCGTAACAGCTCACTATATTCTTCTTGAGCCTTAACTAAATCCATTTGCGTGTCGGGAAGTGGCCCGTCATCGCGGATCGAACCGGCAAGAGAAAACGGTATATTGTTCTTGACGCACTCATACATCACACCGTTAGTAACCAGGCCTGCTTCAACAGCTTTTGCAATACTCCCGTAACGTCGCACAGTGTTAATTATTTTCAAGTGGTGCCGGTGTCCGCCGCGCACAGCAACACCGCGTTTCATGTCAACCCCTAAAGAGGTTCCCATATTCGATTGTTCCATGTCGTGAACCGCGATCGCATTTCCACCTAACAGCGCTTGTACGTAACCTTCACGAATTAAGTGCGCTAAATGTTCGCCACCGCCGGTGTGGATAACAACAGGCCCCGCCGTAACTACAACTTTGCCACCGCGATCGCGAATTTGGCGCAATTCCCACGCTACTTGTTCCACCACCAATTCTACGCGGCGCTCGCTAGAAACGCTGCCCGACATAAAGCTGAATTCTTGAGAATTGCGCTGTTCCCGCGATTCTGTTTTGCGGATGGTGCGGATACCGACTACATCTACAACGACTTTTTCACCTACTTTTAAATCTCGCAGTAATTTGCATTTAGCCACTGGGCCAGCGGCAGTTTCAGTAATAGCAACTGCACCGTCCATCCGCTGATTTTGCACTTTCACCCACTGGTTATTTACCCGCACTTCTGTGGGATAAATCGTACTTACATAAAAGTCGTCCGGACCGACGCCATCTTGCACTACCGGTTCTAAAATAGCGTCGCAAATCTCTTGCGGCGGGGGCACTGCACCCAAGTCAATCAGCAGTCCCATGATTTCTTCCATCACATCGTGGGAAGGAGCCGAAACTTTAACGTCTGCACTGGATGTGCTTTGCCGCTGCTCTCCTAAATTGAAATTGAGCACTTGGAAACTGCCGCCGTTTTCGATAATTAAGTCTAAAGCGCGACTGATTAAACCAGCATCGAGCAAATGACCTTCCATGCGAATTGTGCGGCTTTCTACCATCACGTTTGCCGATCGATCTTCTTGCATCGGTTCCGTTACCCGTAGCGTCAAACACTTACAGGCGCCACCCGCTTTCAGAAATTCGCTCATCGGCGTTTCAATTACTTGAAAACCGGCCTTAGTGATGCGCGCTTTCAAGGCTTCGCTAACCTTGTTCATTACCACAACTTTGTCAATATTGACCGCATTGCAGGCAAAGTTAGCGGCATCTGCTTCTTCAATGGCAATGCGTTTTTCTGGTGGTACCCGCATTTCAATTACGCGGTTTGAGTAGGAATCAAATGCTGCTGGGTAGTAGAGCAAATAGCCGCCTGTCAGAGGACAAAAACAGGTGTCTAGGTGATAGAAACGTTCGTCAACTAAACGCAGCGAAAGCACTTCAATGTTGAGCCATTTTGCTAGTAACGGGTGCGAGTCGAGTTCGGAACGGAAGCCGTATCCGGCCCACAACCAGCGTCCTTCGCGATCGAGCAAAGCATCGCCAGCGCCCTCAAACGGCAAGTCTTTCGGGAGTTCGTGCACGGTGAAACCTTTGCTTTCAAACCATGCTTTGAAATAGGGCTCTTCGCCTTGGCGTTCTTTGTGATAGAAACGGCTGAGGACGAAGGTATTGCCTAACAGTAAGCCTGCGTTGGCGGTGAACACCATATCCGGCCAGCCTTTTGCCGGCGGTACGAGGTCTACCACCGCGTTGTCTTTGAGGACGTGGTAGAGTTTTTCCCACTGTTCGACGGCGCGATCGCGCGATGATTTATGGACATTTCCCTCCATCCACGGATTAATCACGTAGTCTACATCGTAGTGGTCGGGAGCGCACATGAGGAAGCGAATTGAGTCAGTCATAATTCAGTAAAAATGTGGTAGACGCTACAGCAGACGTATGTTGACAGAGTTTGTATAAGAGCAACTGTAATATCCACTACTAATTTTAGCAGCGGAACGTCTGGAGCCTTTTAAGGCTAACTTTTTATTATATCAGGCTTAGGATTAAATTACACTAAATCACAGACCGTTCGCAGGAAATACGGGAGAAAATTTCAGGTTATGACGCACCCTACAATAGGTTCAGATAGACGATTAATATGAGCTCCGTTGAATTGCCCCCAATCTCACGGTAGGGGCGGGTTTAAGCTCATCTTTAGCTTAGATTATAGATTGTGAGTGAAGCCGCCCCTACAAGAATTATGGTTAATTTACCGGACATGATATAACAGCTTATCCTAACTTTTAACTTTCAACTTTTGCGAAATCGGCAGTTCGATCGCAAATTCTGTTCCCCGGCCAACTTCTGAATGACACTCCAACTTACCGCCGTGGGTATCTTTCACAATTTGGTAACTAATCGACAACCCCAAACCAGTGCCCCTTCCCACAGGTTTTGTAGTAAAAAATGGGTCAAACATCCTTGACTGAACTTCGGGACAGATACCGGGTCCGCTGTCACAAATCCGTACAGAGACTTGATTTTCTCTGCTGACTTCCGTAGTAATGCGAATCTGGTTAACTTTGCAAGTACAGTTTGCTGATGACTCTTCCACAGCGTCGATCGCATTCGACAGTAAATTCATAAATACCTGGTTTAATTGAGCCGGATAACACTCGACTTTTGGCAGTTCGCCGTAATTTTTAATAACTTGAATTTCTCCACGTTTTACCTGTGACTGCAATCGGTGCTGCAAAATCACCAAAGTGCTCTCTATCCCTTCATGAATGTCTATTACTTTGCGATCTGTTTCGTCGAGTCTCGAAAAGTTTCGCAAAGACAACACGATTTGCTTAATTCGGTTAGCACCTTGTTCCATTGAACCCAGCATTCTCGGAAAATCCTCAGCGATAAAATCTACTTCGACTTCTGCCAATTCTTGGGCAATTTCGGGAACTGGTTCGGGATAGTGTTGCTGGTAGAGCTGGATCATTTTTACCAAGTCGCGAGCGTACTGTGCGGCGGGAATAATATTGCCGTAGATGAAGCTGACCGGGTTATTAATTTCGTGGGCAACTCCCGCTACCATTTGCCCGAGACTTGACATTTTTTCAGCTTGAATGAGCTGGGATTGAGCATTTTTTAAGTCTTCCAGAGTTTGTTCTAGCTGTTGCGCTTTTTCTCGTTCTCGCTGTTCGCTAAGAAGCAAAGCTGCTTCGGCTTGTTTGCGATCGCTAATATCGATATGCGTGCCCGTCATCCGCAAAGGATTTCCCGAAGCGTCGCGTTCCGTCACCTTCGCTTGAGTCAAAATCCACTTCCACTCGCCCGATTTTGTCAGCATCCGCAATTCCTTTTCGTAAGTCGGCTCTTTGCCTTCTAGGTGAGCATTTAGCGCTGCTTTAGCCGGAGGCAAATCCTCTGGATGTAACAGTTGCTCCCACGATGCGAAACTATTTTCTACCTCCTCTACTTCATATCCCAGCATCGTTTTCCACCGCGGATTAAAATAGACTTCTCCCCTGGCAAGATTCCAATCCCACAATCCCATCGCACTGCCTTCCAATGCCAGATAAAAACGTTCTTCGCTAAGAAGCAAAGCTGCTTCGACTTGTTTTCGATCGCTAATATCCATCACTGTTCCCAACAGTTTTATTACTTCCCCGGTTTCGCTAAAAACAGCTTCTCCCCTTCCTTCCA
>Ga0256856_1000076_pt1 | contig 11177 bp, 7 predicted proteins | sample BONt10_FD_181175 | JGI IMG/M metagenome (GOLD analysis project Ga0256856, IMG submission 181175) | Terrestrial sediment cell enrichment communities from Utah, United States - BONCAT_SYTO_Terrestrial_sediment - 10 | ecosystem: Environmental > Terrestrial > Deep subsurface > Rock core/Sediment... | reverse complement strand
ACCATCTGCGTTTCTTGATATTGTTACAGTCGTGAATTTAGCATCAGGAATATCTTTGTGAAATACGGTTCTCATTAACCCCAAATTACCATGAAACTTTATTACAGAATCCTGTGGCATTAGTTTCACATTTTGGGGATATTGAATCGATTGCTTACCCGGTTTAGATTTGAATCTAGGAAATTTAGCCCGTCCCTCAAAAAAATTGACAAACGCACGCTTATTGATTAAATGTTACTCGTTGTAAGACCTGACTATAAGCCAGTCCCAGCCATTCATATTCCTTTTTTAAACCCGGAAGCAACTTGTCCATCGCAGCGAAGACAAGACCTTTGGCAGTTTCTTTATACGCGGTTGTAGTGGCATTGAGCATATAATTCCACAACCATCGAGTATTGCCAAAACATTGAGCCAAGTAGGATTCCTGCTCGTCGGTAGGATAAATTCTGATTTTCACTGCTCTGTACATGGCATCGACCTTACCGTCTTTACATATTCATTAACATAAATAATTAAAAATATGTCAACTCACAACAAATATTTTGCTCGTTTGGGACCTGTGCTCGAACCTCGCTATCGCATTGGTCAGAGGACTGTCGTCAACTCACGCGCAATTCATCTCAACATCCTCCCTGGGTACAGGTACAGTGTGAGCCTTCTTGCTGTTATAGGTAAAAAACGGGTTTTTGGCATCCAGGATTATCTAATGTTTAATTTCACACCGCGAGGCTAAAGCTTCAACAGCTTGAAGGAGTTGAGTAGGAGTCCAATTTGCAGCCAAGCCACTGGCGATCGCACAGCCTCCCGCACCGACACCTTCCTTAACATAGCCGCGATCGTAAGCTTGCAGTTGCCCGTAGCGAGATCGGGCAAAACTTAGCTGCGCGGCCAACAGAGGCACACCGCCGATCTCCGACGCAAGCCCTACAGTGTCTCCTGTTGGGTCTTGGGCCACCCAGCGCGTAGTCCCCACCGCGACTTGTTCGGGAAGCCATAGCAGAGCATATTCCCTGGCTAAGGCTTGCATCAAAGCGTACACTGCCAGCATTTGCGTGCCCCCGGCCAGGAGCACCCCGCAAGTCCGACTCGCGGCGATCGCCATTGCCGCCACCGCTATTTGCATCGGATCGCCCACCGCCGCTACCAATTCCAGGGGAGTGCTGTTTTGTCCGTTAATTTCCCACTCAGCATTATTGAGTCCCGCTGTCACCGCAGCCAATTTTTGAGCGTGATTGCAGCGAGGGTGAGAACTGTTAACTTTGCCCGCCGCTGCAATACCCAAACCCATTAACACGCCCAAAGCAGTAGTCGTTCCCCCAACTACGCACTCGCCTAAAATTAAATAGCTGCCATTAGTTTCAGCGGCCAATTTAGCTCCCCAAATTAATCCTTGTTCGAGCAAATGTTTGACGGTTTCGAGTTCTAAAGCATTCCCAGAAATCACACACTTTGCCGGAGTGCCGCCCAAATCAATTGCAGGTACCGGAGGTGGGAGAGGCAAACCAGCATTCAATAGGTAAAGGGGAATTTCCAAAGCTTCGACTACAGCGCGAGATATCAGTACCGGCGAGGCACCCGCTTCTAGGGGCGGCAAAGGATATTGGGGCGACGGTTGGGGGCCGTTATACAAAAATTCTGCATCGGCTAAACAAGTAAATTGTCGATCGTGCGGGGTTGCTCCTGCTGCTGAAATCCCCGGAATTAAGCCAGTAGCGGTAAATCCTAACACGCAGGCAAATATCGGTTTTCGTCCCCGATAGCGTTCCAGCCACCGCTGACCCTGTTCTATTTCTGTATAAATATGAATCATAATTAGTCATTAGTCATTAGTCATTAGTCATGGGAAGTACGCTTGCGTAGCCGAAGTATTGGTAATTGGTAATTGGTAATTGGTCATTGGTGGAAAAACAAGAAAGAGGCAAAGCGGATAATCTTATTTTTTTCCTTCTTTCCTCAACCTCCATCCGTTAAATCTTGTACAGTGCAACGGAAGCCGAACTTCTCTCAACATCAATCCGTTAAATCTTGTACAGTGCAACGGAAGCCGAACTTCCCTCAACATCAATCCGTTAAATCAGTTAAATCGCGTAGCTTGCTCGTTGCCGAACTTCCTTCAAATAACTACTCTTCATAATCGATCAAAAGTTGCACCCAGCGCGGCGGCCGCGGAATCGGATTTCCCAAACGATCTAACAGCAGCAAAGCTACTAAATGCACTACAAATAAATAGACAATATTGTTAACCAAAATCATCCCGGCGGCGATCGCCCCAATTGTGTTCAAACTCGGTACACTAAGCCAGCCCAGCTTCACAAAAACCCATTCCACTATCTCTGTTACCTGGGCTGTTACGTAAACCCAGAGGTCTTGACCCACCAAAGCTGACAGCAGCCAAAACCGAAAAAAGAAGCCGACAGTACCAATTAGCGCGCCCACACTAATAGACAAAGACCAACTCGCTTTGCGCCTCCAAAGTCCTCCCAGCGCAACTCCCATAATTCCAAAAGGAATCACGTATAAAATGCTCCGCGTCGGGCCCATGAGTACCGACAGCAACAAACCCGAGACCAAAGCTGTCATCCAAGCGGCTCGGTTGCCCCAGCGCAGGTAAACTAGGGCGATGGGTATCGGGAAAAAAACCCGCAGCAAAGGCCCCAGCGGAAAGTAATAATTTACCAGCCATATCAAGCTAGCGGTACTTGCCAAAAATGCCGTTTCTACGAGCCTTAAAGGCGCTTCCCCTAATTCCCGCCGCGGCTCGGGATTTGTGCTCTCGCCAGCCATTGCTGAAATATCGGCGGTTTGCGGGTCGTTATTTGTACTGGGTGAACTGCCGGAATTAGACGCAGCATCTGCTGACAAAAAATCACTCATCCGATTTTAGATTTTAGATTTTAGATTTTAGATTTTAGATTTTACGGGACTTGCGGGCTATACGGCTGATTCCCGGTTTTCCGATTTTAGATTTTAGATTTTACAGGACTTAGGCGCTATACGGCTGATTCCCGGTTTCACTGCTTTGTAAAACTTACCTAAACTTACCTAAAGCCATCTTTAGATAATTCGAGCTTACTTCCTACGCTGTTGGGCCCAACGTAGTGGAGGGAGTCGGCTATCCCAAGATCAGTAGGCTATTCCCCTGGATGCCGAGGGTTCCCAGTTTAAAATATTAATACTGGCGTTTAAATCGCGCTCGATAGATCTACCACAAGCAGGACAATTATAAGTCCGAAGGTTGAGTGGCATATCTTTTTTATTCCCACAATTCGAGCAAGTTTTAGAGCTAGGGAACCATTGGTCTACCAACACTAAATTCGCTCCATACATAAGGCATTTGTAATCGAGTTGACGCTTGAACTCGTAAAAGCCAAGGTCGGATATCGCCCCCGCCAGCTTGTGATTAGCCATCATCCCCAAGACATTCAAGTCTTCTATCTTGATTAACTTGAAAGTCTTAGCTAAGTAAGTTGTTAACTTGTGTAAGAAATATGAGCGAATGCAAGCTATTTGCGCGTGAAGTCGGCTGATTTTATTGTAAGTTTTACGCTGGTTCTTGGAACCTTTTACCTGCTTCGACGCTTGACGCTGTAAAGTAGCAAGCTTGGTTTTCGCTTGCTTTAACGGCTTTGGTGCGTCAAAAACTTGTTGGTTTGACAGCGTGGCCGCATATTTAACGCCTACGTCAATTCCTACAGATTTTTCTGGTTGCGGAACTGGCAAACGTTCTGCATCAACACAGAATGAAACGAACCAGCGACTTCCTTCTTTTGAAATGGTAAAAGTTTGAGATACGAAGCTGCATTCTAGTGGCTCGTGAAGCCGAAACGTTCCCAAGGTAGGAATCTTAATTGTGTTGCCAGCACTTAGCAGAACTTTCCCATTGGATGAATCGACTGTAAAAGATTGACCATTTCGACGGCTAGCGAATTTCGGATGACCTGCTTTCCCAGAACGATATCGACTAAACGCATCTTTGAGATCAATTAAGGCGTTCTGGTAAACTCGGCTGGATAACTGATTCATCCAAGCGAATTCAGCTTGCTTCTTGAGGTGGTTGGTGAGAACTTTTTTAACCTCACCGATCGCTCTCGAGTCTGAAAGTCTACCCTCACTATACATTTGTGTTCGCAAGCTTAAGCCTAAATTAAATACCACGCGCCTCCATCCTTCGTGTTTTGCCATCAAGGTCGCTTCGTTGTTATTCAATTTTAGCGCTCGTTTGACAGCAAACATAATTAAGCTTACCTAGATTTTTTTGTTTGGTCAATTATAGACAAGTTTAGCAAACTATTTGGCGATGCAAGTCTAACTCTTTGGATGCTTGGCGGCCAAATTTAATCTTGCTCGCAGAAACCAAGTTTAGGTACGAACGCGAGTCTTATTTTAGATCGACTTTCTGGGCAAAAATTTTCAGCAGCATCATTTTTCGGCTTTGACTTCCTGAATTACAAAAACCGAACAAGATGCGTGGTGAACAACATAATTGCTGACGCTGCCGAGGAAAGCTTCTGCGAACCCGGTGCGGCCGCGCCTCCCCAATACTATTAAATCTGCGCCCCAATTTTGGGCGGATTCACAGATAGAATGCCCCGGATCGCCGTCCATTTTGCAGTCAAATTCCACCTGCAATCCTTGTTTGGCTGCGGCGTCGCAGTAATTTTTCAGCAAACCCGAAGCCTGTTTTTCCTGGCTTTCCAGCCGCAAATGTTGAGCTTGATAAGCTTGATTCATTAACTCGGCATTCATGCCCAAATCTACCGGAATTGGCACTGCTGTCTCGCCTAGCGAGTTGATAGTAACGCAGTTATATAGCATCACCTGGGCGCGATAGAGCAGAGCTAATTCTAAAGCTTGACTGAAGACGCGGTGGCTCAGTTCAGAATCATCTAAGGGAACAAAAATTTTCTTAAAACTCATAGCTTTACCTCCGGGGGGAAATCATCAATATCAGTTACTTAACAGAGAGAGCTCGTGAATTAGATTCAATGAAAGCCAACTCTGATGCTTCTAGACTAACAGACGCTCCAAGGCGTGCAGGTCGGGAATGCACAAAACGTCACGTTCGCGCTGAATAGTTCCTTTTTTTTCCAGCTTGCTGAGCACTCGCGTTACTGTTTCGCGAGCCAGCCCGCTGAGGCTGCTCAATTCTCTGTGTGGCAGGTTGGGAATTTCTGTACCTCCTGTGGACATGATTTTCCCTTGCCCCTCTGCCAAAAATAATAGAATATCTGCTACTCGCGAGGTACTGTCCGACTCTCGCAAACGCAGGCGGCGGTTGACTTGTCGCAGGCGACGGGCCATCAGTTGAGCTAGGCGAATGCCTGCTAGCGGCTCGGTATGAATGAGCTGCACAAAATCTTGAGATGGCATATTGCCGATCAGTGTCGGCGCTAGGGTGATGACATCTGTCGATCGCGGTGCTTCTTCGATCGCGGCCATTTCCCCGAACAGTTCTCCTTTTCCTAAAATATTCAGTGTTACTTCTTTTCCGTCTAGGTTGTAGGTGCGAATTTTCACCCAACCATCCAATATAAAATACACTGATGTTCCCCAGTCATTTTCGAGTAAAATCACTTGATTTGACGGATGACTGCGGGTAACAATGTGGAGAGTTGCTCTCTCGATTACAGGTTGGGGCAAGCCTGCAAAAAAAGGAGTAGAAACTATCAATTGATTTATATTGGACTGCGGATCTCGGGTGTTAAAGCGGTCTTCCATGAGGCCATCATTTTAATTTATGCGCTTGATCTGCGCTGGGCAGTTAGAAATAGCTTGCAGCCGAGTCATTCGATTTGAGATTCAAGATTTGAGTAACAAGTATCTAAAATCTGCAATTTTACCTCTAAAGTTTTGCGGTCAAAGGTCGAATATGGGAATTAATAGCCTTAAGCTCTGATTGCGAGCTAGAAACTAAAGAATATACCATAATTTTTTAGATACATACCACTGAGCAAATTTTATTCACAAAATTTTAGGCACGTGGCAAGGGACTGAGCCGATCGAATTACCTTTGAAAGCACTTCGCGAAGACAAGCTTAACACTGCTGAGAGATTTGTTGTCAGTGGGCCCAGCAGTCGAGCGCCAGAATCAGGAGAGCACAAGCCTCCAAGCACGGCAGACAGATCCCAAATCCGACTGCAACTGCCCCGAACAAGTCAAATGTCAGCACGATCGGCAAAATCCACAGCTATTGCGAGCCTTTAGGCTGGCGCTCAAGGCTCGAGCAAAACCGACGCAGTTGGCAGCAAACTTTTCTGCCCCCCCGAGATTATTGTACCATTAGTATCTAGTCATGAATACATATAAAAGGCTATTATAAAAGGTTACTCAAACCGACTGTACGGGGACAATCCCGAATCCCGGCATCCCAAATCGCAAATTGTTTGAGGTTTTTTCCAAGTCGGTGAAAGGTCACTGACCTCCGGCTAAAGCACGGAGGCTTGAAAGAGGAAGACTCACCAACTTCTTAATTTGAGACTAAAACAGTGTCTAGCCTGCGTCTTCGAGACAAGCTGAACTATCTGGTGGTGGTACGCCAAGCGACGTTAAGAATGCCTCCCTAGTTTTGAACCTCTCGGATAGTCAGCGGCGAAGGGATATACACACATGGCCTTATCGGCACTTGTTATGCGTACAGGGTGAACAATGTCAGTCGGTAATTGTCGGGCGCGAAAGTGCAGCACAAAAGTACACGGCATTTAGTAATTCCAAGGCGGTAGCAAGCATTCACTGGGGGATTAATCCTCCCCCAGTCAATTGTAAAGCCGTCCTGGAAGGACGGGGTTTCACACCCATATTTTTGATGAAGAGAGAGTGGCGCGCCGCGACGCTAGCCAAACTCGGGGTGAGGGGTGTGCGGCCCTTTTCCGTTGTTGCGGGTGGGGGCATTCATTTCGTGAGCTCCCAGCTATCCCGAGCACTCTTGGCGGCCCAGAGGGCCCGCTGGAAACTCGAAAGCAGCCGCAGAATTTGACAGCACTTGCAGTTGATAGAAGCCGGCATTTGGTGCAGAAGTACCGGCTAACCTATCATAGGCAATAGAAGTTATCGGAAGACAAAAGGTTAATTAACAGTTGTCAGAAAATATTAGTGAATTATTGACGGACTCGCATTCAGATTATTCTATCTATTGGCATCGCTGCCGCCTGACTTCAGTCTTTTTTCGGTAAAGTTTCTCCCAAGCCGCATTCCCAGAGGTTCCGCCCTTGAATTCTCAGAAGTACAAAATTCAAGCATTGATTGCTGAGATTGACGAGGTACTCAGCAAGCCCGCACCCCGCTTGCCTTGGACGGGTTCGATGGATACTGTCCACCAGCGCCAACTCTTAGAGCGAGTTCGCGCTTATCTGGTTTCCTCAGACTCAAACCTAACCGCAGGCTCGGGGCCCGCCAGCCCAAATGTCCGCCCGCAACCAGTTCCAGTGCCCAAACTGCCGCAAGCGGCCCCTCGCCCCTCAGCAGCAGAGCAAATCTTGCTTGCCGTAACCGGAGAAATCAGCCACCTGCGTTCAAGCCTGACGGAGCCGCTCCAAGAAGACATAGAAGCTCTGCGGATGGAGCAGCAAGCTCTAATTCAAGAAATCAAACAGCTAGAAGCACAACGGCAGCAGCAACAATCGCTAGCTCAGCAACAAGCAAACCAACAGCAAATCATTTCTGAATTCTTGCAGGTACTGACTGCGCGCTTGGAAGAAACCTTGACTAGCAATTTCTCCCAAATTCTAAGTTCCCTAGAAAATCAGTTATTGCTTCGCAGCGCAGCACCTTACTCTTTGGGCAGCGCACAATCAGAACAACCGGCTCTTGAGGTAACAGTTAACCCACAAACCTCAGGAGAACACCCGCAGATGACGGCGGCTCAAAGGTTGGAGCAAATGCAACTGTTCCAATCTCGTGTAGACAGTCTGCTGATGAGTCTCGATTCTAGGATGGGTACGGTGTTCGAGGCTTTGCAAGCAAATCTGGAAAGCTATCAAGCTTCCTTGGGACAAGGACTCGAAAATATGCATGGTTTGAGCCAGCAGAGCGAGGCGATGTTCGTGGCTTTGGTCAACCACTTGGCTGCACAGTTGGGGCGAGAAGCGTCTTCCTATGTGCAGCAGCCGATCGATTTAGCAAATCTCGAAACCGTCATCCCACCCGGAGCCTCACGGTCTGATGCCACTGGCGCCCTCTCAAATACGGAGATCGAGCAGCCAGCCGCCGAGACTCAGAGTGGAGAGTTGGTGCAGTCCAATCGCACCGGCGAATTCGGAGAACAAGACAGATTGCCCTACGCCGATACAGAAATTTCTCCGCAATTGGGACAGTTGAGGGGCGACGGCGACCGCCTTCAATCCCCAATTTCGCTCCCGGAGTTGGCAGATAATTTGTTCAGTTCGGTACCGGAAAGACCTCAACCGAAAACTCCGTTTTCCGGCGCGGAATCGGAAAAGATGTTAGCAGAAACAGGCGAAGATGTTGAGGATTTGTATGCAAGCTTGTTCGCGGGAGAAGCCGTCGCTGAAGTAGAATTAGAAGTCGAAAGTTTCCCGAGGGAAAATACAGGAATTGAGGCAAAAAGTGAAGCTGTACAATATCAAGCGGCAGCGCCTCATGAAACGACCGAATCCCAAAATATGACCGAAGATTTGTTTGTAAATCTGCTGGATGAAGGCGAATCGCTGGAAAATATTTTAGTAAGTGAAGATTCAGAATTCGTAATCAGTAATTCTGTAAACGATCTAACTTTAGATACTGCCAATTTATTTGAACCGCAAGTTGCAACAGTATCTCAGGTTTCAGAACCGCCAGCCTCAACCGCCTCGCGGCAGATTGACCCGGACGATCGAGAAAATATAGAAACGGCTCAAAACCGAGGCGAGCCGGAAGACGCTGCTGTGCCTCAATCAGGCTCTTTGCCGTTGAAAACCCCTGCTGAAATTAGCCGGAACCTCCCCACTGCCGAACCCCGTGTGGCGAGTTCTGGTGATGTTCAAAGTGGCGAGTTCGACCCCGGATGGCAGCGGCTCGATGATGCCTACATCCAAGCTTCGCCGGACGAGGATTTGCTGCCGCTGGAGGCATTAGAAGATGACCTCGATCAAGCTCTAAATTTGGATAACAATACTCTGGAACAGTTGGAGGCAGACCTCTACAGTCTGGAGGGCTTGGAAAATACTAGCTCGCGGCGATCGATTTCTCAAGCCGCTAACAGCTTGGATTTTTCCGCGAGTTCCCCCTCCGGCGGTGCAAAAAATCCCTTTGCTGTTGCAGCAGAGGAAGAACTCGGCACCCTGGAGGATTTGTTCGCCGATGTGTTGGAAGTCTCATTGGAGGATGAACCCTTTGTTTTGGAAGACGAACTTGAGGATGATTTGTTTGCTGAGGAAGACGAATCGAACTTGACGCTAGACGAGATTTTGGCTAGTTTCACCGAGAGCGATCGACCTTTGACTGATTCTCCCCCTCCAGAAACTGCCGAAACTAACGAACTGCGCTCGAGTCCTCCAAAAAATAAAAAAAAAACCTAATTTCGACAGAGAGTAAAGCAGGACTTGTGGAGAGGAAAACCGAGTTGAGTGAGTTGGCGCAGCAGCAGCAAGAGTCGGCGCCGTATTCTGTTGCAGGTGCGATCGCCCCGGCCTACCCTGACTCGGACACTCAATCCCGGGAACGCCCGAATTCTCGCTGGTATTTGGGTATTGATTTCGCCTCCAGCGGGCTGTCTGCGACTTTGCTCGATCGCGCCACCCGTCAGTTGTACCCGATTTACTGGGAAGCATCCCAGGCCTCGGGTTCCGAGAAAAGCGCGATCTTTCGGATTCCCTCGGCTGCGGTGCTTGCGGAAACAGCCCCAGGGAGCCCAGGGTCTGGGGTGACACTCAAGTCGGTGGGATTGGGGCAGTTGGCTTTGCCTGCGGGAGAATTTTTACTGCAAAACTTTAAATTGCCTTTAAAGGTGGGCATTCCTTATCAGCGGGAGGCTGCTGGGATGTACGAACCGCTGTTGCAGTGGGATCCCTTGCAGGCTTTTTCGATCGCCTTGCCGCTGCAAGGTGTGCGGGCACTGCTGGCTACTTTGAATCCGAGGAAGCAGGGGCAAAAATTTGGCGACCTTGGGGAAGTTTTGGATTCTGCACCGAGGGCGATTTTTGCAGGATTGCCAGTTTCCAATTTAATCTGTAGGGCTTCGGGACTGACGGCCCAAACTCTCGATGCGGCGCTTTTAGACTTGCAGGGTGTAATTTTGGGGACTCCGGCCGGCTGGTCGGATGCTTATAGGTTTAACCTGCGGGAGGCTGTTTTGGGCGCGTCTCTGGTGGCTTCGGCTTCGCAAATTTTTGTGGTGGAAGATGCGATCGCCACTTTGATTGCTGCTGTAACTCCTGTGAAAAATGCCACGAAAGTGCAATCGTGGGCCGTGGATTCTGCTCAGGACCCTCAAGAAGCTGCACCGCTGACTGTGAATACTTCGTCTTTTAGCGGAGGAACTTTGATTTTGAATGCGGGGGCGGCGACGGTGGAATTAGCTTTAGTTGAGTTGCCGTCCAATCTTGAAGATTTAACTCGTGCTGATTTTACTTGCCACAGTTTTGCTTTTGGTGGCGATGCTTTCGATCAGGATATTATCTGTCAGTTGTTGGCTAAAAATGAAACTTGGGGAATGTCGATCGATTTGCCACGTCCGGGGCATCCTGATTTGCCGAGCCGCTATCAATTGCAGCAGCGGTTACAAGGTTCTGCTTTTGGGCTGCAATTGTTGGAGGCGGCAAGGCACATAAAAGTTATTTTGCAACATCAAAAAAGTTTTGCTTTCGATATTGGCCAGCAGCATTGGGATGTGAAGCGCAAAGATTTGGAAAGTCTGGTTTTAGTGCCTTTTGTGCAGCAGTTGAACCGCGAATTAAATGCTTTGCTCAGCCGCGCCGGAATGTCGCCGGCGGGCATTAATCAGGCGATTTGTGCAGGGGGTATGGGTGCTTGGCCGGCGATCGCCCGCTGGTTGCGGCAGAAGCTGCCGAATGCTATAGTCATTCAAGACCAGGAATTAGAGGTCGATCGAGATATTTTTGACCTTCACAATTCTGCATTAAATTCTAATTCTCAAAGTACAAATTTTTCAGGAAAAATTGGTTTAGTTGCCGGAGGGTTGGCAAGTTTGCCTCTCTATCCTCAAATTTTGGATGTGTCGCAG
>Ga0256856_1000075_pt1 | contig 11232 bp, 9 predicted proteins | sample BONt10_FD_181175 | JGI IMG/M metagenome (GOLD analysis project Ga0256856, IMG submission 181175) | Terrestrial sediment cell enrichment communities from Utah, United States - BONCAT_SYTO_Terrestrial_sediment - 10 | ecosystem: Environmental > Terrestrial > Deep subsurface > Rock core/Sediment... | reverse complement strand
ATCGGGAAAAGAGTCCTCTTGTCCCACCCCCTACTCCCCGGACGCGGGGGGCGCTGGGGGGATCGAGACCTCGATACAAACAAGAGAGACGGTTGGTTTAACGTTAAATTATCACCAATGGACTTTGCCTGATAACCAGTTAAATAATTAATCCGTGTCTCGGTGCCAAAATCCGTGTCGTGTTTTTACCCGCTCAGCTTCGTCGAAGAGCCTTCCTTCAACTTTATTTTACAGCACAAATCAGCCCAAAACGAATCAATCCGCTCTGATATCCACGGCTCATCAATCCGAGAGCAAGTGCAGCTTGAATAGTCGTCCAACCGCTCGTGAGCAAACCCCAAATCGCGCTCGGAGTTAAAGCAGAATCGATCACCACATCCCAAAAAGGAGCAACAGCTTTTGACCAATCAGCGGTGCGAATACTTGTCAAAGGCAAACGGCGGACAATTTCCTCGTATTCCGGCAAAGAAATCACATAAGGCAAAGCATAAACCCGGTAAATTTCTGCCAATTCCTTTCTCTCTTCATCAGTTAATTCTCCCGCCGTTTCTCCCACCGGGCGGTGACACCAAGTTGCCAAAATCAAAGTTCCTCCCGGCTTGAGCACGCGGCAGCATTCCTGCAAAAACTTAATTTTGTTGGGCATATGTTCGCCGCTTTCGAGGGACCAAACCAAGTCGAATGACTCGTCAGGAAAAGGCATATTCAAAGCATCAGCCACCAAAAAATTCACATTGCTTTCTAGCCCAGCAATTTTAGCGCGTTCGGTCGCTCTGTTGGCCTGTACCGGACTCAGAGTAATTCCGGTGGCTGTAACGCTAGCGCCCGTTTTATTTTGTGCGGGCGATCGGCTAAAATCACGATCGGCCCCCGCATCCAACTTTAAATTATTTTCAGCGATCGAACTAAACTTTTGAGTCAAATACAGCGTGCTGCCGCCGATACCGCAACCGACATCGAGAATGCGGTAAGATTCACAGAATGCCTTCTCTGACGGTACTCCAGCCCAGCCCAGCAGTTCTTCTATCAAATCTATCTGAGCCTGTCGGCGCTCTTTTTTCAAATTGCCATCCGGGCCGTAGTAACCGTGGTGCATATGTTCGCCCCACACCTGCTCCCACAAACCGCTAGAAGCGTCGTAGAGTTGCTGAATTTGCTGGTAAAGTGTTGATGTCATCGCCGGATCGCAAGTTATTAAAGGAATTCTACCGTTATTTTCCCGATGTTGTCATCAAATTGTGCGATTTGAGTTCGATCGGTCCCAGGCATTCGCCAGACAGAGATGTCCTAATTTCAAGGCCGACGATCGATTTGTGGGTTCCCTCTAAAATCTAAAATCTCCAATCTAAAATCTAAAATCGAATGACTGTCTCGCGAACCATTTGCTTGGGCTTTCTCGCCGTCATCACCGCAGGTGCTCTATTACTGATGATGCCCTTTTCCACAATTGATGGAACTTGGAGCGATCCAATCACAGCACTGTTTACCTCTACTTCCGCTGTCTGCGTCACCGGCTTGTCGGTTGTGGATATCGGAAAATATTACTCTTTTTGGGGGCAACTGTGCCTACTTTTACTGGTGGAAATAGGAGCCTTGGGCTACATGACAGCCACGACTATCTTGCTGCTGTTATTGGGTCGCCGCTTTGGCTTGAAAGACAAAATTGCCCTGCAACAATCTCTCGACAAATCCGGGCTAGCCGGCGTAGTGCAACTCGTGCAGTCAATTCTAGCAACAACCGTTTTGTTTCAATTAACGGGAGTGTTTTTGCTGATGTCGGTTTTCGTCCCCGAATACGGATTTAAAGACGGTGTGTGGTCGGCGGTATTTCACAGCATTAATGCCTTTAATAACGCCGGTTTTAGCCTGTACTCAGATAATTTGATCCGCTACATCAATTCGCCTGTGCTTAACTTCACAGTTGGCGGTTTAATCATATTTGGGGGAATCGGCTATCAAGTCATTATAGAAATGTACCTGTGGCTGCGCGATCGCTTCAACAAAAGCCCTATCTGCACAGTTTATTCCCTAAATTTCAAAGTCGTTACCAGTACAACTGCTGTGCTTTTGATTTTAGGAACGCTAGCATTTTTGGTGCTGGAATACAACAACCCAGGAACTTTCGGTCCTCTAAATTTTCCTCAAAAGGTGATGGCAGCTTGGTTTCAATCTGTTACTCCCCGCACGGCGGGATTCAATACAATTGACCTTGGCAAAATGAGCGAAGCCGGGCTATTTCTGACCATCGCGCTGATGTTTGTCGGCGCCAGTCCTGGCAGCACCGGCGGCGGAATCAAAACCACAACTTTTAGGATATTGTTTTGCTGTACCGGAGCAGTTCTCGAAGGCCAGGAAGATGTGGAGTGCTATCAGCGTCAAATCCCGCCAGCAATGATTCTGAAAACCATTAGCGTAGTCTTCGGTTCCCTGTTGGTCGCGTTCACATCGGCAATTTTAATTGAGCTGACCAATCCCGAACTAAAATTTATCGAAGTGCTATTTGAAGCAGTTTCAGCTTTTGCCACGGTCGGTCTTTCCACAGGGATTACAGCCAAGATTTCAGCGATCGGTAAGTTGGTTTTGATTGCTACAATGTACATAGGTCGGGTTGGCGTGCTGCTGCTGATGAGTGCTGCATTCGGCGACCCAAAACCCAGGTCTTTTAAGTATGCTGAGGAAAGTTTGTTAGTTGGATAACAAAATCCTGCCTAGTTGCTGATAATCTAAACAATGGGTGACAACCCAAATCAACTTTTACTACTTACCCAAAAATCAAAAGGAGGCGGCGCTGTCTCTGCTAAAATTTAAACAGCAAGACGCTCAGCGCTGGATATTCAGTGAACCTGTCATCTTTGAAATTTTTTCGCAGTTTGCGCTCGGAAAACAAGCAGTTTGCAGTTATTGGTTTGGGACGCTTCGGCAAAGCTGTGTGCTCCACTCTGCACGGCTTGGGTTACGAAGTCCTGGGACTTGACTTCGATGAAAAAAAAGTAACTCAAGCTTTGACCGATCGTATTTCTTCTCACGTTTTGCAGTTAGATTCTACTGAGCCTAGCGCTCTGGCGGAAGCGGGTATATTTGAATTTGAAACAGTGATTGTGGCGATCGGCAATTACCTAGCAGAAAGCATTACCACCACCCTAAACCTTAAGGAAGGCGGGGTAACTTACGTAATAGCCAAGGCTTCTTCGGAAACTCACTTAAAACTGTTGAAAAAAGTCGGTGCCGATCATGTAGTTTTTCCCGAACGAGAAATGGGCTGCTCTTTGGCCCGGATTCTTACAAAACCCAGCATTTTAGAACGCTTTGACCTCGACCCAGATCACAGTATCGTTGAGTTGATCGTTCCTGAAAAGTTTGACGGCAAAACCATCTCGGATTTGGAGCTCCGGCACAGGTACGGTTTGAACTTGCTAGCAGTCAGTCGCGCCGACAAGTTCGAGATCAATCCGCAGCCAAACGAACGTTTGAGAAGGGGCGAGGTAATGGTAGTAATTGGTTCTAATAAAGATATCAATCGCTTGCCAATTTAACAGATCGCCATTTTACGCACATCTAGGAGCAAGGTGCGCCCGCGCACCCTGCAAACTTGGAAAATTTCTGAAATGATACTTGATTAAAAATAAGATAGACACCCCGATCTCGCTCCCGCAACTCTCTTCGCTAGCCAGGAAAATTCAGCCGACGTTCAAGATTTTTTGCAGGTAAGCTTTGCCCAAAACTAGCACCGCCAAGACAAGAGCGAGTTCAACAGGCCAAGGACACACCGCCACCAACCAAATTAACGAACACACTCCAATAATTGCAGCTATGGGAGCCGGAATCCCGTCTAGCGTTCTGTTGTCAGTCCCGGCAGTCACCCACCAAGCAATCAAGCAGACCGTCAACGGAATCAAGCAACTTGCGATCATGATTTTTACCCCGTCAATTTTTTTTACATATGGCATCTGAGCCTATGGTAACAATACATCAAAGATTCGGAAATGCACCATTAATTGCGATACAATTTAAGGTTAGGTAAATCCTACGCTGGGGTGAGAGATTTTGTAATTTTTAGCTTCGGCTCTCTCCGAAGGCAGAAGTAGATTGGCATCAGGCAGGATTTGGGGATTTTTCTTTCGACCGAAGTGCTTTTGCTTTCTACCTTGAGATGAATTGCGATGCACCGAGCTCTGCAAGTTATACTGAGGATTGCAGTCAGTTACTGTAGAGCGTGCATCAATGCTGGGCAAATTTTTTCGCAAGCCAGAATTAGAAAACAACGATCGCGTCCCCCCGGGTCAATACCTCGCCAACGGCTTTCCCGTGCTGACCTACGGCGATACACCCTCGGTCAGCATTGAGAGTTGGGAATTTAAAGTCTGGGGATTGGCAAAACCAAAAACCTTCACTTGGTCCGACTTCCAGGCCATGCCCCAAAGTAACTTTACTGCGGATTTTCACTGCGTCACCCGCTGGTCAAAACTCGACGTGCAGTGGACCGGAGTCAAAGTCACAGATTTTATGAAATACATAGAAGTCGATCCCAAAGCAGTGCAGGTCCTGGAACACTGCTACGGCGGCTACACCACTAACATTGCGATCGCCGACTTACAGAGAGAACAAAACTTTTTCGCCCACACCCTCTTCGGCGAACCCCTATCCCCAGACCACGGCGGCCCCATGCGGCTGGTAGTTCCCCACTTGTACGCTTGGAAAAGCGCTAAATGGATTAACGGGCTGGAGTTTACAGAAACCGAAGAACTCGGTTTTTGGGAACGCAACGGCTACCACCGGCGGGGCGAACCTTGGGCAGAGGAACGCTACAGCGGTCTGTTTTGATGCGGTCGATCGGCAGCAAGGACTTGCCCAGAGCTTCTATATACGGTATTTGTTGAGAGGAAATCCGCTCTTTTAGCGATTCAATCTTCTGCCATTTCATCTCGTCGATCGCATCTTTGGGAGATCTCACGGTGTGGGATATATTTAATTTAACCAAAAGACGTAAACCCAACGATCGCAGTTGCTACGTAATTTATCTGATCGATAAACTTTTTTAATTACCATAGGCAACACCCAAAAAACAAATATTCCCAGTTTGTGGTTAATAGAAAACTCCTGTAACTCTGAGTGGGAAAGGGTTTCTCCGCATTTATACTTAAATGTTGGCTGTTGAGGATTTAGACTTGAGAATCAAATAAAAAATTAGCATAAGCCCGATCCAAATCAGTTTGGCTGATCCGCGCTCCCAGGCGCGCCAATTCAAGGTTTCAAGCCACAATCTTTATAATTATTTGGTGTGTATTTTTAAGGAGCGATCGCCCTGCAAGCCGATTCGAGTGACAGCATTTGTGAAGGATGTGTAAAGGCTTGATAAAGAATCTGTAAAAAATTACATAAAGTGCAAAAAATGCCAAGAAAGTATCGCATAATAAAATTGTTACAGACCACCTCACAAACCGAACAGATTATGAATACCAAATTCTTATCCACCCTCACAGCTACCGCAGCCGCCACAGCTCTGTTTAGCGCCGCTGCTCCAGCTCAGGCAGCGTCCTTTGGTACCCGGGGCATCTCATTCGCACAAAATACAGAGATCGCGTTTACCTTCGTAGAAACTCACGGTAGGAACCAGTCCTCTGTGGGAATCTACGAGGTGACAAGCTCGCTCCCCACTCTAGTTCAAACCCTGTTTACGGAAATTAAACGCTCAGACAACGGCGCGGCTAACGAATATAAAGGAACTCTGGGCAATACAGTCTTGGGTCCTGGCAAGGTATCATTCACCTTCCTGGCAAATAAAATTTACACTTTGGGAATCAACAGCATCGGCTACGGCAACAACCTTTTCTTCTCGACCTCAGCCTTGAACAGCGGTGGCAGCCAGCAAGCCGTGTTTGGCGGCGTATCACTGTTTACCGCTCTCAACCAAGAAAAAACGAACACGTTCCAAGCTGCCGGACAATACACCAACGGACTCGGTCCTCTGTTTAATGGAGGCGCGCTAATCTCCTTCGACGATCGCGGTAACGGCAACGACAAAGACTTCCAAGACTTCACAGTGGCCGCAGAAGCAGTTCCCGAACCAATGACGATGACTGGTTTGGCTCTGGGTTTGGGTGGCTTGGTTGCAGCGCGCCGCCGCCGCCGCGGTAGCAATACGGCTTCATAATTTTTTTCTAGCAGAACAATCGGCTCAATTACGTTTGACCAAAAAGCCAGACGCAAGTCCCTAGCTTTAGACATGGGGATAAGGTGGTAGGGACTTAAAAGTTCGGTGAAACGATCTTTTTGCTAAAATCACTAGGGTATAATAGCCATAAACAATAGTCCAAAGTAAGAATAACCTTCAACCGGACAAACGGAAGAGATTATGAATACCAAATTCTTATCCGCCCTAACAGCTACCGCAGCCGCCACAGCTCTGTTTGGCGCAGCAGCTCCAGCTCAGGCAGCGTCCTTTGGTACCCGGGGCATCTCATTCGCGAAAAATACAGAGATCACGTTTACCTTCGTAGAAAGTCACGGTAAGTACCAGTCCTCTCTGGGAATCTACGAGGTGAACAACTCGATTCCCTCTCTAGTTAAAACCCTGTTTTCGGAAACTAAAAGCTCAGACAACGGCGCGGCTAACGAATATAAAGGAACTCTGGGCAATACAGTCTTGGGTCCTGGCAAGGTATCATTCACCTTCCTGGCAAATACAATTTACACTTTGGGACTCGACAGCGCCGGCTACTTCAAAAACGTTGTCTACTCGACCTCAGCCTTGAACAGCCGCGGCACCCAGCAAGCTGTGTTTGGCGACCTATCACTGGGGAACGCTCTCACGCTAGACAAAACGGACAACTTCCAAGCTGCCGGACAATTCCAGAACGGACTGGGTTCTCTGTTTAATGGAGGCGCGCTCATCTCCTTCGACGATCGCGGTAACAACAACGACAAAGACTTCCAAGACTTCACAGTGACCGCAGAAGCAGTTCCTGAACCAATGACGATGACTGGTTTGGCTCTCGGTTTGGGTGGCTTGGTTGCAGCGCGCCGCCGCCGCGGTAGCAAGACGGCTTCATAATTTTTTTCTAGCAGAACAATCGGCTCAATTACGTTTGACCAAAAAGCCAGACGCAAGCCCCTAGCTTGAGACATGGGGATAAGTCGGTAGGGACTTAAAAGTCCGGTGAAACGAGCGTGTTGCTAAAACCACGGTGGTACAATAGCCATAAGCAATTGTGCAAAGTAAGAATAACCTTCAACGCATTGAAATATCCTAGAGGGCGAGCAACCCCGCCAACTGACACATCCGATTGATTCGGAATAGTTAAAGGGGAAATAATGGCCGGATAGGGAGCGTTCAACCTTAAAAACATAAAGGAGTCAGAACTATGCGCGAATCAAAACGAGAGTTCTTTAAGTGAGTAGAGGGATATTTGAATTTCCCTTTGTCCCCTTCAAGGTGGGTAAGAATCCCCCGGCTTTAGACCAGGGGAGGTTCAAAAAATAGAATACAATTTGCAGGCGCGCTAATGGGAAATTGGCTCGCCTTTTGCTTGATTTGAAAAGTCAGAAGCAAGAAGTCAGACCGAGGTTCGGCCACGCAGCAGTGTACGGGATTTAACGGATTTAACGGATGGATGTTGAGGGAAGAAGTCAAGGGTGAAGAAGTCAAGAGTGAAGAAGTCCGAGGGGAGAAAGAGGATTTTTCCCACTCTCCCACTCTCCCACTCTCCCACTCTCCCAACTCAAAATTCAAAACTCACTCACGGTCAAGTGTTCGATCGTACAAAGTCACTGGTACGGGTTGAGGAATTTTAATCTCTGCCCGGATCCACGCTACTTTAATCGCCACCACAGCCCTGGTTTTTGTCCGCCGCACCTGTGGTTGCGGCAGCGTCCAATAGCGGACAATAAGATGCAAAGAACCATCGTTAAGGTCTAAAGTATCAACTTCTGGAGTTGGTTGCGAAAAAACGCCTTCGACTTCGGAAATAGCTTTAACCAAGGTTTCAATTGCTAGGGAAGGTCGGTATCGGAGGCTAAAATTAAAGGCAGTCTGTTCGCCTTTGTGGCATGGCTGTGAGTACCCCCACTGAATTGGTAAATAGGGCTTGCTGAATCAGTTTTCCAGATAAACACTCTATGGGTAGTCTGAGCAAAAAAAGGTGTACGAGTGCAAGAAAAACAGCTAAAACAGCTTCGGAACCCTTGCATCACCACGCGCGATCGTGTACATAAAAGCTAAGCTTGCTCCCCCCTGACCCTCCGACTTTGAACTGCCTTTTGGAGGGAAGTTGTCAGCAGATAACCGTTGGGTAAAGATGGCCCGAGTAATACGGTGGTCAGAATTTGAATCAGAATATGCCTTTATGTTGATGGAGTTGTAGCGGTTTCAAGTCCTAAACGGGGATAGTTGGCTTCTCCGTTTAACTTAGCTTGAGGGCGATCGCTCGTTTGCTGGCAAGGGATACTAATCCCTATCAATCAGAGAGTGTAAATTTTTATCAACTTCAGCATAAGTTACATTATTATCTGTTTTAATTTTCTAAGGGTGGCAGTATTGACATCAAAACAAGGTTCGTGTATGTTGCCAATGACGCCGAGTTGAGACTTGAATTGTCCAATCAGCAAGAGTTTATGTAATACAGGGAGAAAAATATGTCGAAGTTGAAAAAAATTATGGGTACAGGAGCTGTAGTTACAGTTCTATTTGCAGCACCAATAACTGTTATTAATCAACCAACGCCAGCTCTATCACAATCTGAACGATCGGCTTTAATTGCCAGGGGATCGACTCCAGTTGGTAACACTGCTTGGCAGCAATATCCCGATGGAGAAGGTATTTTTTTAGATGTAGATACAAGCTCAGCAGGATTTACAACCACACCAATCTACATTACCTCTATAGGTGGAACGAGTGGTCATTGGGGAACTACAGGCGCTACATCAATTTATGATCCTACACCAACAGGTTTTAGAGTATATGTACGATTTTCAACTGGAGGCCAGTTAACACCTGCTGGAGCTAATGGACTCGGATGGCATATAAATTGGATAGCAGTTCCACAATAAATTTAGGATTCTACTGTGTTTCGTATATTCGTAATTTCCGGCGTTCCTAAAATTGGCGATATTGGTGCTACGTCGGACAAAACTCTTATGCTGACGAAGCTGTAGCAGTTCCCAGCCCAGGACCAGAAAATACTAAAAACTTCCCCACAGAAATTGGTGCACCAGCTTTCATCATTTAGGATGGCGTTAGGGGCATTAATCATTAAGGAAAAATTAGGAATTATCTCAGCAAGAAACAGTAGAACAAATCCGGGAAAACCCCCATCTGCAATACTTTATCGGTCAATCAACCTACAGTAATGAGCTCGCATTTGACCGATCGCTATTAGTTCACTTTCGACTGGCGTTTCAGTGCGAACCTAATTAATAAAGTGAACGAAACAATGGTGAAGAAAATGCGCGCTATCACCGCAGGCAAACCCGAAAAAAAAGGATTCGGACGCAACTAATGAGTCACCCAATCGAGGAAAATTCATTATAGATGCGACCTGCGCCCCAGCCGACCCACCGCTATCCGACCGCCTTAGGACTATTAAACCTTGCCAGACTTGACGCCGAAAAATTTATAGACATCCTCTATAAACATATAAAAGCGAAATTCCCTAAAAAGCCAATTACCGACCGAAATCTAGCAATAATTGACTACTTAGTAGTAACGGGCGCAAAGACGATACTCCCGAAACAAAAGAATAAAAGCGATTCAAAAACAACTCCAATATATCAAAATAAACTTAGCTCATATTGAACAGCTAATCGACTTAGGTGCGTCCCGACGAAGTCTGAATAAAAAGCAAGATAAAACCCTGATAGTGGTCGCCGAAATCTATTGCAAACAGCAGTGGTTATTTTAAAATAAAAAACAGAGCATAGAGGATAGAATAGTAAGTTTAAGCCAACCCCATATCCGTTCCTATGTCGCGAGGAGAAGCCGGAAAAAGCCTTTAGCTAGCCAGACGGGAAACCCCACACTATACCGTTTCGGTTAGTGTGGGATGAGAGGGGCGTGAGACTCCTGATTTTACCTATTCATGACCTCACAAGCATAGCGGGCGAGGAATGAACAGGTGGATGACGACATCAAATCACAACCAGTATCTTTATGTGATAAATTAATTTTGTTGTTCGATATAATTATTTAATTGCTTGACATAGTGCAGTATTTTCGGGTATTTTCATACTAAATAAATGCGTAAAGGTCGTGACGCAATGAAGACAACATACCAGTATCAGTTTTATCCCGGTACCAATCAAAAATTGACCCTCAACCACTGGTTGAGAATCTGTCGTTATTGGTACAACCGACAGTTGGGTGATCGATTTGATTGGTGGGAAATGAATCGCACTAATGTGAATGGTTGTCCATTGATTGCTAGTATCTCTGCGCCTCGCGAAAAGCCCAACTATTACTCGCAAAAACAACAATTGCCCGTCATCAAGAAAGACTTGGTAAAAGTCTTCCCTAGTGGCGAGCTACTAGACTTTAAACAGGTAGATTCAACTATCCTCCAAGACGTATCTAAGCGAGTAGATAAAGCATTTGAGCGGTTCATAGTAGGTGACAGTAAGGGTGGAAGATCGGGTAAACCCCGATTTAAGACTGAAGCGGATTATCGAACGATGACCTTCTCTATGGCTAAGGACGATTGGATTAAATTGGTTCGCAAGAATTGGATTTACATCCGATTGCCTAAATTGGGTGTCGTAAAAGTTCGGATGCACCGCACGGGTTCCCGACGGATTTACTGTTAAACAAGCTAGTGTAACCAGAAAGGCTGATGGTTGGTTCATTCAATTGATCCTCGAAGACTCTTCTGTTCCCGAGTTCACACCCGACAAAGTTACCCCAAAATGGGACAACTCAATTGGGTTGGATGCAGTGCTTCATGAAGATGTCTATTTGGCAACGTCTTCAGGCGAGAAGCTACCCTCGTTAAAACCGCTTCGTAGAAATCAAGCCAAGTTAGACCGTATTTCAAGAAAACGAAATAAACGGAAGCGCGGCTCTAAAGCCAGACGCAAATTAGCTAAAAAGGAAGCAAAACAACACCAGAAGATAGCTCGTTCTCGCCAAGATTTCCACTATAAGACTGCTCACAAGCTTGTGAGGTCAGGAGCTAAATTTTTTTTTCATGAAGATTTGAACCTAAAGGGCCTAACGAAGCGGAATAAAGTTAAGCAAGATGATAC
>Ga0256856_1000074_pt1 | contig 11234 bp, 4 predicted proteins | sample BONt10_FD_181175 | JGI IMG/M metagenome (GOLD analysis project Ga0256856, IMG submission 181175) | Terrestrial sediment cell enrichment communities from Utah, United States - BONCAT_SYTO_Terrestrial_sediment - 10 | ecosystem: Environmental > Terrestrial > Deep subsurface > Rock core/Sediment... | reverse complement strand
ATTCTTATGTAAGGGTTTTGTCGGAGTTCCCTCATCAACCAAATCACCAATTAAATAGTAATGTTCCAAACCGCACAAATTGCTAATCATCCAATAACAATGCGGAACGTAAAGGGGAGAAAAAATCTCAATTACCTTGGTTCCCGGACTGCAAAAAACTAGATTAGTCAACCCCCCTCCGTGGGGTGCGACAACTACTTTAGCCGCAGCCAAACACGATGCTTGTTCCGCTATCGACATCGTTTCCAACTTGACACTGCGGAACCCAAATTTTTCTAAGTATTTAATTACCTCTTCATCGTTGACGATTCGCCGATAGGATGCTTGTTGGCGGGTGATATAAATTCGCTCTGAATAGTCTTTATTTAGTGGCTGTTTTTCATTTAAAAATGTCTTCTTGAGATATTCACACTTCCATTTAGAAACCGCCCCCGATCCGTCATAAGATATTGACGGAACTATTAATTTATCGGCGGTAATGTGTAAATTGCAGCGACTTTCTAAAAGTTTATCTTCAGGAATTCCTAAAGTATCTAAAGTTTCTGCTTGATAGGAAGAATCCGAGGCATTGACAACAAACTTATCTATAGTTTCTCTCAATCCGCTCCGCTGCAAAAGGTCAAATCGGGTAATCACATCAAACATCCAATGAAAATAAGCAGCTCCACCCCAGCGAGCCGATAAAAAAGCCACATTTCCATCGACGTGTTCAGCGGGAGGCAATTTATCGGAAGTGATTACCAATTCAGCACAGCCCATTGAAATATCAGCAACAAGTTTATTTTCTGAAGTAATCACGGCGGTAGTCACAACATCTGCCCAAGCTCGTCCGTTTGGCAATACGGCAACAAAAGCTTTTCTGGAATGACTTTGATGTTCCCAAAATCTGCGGCTGCTGTCGATTGTTTTGGAATCAGATAAATTGATTTGACTCGCAGGATGGATGTCAATGCAGGTGAGGTGCGGATTGGATTCTGCTGCAACGCTCAAATCTTCTGTAAACCCACAGTATTTTTTGAGAATACTTAAGGGTAAGATTTGATTACTGCAATTTGCCCGATCGCTCTCATCGACTTCTCCTTGTTGTTCCAGAGCATAACCTATATTATCGTAAGCTTCAAACAAATCGGGTTTAATTTGCAAGGCTTGAACTAAATTAGTGATTGCAGATTCCCACTGCTGTTTAGCCATTAAACTCAAACCCAATCCTTCGTAACACCAGCATGATTTTGGATCGAGATTGATACCTTTTTCATAAATGGCGATCGCCCTTTCCAATTCTCCTTGATTCCGCAGTGCATCACCCAACTTTTTGTACAGCCAACTATGCTCAGATTCTAGCTCAATAGCACGACCAAAAGCCGCTGCTGCTTCGGGCCAATTTTCTTGTAATTCCAGAACTTCCCCCAAACTATTGTACAACCAACAATCATCGGGATTTAATTCAATAGCTTTGCGGTAAGCCGCCGCCGCTTCTTCCCAGTTTTCCAATGCAAGCAAAGCCTTACCTAATCTATCGTAAGACCAACAAAAATCGGGATTTAGTTCAACTAACTTGCGGTAAGCAACAGCAGCTTCCTCCCACTCAGAAAGCTCCATCAGCACATCGCCTAAATTGTTGTAAGTCCAACAAAAATCGGGATTTAACTCAATAGCTTTGCGGTAAGCAGCAGCGGCTGCGTCGTGTTCCTCAATCGCCTGCAAAGTTTCCCCCAAAAAGTGGTAAGACCAACTAAAATTAGGGTTTAGTGCGATCGCCCGTTGGTAAGCGGCCCGAGCTTCGTCAAACAGTTCTTTCTCTTGCAGAGTTTTACCCAACTTGTGGTAAGTTAAGTAGTTGCTAGACTTAATTTTAATAGCTGTTTGATAGCGGGCGATCGCCTCATCCAAATAACCCGCATTTGCTGCAATATCCCCCAACTTTTCCCAACCCAGAGACAACAGAGTTTGCTCTTCCCCCAAACTTTGATTGCCGATTTTTTTGACAATCAGTTGATAGCCTTTGTGTACTACTTCTAACTGACTTCCAAACATCTCCAAAAAAACATCTATCCCAATTTTAGTATCTTGCTCCGGGCTGTCGGGAAACGTAAACTCGTAATCGTCAAAAATCATCAATCCCGTAACTTTCACCAACCTCCAAGATAAAATCGCATCTTGCAGAGCACTGGTAGGTTTGTGACAGCCGTCAATGTAAGCAACATCGTAATATTCCGAATTCAAATTCACTAACAAATCTTGAGAGTAACCTTGTAATTCAATTACCCGATCGGCTGCTCCCGTTTTAACAATATTGCCCTTAAAATGTTCTTGAAAATACAAATCAATACAAGTAATCTTTGCCGTCGGATGAGTTAAAATATTATCCAGCAGCCAGCAAGCCGACATTCCCTGAAAACTGCCGATTTCCACAACTTGAAAATCCGAAATTCCGGTAAATTCCTGCAAATGCCGTTTCCAAATAGGAATATTGTGGGTAAACCAATCTTGGGTAAATTGATAATCTTTCGCCGCACACTCAGCCCAACCCCTCAATTCGCTCGCTTTTTGGTGGCAAATAATTGCTTCTTCTAATTCCCCTAATTGCGGTAAAATATTTCCTAAATCGTTGTAAGGCCCAGAATTGCTCGGATCGAGATCAATTTGGCGACGGTAAGTGGCAATTTGTGCGTACAACTCATGTTGTTTCGCCCGAACCTCATCCAGTTTTGCAACAACTTCCGCAGCATTGGGTTCAATTTGCAGTGCCATGCTATAAAATACGATCGCACCTTCAAGCTGCTTCTGTTTCGCTAAACTATTGCCTAAATTTATATAAAACTCCGCTCCATCTAACTCAATTCCCAGCAATTTGTGGTAAATTTTCCCGCTTGCAAGTACCTCGATACCTTGACAATAAGTTTCGATAGTGCTGTCTAAGCCCGATTCGCTTCGCTTCCGCAAAACATATCCCAACCTCTGATTGATTCCCGTCAAATTCGGCTCAATCTGAACCGCGTGCAGGTAAGCGCTAACAGCTTCATCCCAGGATTTTTCGCAGGTTAAAGCAATCCCCAAATTGAAATAAAACCAAGGAATACTTGGATTTATTTCAATAGCTTTGCGGTAGCAACTAATAGCTTCCGACCACAGTTTTTTGTGAGCAAAAGCCTCCCCTAAACAATTGTATGCCCAATAGGAATTATCATTAAATTCAAGAGTCTGACGGTAACATTTAATTGCTGCATCAAACTCGCGCTTTTGCATAAAAATATTGCCCAAGCTAAGGTAAGCACGAGCGTAATTAGGATTGATATCGAGGCTTTTGCGGTAACAGGCGATCGCCCGATCCAATTCTCCTCGCTCCGCCCAAGTTTTACCCAAACTGTGGTAAGATTCAAAAAAATTTGGATTGAGGGCAATCGCTTGTCGGTAATTGGCGATCGCCTCATCCCACCGTTTCTCCCCGACCAGCATTTCACCCAAATTGTGATAAGCTATTGCCAGCTTCGGGTTTAACTTAATTGCCCGCGAATAACATTCAATAGCGCGATCGAACTTTCCCAATTCAACACAACTATTTCCCAGAGTGACGTGCTCCTCAGCAGTTGCCCAATTCGGCTCGATATTAAAAGCTTGATACCAACAGTCTGCCGCCTCTTCTCGCTTCTCTAACTGCGTCCAAATTCTCGCCAACTGCCGGTAAGCAGCAGCAAAATTAGGCGCTAGCGAAATCGCTTTTTCACAATTGGCGATCGCCTTGGACCACTGTTTTCCTTGAGAATACAAACTGCCGAGATTAGCGTAAACTTCCGGCAAATTTGGATTATGCTCGATCGCCCTTTCATACCACTGCTTAGCTTGCTCGATTTCACCTCGAACCTGCATCACCTTTCCCAGCGTCTGGCAAGCTGTAGACAAATTCGGTTCAATTTTCAACGCTAACTCGCAAGCAGCAACTGCCTCATTTAACCTTCCTGCCGCTAAATAAACTTCTGCTTGCCGACTCAAATCAACCGCTGCTTTTTCCATCTTCTCAATCGAGGGCATAATTAAACTTACTCCAGACGCCAACTAACCCAAACCCACCACTTCAACCATCCTTTTCAGCGAACTCAAGTTCACCAAAATATCCTCAGTCAGGGAATTCTGATACATCAACTGTCTAATAGGATAGCATTCAAAAGCCTCCCCCGCTAAAAAGTAATGTTCCAACTGCAAATATTGACTGCTTCCCCAGTAATAATGGCTGATATAGTGAGGCGACACCAACTCAATTACTTTAGTTCCCTGGCGACAAAAAATCGTATTTGTCAAGCCGCTGCCGTGGGCAGCAACTATCACCTCAGCGTGGTAAAAATGAGCAATTTGCTCGGCCAAAGACATCGACTCCGGCAAAATAGAAACAAAGCCAAATTGCTCCAAAACCTCAACCACATCTTCCTCGTTCAAAACTCGTCGGTATCTCGCTTTGCTGCGGCTGATATAAATGCGTTTTGGATAGCTCGAACTAAGTATAATTCCCTTGAGAAACTCGCGCCTCAAAAAATCCATCGCCCACCCCGGAGGCCAGCCCAAATATCCCGCAAAAGACGGCACAATTAACTCTGTTGCTTGAATGTGAGGCAAGCGATCGCTCTCCAAGACTTTCTCTTCTGGAATGCCCAGAATTCTTAGACTTTCCCGCTGAAATTGGTGCTGACAACTATTCACCAAAAACCAATCAATCTCCGCAAAATCCCTACCGCTGAGCCGCAGCAATTCTATCCTCGGCAAAACATCAACCATCCAGTGAAAATAGACATTTCCAGACAAACCCGAAAGCACCGCCACGCTACCGTCAATTTGCTTTAAACCTGGAAAGGATTCTAACTTAAAAACGCTGTGTTTTCTAACATCATGCTTTTCACAGCCAGGCAAAAACCCCGGATAATCTCTCGACACATCAGCCAACAAATAATTGTCAGGAGTAATTACAGCGATCGCCTTGCAAATCAGCCAATAATTTTCCTGCGGAACAATCCAAACTCGCCCCTTGGGAATCTGTGCCACAAAAGTCTTTGGCGACTCCACAGGTAGCGGTTGCAAGTTGGACAAACGGCAAACTCCCCAACCCAAATGCACCGGATCGAACCACTTAGAAATCCTCTGCAAACACAGCCCGCAAGTTAAACCTGTACAATCGGTATTTCCCGATTGCGAATTTCTTAGCGAAAATTGGGAATTCTGAATATTTTCGGCACAGGCTTCTGGTGCCGATTTCCAAACTATTTCCACATAATTGCCCGCCTCCAGCTTAGCATTAACCAGCCAATCCCAACTCGATAAATAAATAGCGTGAGGATGTTCTAGAGAATTGCGATCGGGCGAGATAAAACTTTCTTTTTTCCACTCTTTCTGCTCCCCATACCCGTGCAATTGCAACTCTAAAACCTTTTGATAATAATCGATCGCCCGTTCCCAGCGCCCCTGTTTTTCCAGCAGTTTTGCCAACTCAAAATAAACCTGCGGTAAAGCAGGTTGAATCGTCAACGCCATGCGGTAAACTGCAATTGCTGCAATAAACCGGTGTTGCTGGGCTAAGGAATTTCCCACCCGCCAGTAAATCTCTGCATTTTGTGGCTGAATTTGCAAAGCTTTTTGATAATAAGCGGTGGCCGATTCGTGTCCGCCGTACTCTGTTAAAGCATTTCCCAAATGCAAGTAAATTTCGGCTAAATTATCGCAGATTTCAGCAATAGGCAATTCGCGATCGGCACTTGACAAATATCTAGCCGCACCATCTTTTTTCTTGACTTTTAAATCCCTTAAATCTGTGACATCGGTGACATCGGTGACATCCGTAACATCCGTTATACAATCCGTTGCCGAACTTCCCATCAATGCTGTGAGAAATCGATCGCACGCAGCGATCGCCCTTGACAATTCATCATCTTCTACAGCAGCAACTCTGCGCCTTTCTCCCAAACGGCAGTAAGCCTCAACAAAATCGGGCTTCAGAGCTATCGCCCGCTTAAAATAAGGCATGGCTTCAGCAATTTTGCCCAAAACCATCAAAGAAAACCCGGCGTCTGTATAGCCCGAAATATGTTCGGGATTCAGCTCGATCGCGCGATCGAAACAAGCAACCGCCGCCGAATGTTCTCCCTGTATTTGCCACGCTTTCCCCAGATTGTAGTGAGCCAAAACCATGTCCGGCTCCAACTCAATAGCTGTGAGGTAAGATGCGATCGCCCGATCTGGATTTTTGTTGAGCAACGCTTGACCCAAATTATTATGCAGCGTCGCCCAATCTGGCTTAATCTCGATCGCCCGTTGGTAAACCTCGATCGCCTCAGCAGCGCGATCGTCCTTGAGCAAAATCACACCCAAATTGCTGTAAGCTTCCACGTAATCCGGCTGTTTGGCAATCACCTGTCGGTAGGTATCAATTGCCGCTTCAAGCTGATTATTTTCATCTAAAACCACAGCCAGATTGTAGAAAGCAAGTAGATAATTGGGGTTAAGAGCGATCGCCTTTCGGTAACAGTCGATCGCCCCCAACAAATTACCCTGCTTGTAAAAAACATTTCCCAAGTTATAATGAAGTTCCGGCCAGTCTGGTTTCAAATCCAGAGCTTGCCGGTAGTGAAAAACCGCCTCATCCAGCCAGCAATACTCGCTGTAAAGTTGACCCAAATAAGCATGAGCCAGAAAAAACTGCGGCGAAATCTCCAAAGCTTGCACAAAAGCGTCTCTTGCCGCCGTCGGATCGCCGCTCGCTTCCAGAATTTTGCCTAAAGTCGTGTAAGCCGAGGGCGAAAATGGTTGAAGTTCGATCGCCATGAAGCAAAAATCGAGCGCCTCAGTTAACTTCCCCCTGTTCAAATAAACTTGGGCTTGCCGGATATATTCTTGAGTATTCATTGATCGCCAGCAGTTGCGGTTACTTTACCGCTTCAGTAAACCCGATAAATTTTAATTTGAAAGTTTGATATTTTCCGACTATTTATATTTTATGCGATCGGGCGATCGATTAATTTCACTAATAAATCGTTAAAATTTTTACCTTTGACGTTAAGTTGACACCAATCCCCGCCTTTTACTTCCTACTTTCTTTTGCTTCTGAGACTCAAGCCTCATAAACCCCGTTTCTACGAGATACGGCACTTTTGCTGGTAAATGAAGTACAAAAAACTGGTTTCGCTTCGGGGCGGTGCCAAGAGCGCGCGCCCTCCGGGTTTCTGAGGTGTACTTAATTAACCTGGAATCTGCTGTATCTTAGGTTTCCTAGCGAAGTATTTACCAAGAAACCGGGTTTCTGACTCCGCGTGCGTAATTTCTGTGTCTACATTAAAGCTTTCAACTTCGCTCCGCCACAGGCAGAATGAAGTTGAAAGCTTCCAAGACTTTCAGTGTGAGAACAGCCCCAGATGTTATCCGGTGCTGCCCCACAACTGCCAGTTGTTTTAGAACAGCTCGAAGTTGTTCGAGGTAATTGTCAGGTTAGGCTGCAACTGAGCAACAGTTAGCACTCCGTTGCTGCCGTTGAAGTACAACGCACCGGTTGTTGGGTCGTAGACCAACTTGTTCGTCGTGGCTCCTGGGGCGTTTGTGTTGAAACCAGCAACAACAACAAACTCGCTCGCGTCGAACGTGCTGCCCAAACCAGCGAACACACCGCCTTGCTTCAAGCGGATCTTATCTTCGCCTGGGGTAAAGTCAGTGATCGTGTCTATGCCGTCTAATGTATTGCTAACGCTCGAGGTGAAGAAGTAGAACGTATCGCTGCCAGCACCGCCCGTGAGCACATCACTTCCTCTGTCGCCAGAGATAAAGTCATTGCCAGCACCGCCATTGACAGTATCGTTGTCTTTACCGCCGAACAGGCTGTCGTTGCCGTCGCCACCGTCGACAATATCCCTGCCTTGGCCGCCATAGACTGTATCGCTCCCCGAGCCGCCGAGTGCGGTGTCGTTGCCTCTGTCGCCAAAAAGCACGTCATTGCCATCGCCACCGTCTACGAGCTCATCACCTTTACCGCCATAGAGGAAGTCATCCCCGGTGGCACCAGCGACCACATCGTTGCCGCTGCCAGCAGCGATGGTATCGTTGCCGTCGCCACCGCCGACACTGTCATTGCCACCGCCCGATAGAATCAGGTCGTTGCCACTGCCACCAGCGACGACATCATTGCCCCCAAAAGTCTGGATGAGATCGCCGCCGGGGCTGCCGATCAACCTGTTGTCGCCTTGGATGCCGACAACGTTAAAGCCACCGCCACCGACACCTCCAGGTTGTGAACTTGCTGGTGGTGTTGGATTAGTTACCTGTGTCATTTACACTCCTCCTAAAAGATGAATCATTTTTCTACAATACACTTTTGTCTGCTATACAAAACCTGGCTAAGCTTATATAAGCTCCACCATTCAACTAGAAGTAGTTTCCAGAGGGTCTGCTTCCTGCTTCAACCAAGGGAGTCGGCTCCTACTTGTCCACAGGCGTAAATTCGGGTGGAGCAGCACCCTATTTTTCAAATGAGTACAACTATTTTTTTTGAAGCTTTTAGCCCATGAAACCGGACATCGGTTGAGACCCTGATTGACCCGGCTGCCATAAGTTGTCATGTAATTTAAATTGTCCGTCAGGAGAGCGGGATCGCGAGTGGAATTCTGTATTCCTTGAGCAGCAAATATCGGTTGTTTCCTGCTTTGGACTCTCGACTCCACCACTCCCTCCCTCCTCTAACACCAAAATATTTCAGCTAAACGTTTGTGAGTGTACCATACCGAGCTTCGATGTGGCTAGTCATTATTTAAAACAATAGCCGGGAAATACACATAAACCATTTTTAGTCGGAGTATGCTCTCAAGATTGAGAAATCGCACCGGGCCCGCGGGCACTGTCGATCGCCGGGAAGTTCGATCGCCCGCAATGGGGCTGGAACTCAGTTGGGATTTTTCAGTACACTGTTCTTGACAAGACTTTTGGTTGTCGCCAATAGTTCCCCAGAACTCAAAATTTTTTAGCTGGCTTTCAAAGCAAGCCCACGCACGCTGGAGCCCGCATTCAATCAAAAGTGCGTCCCAACACAGTCCCGGACGGACTCTTGAGGCTCATCACCTTGATGTTTCCACCGAAATCCCTCGCGCTCAACGCAGGATTTTGGCTAAAAAATCCAGTTTCTCAACCAAAATCGGTCATTTGGGCCGCCATGAGCCGCATCCATCTCGACAATCTGACAATGCAGCGCTTGTGTTCTGAAGTTGGGATGAACGGTGGGCCGGTAGAGTTGTGACGGTACTGTCAGTTGATTTTAGATTTTAGATTTTAGATTTTAGATTTTAGATTTACTCCACAGATAAATCAGGGACCTTGAACTAGGATCTAAAATTTTGGGCCGATGGATCCTCCTGTCGTTCACAAGTATCCGTTTTTGGGCGGGGTCAAAGCTGAGAATAAGCAGCAGCGCATCAGGTACCAGTTTATAAACAGAATGTAACAGCAGGCCCGTGCTCCAAACCCCGTCATCAATCATTCCCCATCTAAAATCTCAAATCGAGAATCTCAAATCGTATTAATTGTCTGTTGGTTCCCGAGACAGTGTCAAACAGAAAAATATGCGATCGCCCCGCCCCGAGCCTCCGTAAGTTTTTATATAATTAGATTTGATCAATACTTCGGACAGTTGTTGAGTGCCAACAGTAGAATCATGGTTCCAGGCCAATATGCTTGCACAGGACAACAATGACTACAAACTCAAAACCTAAATTCAATTGTGCGGACTCGTCGCAAAAGCTAAACCCGGTTTCTTCGGAGATTTATCCTTACCAAACGCAAAACTCGTAGAAACCGGGTTTCTAGCTACCTATGCGTGGGCCATGAAACAGTCCGAAGTATTGATTTGATAAATTACAGCCAACCTCAGAGGCTGTAGGAAAAGTAGCAAAGGATACCAACTTAGGCTAATCGCCTGACCATAAGCCGAATCATGGAACTGATCATCCTTGCTCAACCCTCGATACCAATTGAGCCAACCAAAAGTTTGTTCAACCACCGATCTTTTTTTCAGTAAAACAAAGCCTTGGGTCTGTTGCGGTCGTAAAACCACCTGAATCATCCATCCCCAGCTATCCATCACCGATTTGAAAAACGGATGGCCGCTGTCACCCCCATCGACAAGCGATCAAATACAGCCGTGAAACCCTTTGTCCCATCTCGTAGACCGAATGAGAGAACCTGTTTGCTCGCTTCATGTTCAGGAACACTTGCTCCTGTGACCACCACGCGTAGCACTAATTAAAGTCAGCTTGGCATTCATACACAACTTTCTGCCTCGGTATCGAGAGACAGGGGACATAGCAGCGAAGCCGCAAAGGGGAGCTCGTCGTTCTAAGATTAAAGGAAAAGACGAAGAATTATTACAAAAACTTGGAAAGGAGCAAAATGATATAGATCTGCGAGAACTTCAAGGCTCCCTTTTAGACCGCACAGGCCTAGAAGTTAGTGAATCTAGTTTATGTCACCAGCTCCATCGACTAAAATTAGGGCGCCAAAAAAAGTTTAATAGTCAGTTAACAGAACTCTGAAAAAGTTCAAAAGCTGCGGTGTGAATGGAGGATTTGGCTAGATAGTATAGATGTAAGAAACATTTTATTAATCGATGAGACTGGTGTACATCTAGCCGCAGGTGCGAAGGTAGGGCAGATGTAAAGGAGGAGAACGAGTCTATGATGAGCGACCAGGCAATCCGGAAAAAAAGGTCACTTTAGTTCGGGTAATGAGTGATGAGGGTTTAATTGCCGATATGACTTTACGGGGTGGTCTAAACACGCCTAGTTTTTTGGCTTACCTTGAGAAAATATTACTGCAGCAGTTATGGGTTGGCGCAATTGTAGTTATGGATAATTTATCTGTTCATCATGCCGAAGCCGTCGAAAGTTGGATTGAATCTGTCCCAGAAGAGAGTGAAATTCTTATCTCCCTACTCGCCGGATTTATTTCCCATCGAGTTGTATTGGTCAAAAATCCAAGTAATTCTCCGTTATGAAGCAGCTTGAACTTCAAATGTTCTTGATGAAGTGATTACTAAAGCTATTAATGCTATTACTGATGAAAATGCTTTGAACTGGTTTTATGACTGTGGTCTATTTTTAGAGCCAATTAGATTGTTAATTTTTGTGGTAGATTTGATGGCAAATAGCTGGAAGTTAAAATATTAACTTCTCCGCCAATATTTTATGGCTAATTGTTAACTTCGAGCGGCTCACTAACGA
>Ga0256856_1000073_pt1 | contig 11255 bp, 6 predicted proteins | sample BONt10_FD_181175 | JGI IMG/M metagenome (GOLD analysis project Ga0256856, IMG submission 181175) | Terrestrial sediment cell enrichment communities from Utah, United States - BONCAT_SYTO_Terrestrial_sediment - 10 | ecosystem: Environmental > Terrestrial > Deep subsurface > Rock core/Sediment... | reverse complement strand
AGACATATATTAACAAAGTAAATGTGCGGTGGCTGCGATGTTTGCAACTTATTGACAATAGATTTGAAGGCTGCCCGATCGCCATTCGCTACAACCCTTGCCCCGCAAGCCTTGGTTTGAACCAGTTTTGATAAGCCAACCCGATCGCCCTTCCCAACCGTTCGTTATCGATAGCGCCATCCTAAAAGATTTACTTATCAATCAAATTTAATAATTGTTTTAGAATTTCCGCACGAGTACAGTAGAGTTAATTATCAAGCCAAGAAAACGTGCGGCTCGCAAAAAGTGAGTTCACAGAACTCGGCCGCTCGAAATATCGATAATCAAAAAAGTCAAATCAGCAGGGATAGTTTAAAGACTTATGCTAGCGATAAATCTTTAGCTCCCTCCTGCCAAAAAGCGCTCAAAACAGTTCGCTAAATTCCATTAGCGAACAGAAAAAAAGTGCCTTGATAAACTTCAGTGATGTCGTTACAGAAGATTATGAATTGCAGCGAGGCTAGACTATGACAAAATTTTCAGAGCAATTTTCTCGGCGTAAATTTATAGTTACAGCAGGTGCATCTGCAGTCAGTTCAATACTGCTCAAAGGGTGTTTGGGAAATCCCCCAGAACCCGGTGCAACTGCCGGTGCTGGTGGCGCAATACCCGCGGCTACCTCAGTAGTGGCTGTTGCCAACGAGAAAAGAGTCGAAGGAATTGAAAGCACTAAAATCACATTGGGATACATCCCGATCGTCGAAGCAGCACCTTTAATCATTGCCCAAGAAAAAGGCTTTTTTGCCAAATACGGCATGACTGAGGTAACAGTTGCTAAGCAAGCCAACTGGGGCTCTGCCAGAGATAACGTAGAAATTGGATCGGCAGGCGGCGGCATTGACGGCGGCCAGTGGCAAATGCCCATGCCTTATCAAATTAGTCAAGGTCTGATCACCAAAAACGGCGTCCAAATCCCCATGTATGTTCTAGCCCAGTTGAACACTCACGGAAATGGAATTGCGATCGCGGCCAAACACCAAGGCAAAGGCCTCGGACTTAAACTAGATCAAGCGGCCCAAGACTACATCAAAGGCCTCAAACAAGCAGGCACGCCCTTCAAAGCAGCCTACACTTTTCCCAAAGCCAACCAAGACTTGTGGATTCGCTACTGGCTGGCAGCTAACGGCATCAATCCCGACGCAGATGTCGAACTGCTAACAGTACCGGCCGCCCAAACCGTGGCCAACATGAAAACCGGAAGCATGGACGGTTTCAGCACCGGCGACCCCTGGCCCCTGCGGATTGTCAAAGAAAACATCGGCTTCATGTCCGCCCTCACCTCCGAAATCTGGAAAGATCACCCAGAGGAATATCTAGCAATTCGCGGCGACTGGGTAGACAAACACCCCAAAGCCACCGAAGCCTTACTCGCAGGACTAATTGAGGCACAGCAGTGGTGCGACAAGCCCGAACATCGAGCCGAATTGGTCGCCATTGTTTCTGGCAAAAATTTCTTTGACGTATCTCCCACGGTTTTGACGGCTCCTTATGAAGGCAAGTATGTCATGGGCGACGGCAAACCAGACATCAACGACTTCAAGAGCAGTCCGCTGTACTGGAAAGACGACATCGGCAACGTTTCCTATCCCTACAAGAGTCACGATTTGTGGTTCTTAACCGAAAGCATTCGCTGGGGTTTCCTGCCGACAAAAACCTTGGCAGACAAAAACGCAATCATCGATAAAGTCAACCGCGAAGATTTGTGGAAAGCCGCAGCTAAATTAGCCGGAGTTGCTGATGCTGACATACCGAAAAGTACGTCTCGCGGCATTGAGAAGTTCTTTGACGGCAAAGAATTTAACCCGGAAAATCCCGAAGCTTACCTTAATAGTTTGGCAATTAAAAAAGTCTGATGGGGTCTTAGCTTCGCATAATTTAGTCTCGAAAAAAACAGCAGAAATATAGGAGATTAACAAGATGGCTGTCAGCGCAAATCGGAGAGGCGGAGTCGATGCCAAAGGATCATTTGGCGAGTTTTGGAAGAAGAATTCCCCGAATATCTTGCCGCCAATTTTGGGAGTAATTGGATTTCTGTTAGTTTGGCAGTTCCTGTCGAGCACCGGACTAATCAAACTGCCGGGACCGATCAGTGTTTGGACTGACGAACGGACGCGGATCTTGTTGATGTATCCTTTTATGAACTCCAAAACCTACGGAGTCGGCTTATTTTGGCAGACTATGGCTAGTTTGGGACGGGTGGCAAAAGGCTACACTCTCGCGGCCGCTGTGGGAATCAGCATGGGAGTTGTGGTAGGTACGAATCCCTTCTTGAACAGGGCTTTAGATCCGATTTTCCAGTTTTTGCGGATGGTGGCGCCTTTGGCTTGGGTGCCCATTGCCCTGGCTGCACTGCAACAAAACGAACCTGCTGCTTTGTTCGTGATTTTTATCACTTCAGTTTGGCCGATTTTAATCAACACGGCTGAAGGTGTTCGCCAAATTCCCGACGATTACAACAACGTGGCGAAAGTGCTGCAACTTTCTCGTCAGGAATATTACATGAATATTTTGTTTCCGTCGGCGCTTCCTTATATCTTCACAGGATTGAGAATTGCGATCGGTTTGGCTTGGCTGGCGATTATTGCTGCGGAAATTGTGATGTCTGGGATTACGGGTATCGGCTTCTTTATTTGGAATGCTTACCAGCAAAACTACATTAGCGAAATTCTGTTAGCGGTGTTCTACATTGGGGCTGTTGGTTTGTTGCTCGATCGGCTGATGGCTTGGTTGCAGCAAAAGATTGCTCCTCCTCAAGGAAAGTAGTTTTGAGTTACTTCTTTGGGACCGGAAGAATTAGGATTATTTAACCGCGAAGGACACGGAGGAAGAAGAGGGAAGAAGAGGGAAGCAGTAGATAATATTTTACGGGAAAGTCACAGTATTTATGCTTCCCGTCTCTCCCTCCAATCTACTTCTAGGCTCTGCCTGGTAAGTTAATTAGCAGCTATCGAAATAACAAACCTACAAAAAAGGCAAGAAAATTATGTCTGTTTTGATTGCAGTAGAACAAGTCGAAAAAGTTTTTAATTTATCAGACGGTGGCACATACATAGCTCTCAAAGGCATCGATCTGGAAATTAAAAAAGGCGAATTTATCTCATTAATTGGACACTCGGGCTGCGGCAAATCTACGCTGCTAAATATGGTGGCTGGTTTGGATTTGCCGACATCCGGATTGGTGACAATTGAAGGACAAAGAATCACCCAGCCAGGCCCCGATCGCATGGTAGTATTCCAAAACTATTCGCTGCTACCTTGGCGGACGGTCAGAGAAAACATTACTCTAGCTGTAGATTCGGTGATGAGCGGCTTACCCAAGGCCGAACGCCTCGAAATCATCCAAAAACACATCGATATGGTGGGCTTGACGCCCCACGCCGAGAAGCAACCCGCACTGCTGTCGGGCGGACAAAAACAGCGCGTGGCGATCGCCCGTGCTCTGGCCCTGCGCCCCAAACTGTTACTCTTAGACGAACCCTTCGGCGCTTTGGATGCTTTGACTCGCGGCAACTTGCAAGAAAAGTTGATGGAAATTTGCCAAGAGTACCAAATCAGCGCCCTGATGGTAACTCACGATGTGGATGAGGCCGTGTTGCTGAGCGATCGCATTGTCATGCTCACCAACGGCCCAGAATCGAAGATTGGCGGGATTCTCGAAGTAGACATCCCCCGCCCCCGCCAGCGCATGGAAGTCGTCTCACACCCCAGCTACTACGCTCTACGTAGCGAAATGATTTACTTCCTCAACCAGCAGAAGCGCGTCAAAAAACTGCGGGCGCGGAAAGTACCCGCGATCGCCCGCCACGGCCTGGAAAAAGTCAACCTCGAACTCGGCTTTATTCCTCTGGCAGCCTGTGCTCCCCTCGCTGTCGCCAAAGAAAAAGGCTTTTTTGCCAAGCACGGCCTCGATGAAGTCCACCTCGTGCGGGAAACAAGCTGGCGCGGCATCGTAGACGGCATCGCCGCAGGTTACTTAGACGCAGCTCAAATGCCCTCTGGGATGGCGGTGTGGTTGAGCTTGGGGGGCCACCAAGAAAAGCCGATTCCGACGGTTACAGCCCTCACCATGAGCCGCAATGGCAACGGAATTACCCTCGCCAGGCGCTTTTACGACCAAGGAATCTACACTCTGGCAGACTTTAAAAAAATGCTCCAGAGAACGCCCGCGCAAACGCACCGTATGGCGATCGTGCACCCTTCTTCGATGCACAACCTGTTGCTGCGTTACTGGCTGGCTTCCGGCGGCATTGACCCGGATCGCGATGTGTTGCTGAAAAATATCCCACCGGCTCAGATGATCGTTGACTTGCAGGGCGGCACTATTGACGGTTTCTGCGTCGGCGAACCTTGGAACTTGCGGGCCTCGATGGAAGGAGTCGGCTTTACGGTGGCGACAGATTTGGAACTGTGGCCCGGACACCCCGCGAAAATTCTCGGAGTTCGGGAAGACTGGGCAAATGCTTATCCCAACACTCACATTGCTCTAGTCAAAGCTTTGCTGGAAGCTTGCCACTATTGCGCCGATCCAAATCACGCCGCCGAGGTTTCGGAAATTGTCGCGGGAAGGGAGTACGTCGCTACCGACAAGAGTTACATCCAACTCGGCGACCCGAACTCTTTTGCTTGCAACCTCGCTACTCCCATGCGGGAATACGCCCACCACTTGTTTTCTGGAGAGGGGGTGAATCGCCCAAGCCGCACCGAACAACTCTGGCACATGGTGCAGATGGCGCGCTGGGGCGATACTGTGTTCCCGCGCAACTGGGTGGAAATTCTGGAGCGGGTGGTGCGAGTCGGTGCGTTCAGCACGGCGGCGCGAGAGCTGGGGATGGCTGATATTAATTACACTCGCGGTTCTCTCAGCTTGTTTGACGGCTCGGTGTTTAATGCTGACGATCCGATCGGCTATCTCAACAATCTGGCGATTAAACGCGATTTCACGATGGCTGAAGTTGTACTCGATTCCGGTCGCCGAGCTGCTTAAAGCGGTTTTTAGTTCGATAAAAATAGGGTAATTGCTACCTGTTAGTTGTTAGTTTTTAAGTGCTAATTGCTAGTGAGCAATTCCCTCTTCATGACATCCGTTACATCCGTTACATCCGTTACATAATCCGTTGCCGAACTTCCTTCGCAAATCACCCACTCACAATTTCCCAAACCCATGATTAATACTTCTCTCAACCAGACGAATACCAAAACCCCAATCAAGTCTAAGGACGATCGCCGCCAGCCTTTTTTGGTGATGGACAATGTTTACAAAGAATATCCAAACGGTTACAGGGCTTTAGAAAACGTCAATCTGAATGTAGCTGAGGGAGAGTTTATTACTCTGATCGGACACTCGGGCTGCGGCAAATCAACACTGTTAAATATGGTGTCGGGTTTTAGCCATCCGAGCCAGGGCACCGTGACGATTAACGGGCAGCGGATTACGAAGCCGGGCCCCGATCGCATGGTGGTGTTTCAGGGTTACGCTTTGCTGCCTTGGCGGACGGTGTTTGAAAATGTTTACCTGGCGGTTAATTCTGTATTTCCGAATAAGTCGAAGCTCGAAAAAAATGCGATCGTCAATGAGCATTTGGCGATGGTGGGATTGACAGAAGCTGCTGAGAAAAGACCGCCGCAAATTTCGGGGGGGATGAAGCAGCGGGTTTCGATCGCCCGCGCTTTGGCAATTCGCCCGAAAGTGCTGATTTTAGACGAACCTTTTGGTGCTCTGGACGCAATTACTAAGGAGGAATTGCAAGAAGAGTTGCTGAAAATCTGGAACGATCACCGCTGTACGGTGTTGATGATTACTCACGATATTGACGAAGCGCTGTTTTTGGCCGATCGGCTGGTGATGATGACTAACGGACCGTCGGCGACAATTGGCGAGGTTCTGGAGATTCCTTTTCCGCGTCCGCGCGATCGGGTTCAAATGATGGAAGATCCGGAATACTACAATTTGCGCAACTACGCCCTAGATTTCCTGTTCCGTCGCTTTGCACACGATCACGATGCCTGATCGGTTGGGAAATCAAAGTTAAAGAGGAGAATATGAGACTTATCGAACAAGTTTAACTCTTGTGGGCAGTAGGGGTTAGGTATCCTGCCGCCCCAAGACGAGCTTTTTTGCATAAGTCTCTTGAAAAGTTTAAGCCCCAGTGTTCCCCGATGTCAGGGAAACATCGCAGCAGGCGCAATTTTCCCGATCCGGTTGGGTAAGCTGAGGCTTTTTGGTGGGCGAGAAGTTTTTTTGCAGGTTCGGATCTTTTTCCCAGCTTTTACGTCTACCAGCGAAGAGACCCGATTGCCTAGCTGTCGGTAAGCTGGCATGAACAGAGCCCACCTTCGATCCGAGGGTGGGCTTCTTCTTCATGTTATTAACGGTTTGTGGGCGATCGAGGGTGTGTGCATTCCACCCTTTGAACTGGCACACTCCGGGAAGTTGATTAGTGTTTGATGAATTAATGTTTTTGTCAATATCCCTCTTTTGTCACTCTGGGAAAATAAAAATAAGAGCCAAATTTTTAACTGTAGATATAGCCAGCATTTGAACGTTTATTTTCTAACAGAATGGCTGAAATCAGGATTTTTGGTAAAAGTCTTATGCTCTAAGCGTTCCTGATTATTTTTGGCCGAAAGTGACAAATGACGGATAAATTTACCTCAAGGGCGTGGTTAATTTGATAAAAAAGCAAGAAATAACTGAAACATTTATTTACATAATCTAACGATTAAAACCTTGCAATAGTAGAGCAAATCCTATACCGTGTTAATGGGCTGAGGCAATTCAAAGCCTAATGCCAACCAACACAAGTTTACTTAGGAGTACATTTCAAAATGGCTGAAATTAACATCAACAATCGGGATATCGATATTATTCGTGCTTGGAAGGATGAAGAGTATCGCAACAGCCTGAGTGAAGAGCAGCGTTCCCAGTTGCCTGAAAACCCAGCAGGAATGATTGAACTGTCCGATGAGGATATGGGTTCTGTAGTAGGAGGTGTAGCAGCAGGTAGTAAGAGGTGCTGTAATTGTAGCGACTGCACCAAGATTATCATCAAGAAGTCTAGTGAATTTGACACCATAATCGAGTCTCGTGAATTTGACACCTCCCTGGGAATCTTAAAATCTAGCCCTGATTTCTTGCAGCCTTAGGATAACACCAAAAACGAAGGGTGGGTCAAAAAAACCACCCTTTTTCCTTGCTGATATTACCTTGTTAACAGGAGACTAAGACTATGCATCAAGTATCTTTTCAAGACTCTGCTTGGTACAAAGCCATACCCTTAAGTGAACGCATTGCACTACTTGGAAACATACAGGGGGCGATCCCCAATCTTGATATCAATACAGATTTGGCACAGCGACTGATGCAGCGATGGAAATCGCAACCCCATTTTACAAGTGACTCTTGTTTTGCCCAACGTCTGATAACGGATGAAATTACTGAGGAGGAATTGTTTTATCTTCTCGGTGAGCCAATTGATGCTTTGAAAAACCGTTTTCCAGATGCCCCAAATTGGTTGACAGAGTTAGCTGAGGCATTTTCTCATCCTACTTGCTTCAAGGCCAAAATAATTCTTGAGCCAGAAAAAACAAAAGAGAAAGGAAAGCCAGGGTTTTTGTATGCTATTGAGCCGCTAATTATCCAAGGAATTGACCGCCTGCATCAGGGAATTCAGGAGCTAATTCAGATACAATCTAATTTGCCTTTTGACCCCAGTACTGTCGAAGATTTGTTATTTACCAATCTAAAAGGGCAATTGCTCTGGATGTTGAGCCGCACAATGATTTTAGAACTAAATGTGGCTCGTCTACAAGGACTATTAAAAGGTGAAACACCAGAGGAGCGGTTTCAGAGCTTTTTACAACGCCTACGACAGCATGAGGTAGTGATTCCCCTCTTGCAGGAGTATCCAGTCCTTGCTCGTCAACTTGTAATTAGCATTAAACGTTGGGTCAATTTTAGTCTGGAATTTCTCCAACACCTCTGTAACGATTGGGATGCTATTTGCACCACATTTAGTCCAAAAGCAGAACCAGGCTTACTCGTGCAGATAGATGGCGGGAGAGGCGACACGCATCGCGGCGGACGTAGCGTGCTAATTGCAAAATTTAGCTCTGGCTTCCAAATTGTTTATAAACCCAAAGCTCTAGCTGTTGATGTCCATTTTCAGCAACTCCTAGAATGGCTTAATCAGCGTGGCAATCATCCATCATTCCGCACTCTAAAAATTATAAATCGAGGTACTTATGGGTGGGTTGAATTTTTAGCTGTTCAAAGCTGTACTGACTCAGAAGAAATTCAGCGCTTTTATGAAAGGCAGGGTGCTTACTTGGCACTCTTGTATGCTCTTGAAGCTACCGACTTTCATAATGAGAACCTAATTGCTACCGGGGAACATCCAATTTTAATTGACCTGGAATCTCTTTTCCATCCTCGTCTTGAAAATTTCGACATTAAAAAATCTGATGAACTTGCTGTTAATACAATAAATTATTCTGTTTTGCGTGTTGGCTTACTGCCCCGACGCATCTGGATAAATGCTGAGTCTGAGGGAATTGATATCAGTGGTTTAGGGGGAAAAAAGGGACAACTAACACCTACTATGGTTCAGTATTTAGAAGGAACTGGAACCGATGAAATGCGCGTAGCTCGTAAGAGGGAGCCAATGCAGGGCAGCCAGAATCAACCTACCCTTAATGAGTCGGAAGTTAATGCGTTAGACTACACTGAGGCAATTATTAGTGGCTTCACTAGCATCTATCAGTTATTTTTGCAACACCGAAATGAGTTGTTGTCAGAAAACAGCCCTTTGGCTTGTTTTGCCTCTGATGAAGTGCGGTTTATCCTGCGACCAACTCAAACCTATGGTTTGTTGCTGGATGAAAGTTTTCACCCTGATTTGTTACGAAATGCTCTAGATCGCGATCAATTTTTCGACCGACTTTGGAGAGGAATTGAGCAGAACCCCTATCTAGCAAAGGTGATTGCGGCTGAACGCAACGAACTCTGGGAAGGTGATATTCCCATGTTTGTCACTCGCCCTAATTCGCGCGATCTTTGGACGAGTTATAATGAGCGAATTCCTGAGTTTTTCGACGAATCAGGCATGACTCTAGTGAAAAATCGTCTCCAGGAACTCAGTGAAGCTGATTTGACACAGCAGCTATGGTTTATTCGTGCTTCTCTTACTACATTAGCGATGGTAGGAGAACAAGGAAAATGGCCCAATTACCATCTGATAGAACCGCAAAATAGTGCTAGCCGTGAGCAACTGTTGGCAGCTGCACAGGCAGTTGGCGATCGCTTAGAGACGCTAGCATTGCGGGGTGAGCAGGATGTCTCTTGGATTGGCTTGATGCTTTTAAACGAAAAGCACTGGACTCTAATGCCCTTGGGCATAGAACTTTATCATGGTCTACCAGGGGTAATTCTATTCCTTGCCTATCTTGGCACTGTTACTGACCAGAAACGTTACACTGAACTGGCAAAAGGGGCATTGATAACGCTGCAACGTCAGATAGAAAGTAGCAAAGCATCCATCACATCAATCGGTGGTTTTGAGGGATGGGGAGGAGTAATCTATACTCTGACTCATCTAGGGGTGCTGTGGAACGATCCCGATCTCCTTAATGAGGCTGAATTATTGGGAGAAATTCTCCCAGATTTGATTGAAAAGAATAAAAATTTAGACATTATTAGCGGTGCTGCTGGATGTATTGGCAGTTTAATCAGTCTGTACCGTTGTCGCCCTTCTCAAAGTATACTTGCTGCTGCTATTCAGTGTGGCGACCAGATTATTTCTCATGCTCAAACTACGGAGGGAAGTGTTGGTTGGCTGCCAGAAGATGCGGGGGAAAAACCGCTATCTGGATTCTCTCATGGTGCGGCTGGAATGGCGTGGGCGTTACTAGAGTTAGCATCTTTGACTGGTGATTTGCGCTTTCGGACAACGGCTCTAGCTGCAATTGAGTACGAGCGTAGTCTCTTCTGTCCTGAAGTGAGAAATTGGACTGACCTCCGCTATGTTTCCGGTTCATCTGCTCTCAGCTATGTTTCCAGTCTGCCCGATCTCAGCTATTTTCCTAGTGCGATTTTGTCGGACAATAATGACTACCAGCATATATGCATGACGGCGTGGTGTCATGGTGCCCCAGGCATTGGACTAGCTCGCTTACGTTGTCTTCAGCATTTAGATGATGCCGCAATCAGGGCAGAAATTAACACAGCCCTTCAAACCACCTTGGCTCACGGCTTTGGTCACAACCACTCCCTGTGTCACGGCGACTTGGGGAATCTGGAATTGCTCCTGCAAGCTAGCTTAACCCTTGATGACCCGCAGTGGAAAACACAAGTTGACCGCCTTGCTGCCATCATCCTCGAAAGCATTGATAAACATGGCTGGCTGTGCGGCGTTCCCTTGGGAGTTGAGACACCTGGACTGATGACCGGACTGGCAGGCATCGGCTATGGATTACTACGACTGGCAGCACCAGAGCGTGTCCCCTCAGTGCTGGTGCTGGAGCATCCGTTGCTTAACAGCGCAGTATAGAAGACTGATGAGTGAGCGATCGCAACCTAAGAGAGTGACCGATCTCGCCTTCTTGAATCGCATAGAAGAGTTTTGATCGCCAAGTTTTCATCATTTAAGACCACTTCATCTTCAAGGTTTTGTACAACCCAAAGGACTACGGACAACACAATTCAAGAGTGCTGTACTTTAATAAGAGTGACTGTGAGGTAGTCAGACAAGTTTTGCAGGCTGTATACGGGGAGGTGCGATCGCATTCTCAGCCAGAAGTTCCCCTATTCACCATGCAGCTTGCACTTGGCAGAGGAACCAGACCAAAAGTTTGTTGCAGCGTCCTTATCTCAATGCCAACTCTGAAGATATCCCTCTTTTGTCACTCTGGGAAAATAAAAATAAGAGCCAAATTTTTAACTGTAGATATAGCGAGCATTTGAACGTTTATTTTCTAACAGAATGGCTGAAATCAGGATTTTTGGTAAAAGTCTTATGCTCTAAGCGTTCCTGATTATTTTTTGCCGAAAGTGACAAATGAGGGGTCCCCGCTCCCGCGCATCAGTAATTATCCGCTTAATTGGCGCTGACTCGGGACTGACAATGGCAATCACTCGGTTAGCAGACACAATGTTACCAAAACCGATATTAATTAATTGAATATCCATGAAAATCTTAATCTATGGGTGAACGACTCACTAC
>Ga0256856_1000072_pt1 | contig 11274 bp, 9 predicted proteins | sample BONt10_FD_181175 | JGI IMG/M metagenome (GOLD analysis project Ga0256856, IMG submission 181175) | Terrestrial sediment cell enrichment communities from Utah, United States - BONCAT_SYTO_Terrestrial_sediment - 10 | ecosystem: Environmental > Terrestrial > Deep subsurface > Rock core/Sediment... | reverse complement strand
CTTTTATTGAAAAGTTTTCAAGGGAGACAATAGCATCTATAACCGGATGGGATTACATTCAATCAGCATTAGCTACTGTTGCATGATTTTGGAGAAATGGTATAATACGGTAGCACAGCCCGCTAAAATTTTATGCGATGGTCTAATGGCTTCCACGATTGTCTTTTCTAAGCCACTGGTGGGAAGCCGGTTAATCAAAACTGTAAGACTACATCGATTATAATCCCATGGCTATGTGGGGGGGAGGGACACAGGATAACCGTATATTCCCATCTACCACTCTGGACCGCTACAACTTCATCAGGATAGCCACGTATCCTGATGAAGTTGTGGAGTCATAGGGGTCTAGATGGGGAAATGGACTAAAGAATCTAGAATAAATAACTTGTTGCGCTAGCAGGTTTTTCGTGTTGGCAACTGGTTGGTAGAGGAAAGAAAGCAACAGCGAAGGTTGGTAAAATGGATGAAGTCGTCAAGAAAGTAGCTGCTGCAGGGTTTATCGGGTGTCATTCTGGTGGTGACGATGGCTGCGACAGGTTTGACAGGAGCGGCTGCTATTACAGCAGCTTTAGCGTTTCTGGGAGGCCCTGCGGGAATGCTAGGGGGCATCGCCGTGTTGAGTCTGACGGGATTGATTGCAGATGCCTTAACAAAAGTAGGGCTAGAAGACTTGCTGACAGCGATTTATTGCCAAAGGCCCAAGTCGCGGCCGCACGGCAAACTTTTGGAAGAGATTGAGAAACTGTCGCTGTTTGACGGCGACATTAAGGAAAGGCTCCAAATGACGGTTACGGAAGGGTGCGGTTGTGCGACGGCGCGAGCTGTTGACATGAATGATATCACTAGGGACGCGGGTAATTTACCCTTCCGAAAGCAACTTTAAATATTGCCGAATTAAGCCAATAGTCACAGCCGGAATTTCTAACTGGGGAGTCAAACCTACGTTTTCCAAAGCTTGAAAAACTTTGATTGCTTCGGGGTTGAGGTTGGCCAACCGCTGCCCGATATCAGGGCCGGTAAACTGCGATTTTTCTCCCCAAATAATCGCTGTCGGCGTTGTTAGCTGAGTGATGTACAGCGACAAATCAAAGCACAAATCTCCCCGCACAAAAGACAGGGCGGCATATTCTGCATTTGGTTCCAAAGCAGATTCGAGATAAGCGTCTACAATTTCTTGGTAAATGCGACGGGAATCGGCAAATTGGCGCTGTTCTAGGAAGCTACGGATGCCGCCCTCTGTGGCGATTCCGGTACTGTAGAGCAAGCGGTCTAAAATCGGCGTGGCTACTAGCTGAGCGAAGAAACTGCGGCCGTAATCTTGTCCGAAGTCCGACAAACCGCTGGGTATCGTCAAAATTAGGGATTTGAAGAGATCCGGCCGCGCGATGGCAGCTCGAATCACGATCGCCCCCGTCAGCGAAGAAGCAATCACATCTGTCGGACTGCCGCAAGTTTTTTCTATAAATTCGATCAAAGTTGCGATATAATCTTCAACTAAATAATTTCTCGGCGGATGTTCTGATCGTCCCCAACCGATTAAATCAGGTGCTAAAATTCGATATTCCGCAGCAAAAGCCGGATAAACTTTCGACCATTCGTAGGCACTCGACCCGCCCCCAAAACCGTGAAAAAATACCAAATTCGGTTTATTTTCCGAAGTTGAGTTCGGCAACCCGATCCAAGGCATTTTTTCAGCAGTGTAGTATACCATTCTGCCGAGAGAAGTAACTGTCGATCGCTGACCGAAGCCGAGGGGTACAAGCATAAATAAACCTCAATCACTGTTATATTTTAGATTTTTGTCCGCCGCCTGGTCTCTGTTTAAAAAACTTCCCAAGCTGGTGGCGTTTTTGTAAAGATTGAGTAATGATGTCAACAAACCTGACGCTCAACTCGTACCGTTAGACCCCAGGCTTCTTTTTCCCTCGAAGCAAGGGCTTTTTTGAGTGACGTAGAAACACCGCCACTTTTTTCATTGCTGTTTCAAGGTGCCAGAAAGTACATTGAAAATCAGGATGCTCCCAAAATATAATTGGCCCGCTCGGTACCTGGGAGCGCCACCCCGAGAGATCGAGAGGCGTGGAGTCGGGGTAGCGAGGCCCCAAGCGCCTCCTTTAACTCCCCTCTAAATACACGCCTGGGACGGACCGGCTGATAGTTAAATCTATTTTAGTACAGGTGAAGCGTGAAACAACACACAGCAAGTAAGTTTTGGGATTTGGGCAATTCGGCTGTGTAGTTATTCTCACCCTTGCAAACTACTGCCGATGGGAGATAATATCAAAATGATGGGTAAGACCCCTCAAATACTAGAGTCTGTTCGCCAACCCGGAAAGCAGGCGCTCGGAAAGCAGGAGTATTAGAACTCGCTTTCAGTCAGGCGGCAGGTTTGCCGACGCTCGCCCATCACGAATAATTAATCACGATATTTTGCGGAGCAGTGGCTTTTGAGCTCGAAAGTCTTTGTTGGAGGGCCCGCGAGCGGGTGTCGATGCCGGCGTTGCAGGTTTGGTAATCACGGGCCTCGCCGTTATCACTTCCAAAACACAAGAAACAAGTAATCTCAGGGAGGTCTACTAAAAATGCAACTGCTGAGGAAACGGGATCGCGAGGGTTTTATGGTTGATGCGAAAAGTCTTCAATCTGATGGGTTTGCAGAATTTGATACAGCCTGTCGAAGCATGGATTTAAACGGCAAAAAGTCTTTCGTCGCCACTCCAGAACGCTCAGGCGCAGGGTCAGAGGCGCGATCGCGCGCCACCGTACCGGCGATCGTCCGCGTAGCTTTAGAAGAGTTAAAATGCTTTGAAGTAGTAGAACACCAGTTTGCACATTGGGGGGTGACTTTTAGCAATGCCGTCGCCATCCAACCTTCAAACCCAGCATTTTTTACGGGTTCTGGGGCAACAGTGTTAATGGGAGCCCCCAAAAGCGGACAGATAGAAATAACTTTTAAGTATCCAGTTCACTGCGTGTCAGGACTTGTCACCAGTTCGCGGCGAACTGTTTTATCTGCTTGGGACATCGACGGCAACTCAATTGTTCAGGATGAAATGCCGGGCCCCAATCTGGCCGGGTCTAATTCTCCGATCCCTCCTAGCGCTCCCCTGCGCGTAAAAGCTCCGAATATTCATCGAATTACTTTTTACGCTTTTGACGGTCAGCTAGTAGTCGATGACTTAATGTTTGGATTTTAGAACTCCGCCATAAGTAGCGTCCCAAGTCTGCAAACCTTCGATCAGGGCATTGCGGACTAAAGCTTCGGGTTCCCGACTCAGCATCAGGCGAAAGCACTCGGCAGCTCGGGAACGGGCGATCGAACTTTTGACGGAGCTCACAGCGCCAAACCCACCCTTATTCACCAAATCGGTCATTTGCCGCACTGCAATCAAACGCTTCAGGGGGTCAGGATCAGTCAAATCTGCCAGGATGCGATCGAGCGCCACTTCATCTTTTGAGGCCCCCAGATTCAACGCTTGTCGCAGCAACAGCCCTGCAATCGCGATCGTGCCAAAGTTCTGCAAAATCAGGCTCAAAGCCATCCAGTGGCTCTCGGAGTCCGCCCAAATCGCCAAACTCATGTAAGCGCCCAAGGTAGCAATGCCGCCGATGCCCACCGCTAAAACGAATCGGCGGTTCGGGCCTTCCCAAAATTGATCGACGAGCGATCGCAGCAATTGCCAGTCCCAGGACTGCCCTTGGTAAGCCAGCATCATCGCTGCTATCCCCAGCCCTGTGGAAAACAGTAACTGACTGTTCCACCACCCCCAAACTGCTGCCAGGGTGAAAGCGGCCAGCCAACCTTTTGATCGAGTCAAACGCTCTAGCAGCCACTTGAGAAAGGCAGTAGAAACCACAGGCGATCGGGCCCCAGAGCTCTTGGCATCAAGCCGGAGGCGCCTTTTTTCGGCAGTCGGACCAGTCGCTGCTGGGGTTCCCGGCGGGCGATCGTCCGAACTAAATTCCCTCAATGCTCGGGCATCATTCATTTCTAAGGACAGCTCGCTCGACGGGAGCTTATCGAGTTCCAAAGTGTGATCGGACACTAACACTTGCGATCGATTCAGCTTCTTCGTTGTAGTTTTTTTTACTTGATTCATACTGAGTTTTTTGAGAAATAACTTAAACTTATACCAGTTTCAATAAACTCTGCAACTGTCGGCCAGTTTCAAACCATTACATAATCAGTCTTTCCCAATCTAAAATCTCACATCTAAAATGGTATGAGCCAGGCTTTTTTAGCAGTGATTTAGATTCTCGCTCAACAAGAGTCTTAGACTCTATAATACCAGAAATTTAAACTCGTGGTGAGTACGGCAACTTGCTATAATTCCGATAAATCATTACCAAATATAGAGCAATTGAAGATTGTTGAGAAAAGCACAACAGTTCAACAACGAATATTTCTGAATCACTCTTGAGACAGAAGGTCGATCGGAGTTGGCCATCAGGGCAAAAAATCGAAAAATTTTTAATTTCAGAAAATAGGGGAATTTTGAGTGATTGAATTCGTCCGCCGATTCATGCGCGACGAAAATTTAGCTTTTTGCCTGCAGCCCCGGGTGCTCGCTGTCCCCGAGTGTCAAATGATGCTGGGTTCACAGCTTGACCCCGCTCAAAAACGGATACAAGTTTCCGACACTCGTGGTGGAGAGGCAAAAATTTTAGACTCTTGTTCAAGCTCCCAGATTCATCTGTGGAGTAAATCTAAAATCTAAAATCCTTCGACGGCGAGCGATCCTCGACGGCTCGACGGCTCGACCTCGCATTCGCTGAACGTCGCTCGCCCTCGCCGAACGTCTCACGCCAAAGTCTAAAATTTAAAATCCACTGACGGTTAGCTGGACGGACACCAGCCGGGAGGGCCGACCGAGAATCCAGACAGTATTGTTTGTTGACACTCCCGGGCGTAAACGCACTCTTGATTCTTTAATCTACAACGTGGCAAGCTTTGGCAGGATTTCTCCAACAAAAGTAGAGGCCTCATCTCAAGAGAGCGTTGCTTGCATAAGCGTGCATTGCGTTCCGGTATGCCCTACCGTACCTAATCCTCTCAGGAGAGGATGTTTCTAGCTGCGTTGAAATCTCTATCCATCACACAACCGCATTTACAGACGTGCCTTCTAGTAGATAGCGTTTTCTTCACAATTGCACCGCTACTCGAGCATTCTTGGCTTGTTTACTGCGGATTCACCGCAACCGTTACTTTCTCAAATACTTTGGCAAACTATTCAATCGAGACACGAAACTGATACCAAGATGCGTCATTAATAGACTTAGTCAGACAAGGATTTTTTACCATATTTTTAATCCTCAAATCGACCGAAGCTCTCAAGTCGTTGGACGCTCACTACGCACCGTGCAAGTTTTATTGCATGATGCAATACGATTGCCTACTTATTTTGAGGTGGCGTCACCCGAGAATCTGTCTAGCCTTTCCCCTGTTCTTTGAACCTTTAATCCTCCTAGACACGATCCCGTGAGAACGTTTGAGGACTTTTTCACCTTGACGCAAGAATCTAGAATTCTCAATCGTCACTCGGTTTGAGTCTGTGTAATATTCCTTGGACTCAACGTCTAAGCCGATGGTATTACCAGAGGGTTCTGTGTTTTCCTGTTTGTCAACATCAATGCAGATTTGAACGTATACACCATCCGCAGGTTTTACCAATCTCACCCGTTTTATTTGGCTGATTTGGTAGAAATGTAAATCGCGTGTCCCCTTTATTTTTAACCGTCCAATCCCTTTTTTGTCGGTAAAATAGATTGATTTTCCGTCTGACGCAAGTTTCCATCCGCTTGACTTATACTCAACAGAGCGGCAGTTTTTCTGGAACTGTGGATATCCTTTTTTACCAGGATTTCCTTTTTTACAGTTGTCGTAGAATCGGAGATTGAAGACCCTGCTCGTTCGGCGCTGGCAAGTCTAGCCCTTGAGTTGAGTTCGTAAGCATTGGGGAAATCACGAACCCGTACAGCACCGTATTTATTCAAATCGTATTTACCCAGCTTTTTGTTATCCATCCACTCTTCGTATGCAACTATTGCGGACAAATTTTGCGGTACGAATTGCTTCATCTACTGCCGTAAACTGATTTAATTTTCCGTAGGCATTGAACTCGAAAACTAGCATTGTTCTAGCTTTCTTCTTCTGCTACATTATCTAGCATAGGATGTTCGGTAAGTTACCCAAACTTTACAATTAAAGCCGTCAAGCTTATGACGGGGTTTTAAACCCAATTTCCTGATAATTAATAGCAGGAGCATTCCTAAAATGCTAAGATTTGGGAATTAATGGGAATTGAGTTAATTAAACTGGCTTCTCGTTAACTATCAGCCGCTTCGTCCAAGGCGTGTATGTAGAGGGGAGTTAAAGGAGGCCTTCTTAGCCTTACTTACCCCAAATCCACGCCTCTCGATCTCTCGGGGTGGCGCTTCCAGGTACCGAGCGGGGCAATTATATTTGGGGAGCATCCTGATGTTCAATGTACTTTCTGGCACGTTGAAACAGTAATGAAGAAAGTGGCGGTGGTTCTGGGTCACTCAAAAAAGCCCTTGCGTCCAGGGAAAAAGAAGCCTGCGGTCTAAGGGTACTCGGTTGACCGTGAGGTTTGTTCACGCTTGAGTCCCTGATCCTCAGGGGCAGGGGTTCGGTGGCGTTTGCTTAACGATCGGGGCAAATAGTTGACTAAACCTACCTCTTCTTCATCTAGAAAGATAAGTTCTTCTAGATAGACTAATTTAGGTTTAGGCGCTAAAGTTAACTATATAACCTTTGGCGATCGGGGGATAGCCGACTTATCTTGGGATAGTCGACTATCCCATAGCGTTGTCAGTCAACTTCAACTGGCTTTAGGTAACTAAAGTTAACTATCAGCCGGTTCGTCCAAGGCGTGTATTTAGAGGGGAGTTAAAGGAGGCCTTATAAGCCGACAGACCCCGAATCCACGCCTCTTGATGAAAGGGGTGGCTGTCGGAGGTTGGCGATCGGGCTAATTATATTTCGGGAGCATCCTGATTTTCAATGTACTTTCTGGCACGTTGAAACAGAAATGAAGAAAGTGGCGGTGGTTCTACTTCACTCAAAAAACCCCTGGCATCGAGGGAAAAAGAAGCCTGCGGTCTAACGGTACGAGTTGACCGTCAGGTTGGTTCACGTTTGAGTAGGTTTTATAAAGCAGCATATCAAGTCCGGTAAATTAACCGTAATTATTGTAGGGGCCGTCCGGTCACGCCCGATCGGCAATATCAGCCAGATATCGCCGTAAACCCGCCCAGGAGCCTCGATATTATGGTCGATAGACCGGACTAGATAGCAGTTCGGGCATCATCCGGGTTCAAACCCGTAAAGCAGCAGCGCCAACAACCAACCGCGCGATCCTGTTGCCGCAAGTGCGGAGACTGGAAAAACAGCGGCTTTTGACCAGACTCAGGCAGAACTGCTGCCCCAAACTGTGTCTGCGGAGGTTAGGCTAGTCAAGAGCAGAAAAGAATACTTACGATCGAGACTTGATTAATCTACCTTGTAATTCTTGCTCAGTTGTCAAGCCCAACAGTTTTGCATTCTCTGGCAAGCGAGACTCTTGGCACTTCCAACAAGTGCGTTTCTCGACGGTCAAAGAGCTTGGGTTTGATTGTAAAACCCTTACCAGTATGTAAACACCTTACCGATGGCTCGCCGGAACAATCTTGCAGGAAAACCCATGTCTAGTATGCAAAACCAATTCACGGTTCACTTCTGGGGCGTTAGAGGTAGCATAGCGTCTCCCGGGGCTGAAACAGTACGTTACGGGGGTAACACGCCCTGTATAGAAATGCGAGTGGGTGACAGTCGCCTAATTTTCGATGGCGGTACTGGATTGCGGGTTTTGGGACAAACTCTCCTGTCGCAGATGCCCGTAAAAGCTCATATATTTTTTACTCACTCTCACTGGGATCACATTCAAGGATTCCCATTTTTTGTCCCAGCTTTTATTCAGGGCAATTGTTTTCAAATCTATGGGGCTATTGCTCCTAATAAGGCTACTATCCAGCAGCGGCTCCACGACCAGATGCTGCACCCCAATTTTCCGGTGCCTCTGCAAATTATGGGGGCAGACCTGAAATTTAACGATATAGAAGTGGGCAAACCGCTGGAAATCGGAGAGATTAAGGTGGAAACTGCTTTGTTGAACCATCCCGGGGAAGCTATAGGCTACCGCGTGAACTGGCGGGGGTATTCGGCTGCTTACGTGACTGATACCGAACATTTTCCCGACCGTTTGGACGAAAATGTGCTGTATTTGGCCAGGGATGCTGAGGTGCTGATCTACGACGCTACTTATACCGATGAGGAGTATTATGCGGAGAAGAGCAGCAAGGTCGGCTGGGGACATTCGACTTGGCAGGAAGCGGTGAAGGTGGCAAAGGCTGCTAATGTCAAAAAGTTGGTGATTTTTCACCACGACCCGCTGCACAATGACGAGTTTTTAGACAGGGTGGGAGAACAAGTGGCTCAAAGGTTCCCGAACAGTTTGATGGCGCGGGAAGGTTTGTCGTTACAGTTGCTGCCTCCTGAGAAAGATTTGTCTGAAGCGTCGGTGCAAGCGCCTAAAGTGCCTGTCTGATGGATTTGAGATTGCCAGATGCTTCTTACATCTTGAGGTCGGAAATCTCAAATTTAAGTTAGGGCTGACCTCAAAGACGGATACAAGCCCCCTGCTTAAGTCGTGGAAAACCAAAAAGTTTAGACCCTAGTTCAATCTCCGAGATTGCATCTGTGGAGTCAATCTAAAATCTAAAATCTAACATCTAACATCGACTGGCGATCGCAATCTGGCTAAGTGTGTCAAAATCTTAAGCGTGTGGGTAACTTCTTCTTGTACCGCTGCTCTGACTCCAACTTCTGTTGCCTTGGGAAACTTTGATGGTTTGCACCTAGGGCATCGACAAGTCGTGCAGCCAATTTTAAATAAATCGCCTGGGCCAAATTCTGCGACGGTTTCGGAGACGGGGCAAAACTTGCCCTCAAACGCTGGCCCAGATCAAAATTTGGAAAGCGAAGATCCGGCGACCTGCGACAATGACTCAGCAGCACCGCCCTCACGAGCAGGCAGCAGCCATAATTTCGAAGGTTTGATAGGGCAGACAAGGGCAGAGGGCAACAGCCTCTCTGGGATCGATTCTCATGGGGTAGATCGGCTTTACAGCACTGTGGTGACATTCGATCCCCACCCGCAAGAATTCTTTACCGGTCAACCGAAAAAACTGCTGACACCTCTGGCAGAAAAGGTAGAATTGCTCGAAGCAATGGGCGTCGAGCAACTTGTGCTGCTGCCGTTTGATCGTGAATTGGCGACTTTGACGGCTATTGAGTTTGTCGAGGAAATTCTGGTGCGACAACTAAAAGCGTGTCGAATTAGTGTGGGGGTTGATTTTCGCTTTGGACGGGGACGCGCTGGGACGGCTGTGGATTTGCAGTCTATCGCCTCGGGTTACGGTGTTGATGTTGCTCTTGTACCCCTGCACAATTGCGGTACGGTGCGGATCAGCAGTTCTGCAATCCGCTTATGTCTGGCCGAGGGCGACCTCACAAGAGTGAATCAGTTGCTGGGGCGACCTTACAGTTTGGTGGGGACTGTGGTTGGCGGACAGCGGCTGGGCAGGACGATCGGATTTCCTACTGCTAATATCGAACTGCCGCCGGAAAAATTTTTGCCACGTTTTGGCGTGTACGCGGTGCGAGTCTCGGTGAAGCATGGAGGGGAAAAGATGAAAGATCAAAGTTCTTCCTATCAGCGGGAAAATCCCAAATCTCTAATCCCCGGCATAGCATCAAATTTATTTTTTGTCAATGGGGTGATGAATGTTGGTTGCCGCCCGACGGTAGACGGGCTGCAACCCACTGTGGAAGTTCACCTGTTAGATTGGTCTGGGGATTTGTACGGTAAAACCTTGAGCGCGAGTTTGGTAGAGTTTTTGCGGCCCGAACAAAAATTCGCTTCTGTGGATGCTCTCAAAACTCAAATTCAGGCAGATTGTGATGTTGCTAGAAGCGTATTAGCTGCTAAAGTCTAATAATTATGTGATATTGAACGGGCAATCGCTTTTAAAAATGGTGCAATATGAGTCAGACTAAATTCTAGTTGTACAAATACGAAGTCCGCAAGGCAAAGACTCAAGATTTTGGGAATTTGATGTTTGATCAACAATTAGCAACTAGCAATTAACAATTAGAAATCAGGGATATGAGACAACATATTGAGCGACTCAAACAAAATCTAGGCAAAACTATGGTCGGCAAAGCCGATGCTATTCGCTTGGTGCTGGTAGCCGTGTTTTCGGGCGGGCACGCGCTGCTGGAAGATGTGCCGGGTGTGGGAAAAACGCTGCTGGCGAAGTCTTTGGCGCGATCGATCGATGGGAAGTTTCAGCGGATTCAGTGCACTCCCGATTTGTTACCGACGGATATCACGGGTACTAATATTTGGAATCCGCGCAGCGGAGAGTTTGAGTTTTTGCCCGGGCCAGTTTTTGCTAATGTTTTGCTTGCCGATGAAATCAATCGGGCGACGCCGCGAACTCAGTCAGCTTTGCTGGAAGTGATGGAAGAAAAGCAGGTGACAGTAGATGGAGTTTCTCGGAATGTTCCGGCGCCGTTTTTTGTGATTGCGACTCAGAACCCGATCGAATATCAAGGCACTTTCCCGCTGCCGGAAGCCCAGATGGATCGGTTTACTTTATCTTTGACTTTGGGCTATCCCGCTGCGTTGGAAGAGTTGCAAATGTTGGAACGGCTTTCTGATAGTTTTGCTGTTGAAGATTTGCAGCCTTGTATTTCTTTGGAAGAAGTGCAGGAATTGCGTCGTTTGTGCGCTGGTGTGAAGGTGGAAGGCTCTTTGAAACAGTATATTGTAGATTTGGTGCGATCGACGCGGGAGGATGAGGAGATTACTCTGGGGGTGAGTCCCCGGGGTGCGGTGGCTTTGCACCGGGCGTCCCAGGCTTTGGCGTTTATTTCGGGGCGGGATTTTGCTACCCCGGATGATGTGAAGGATTTGGCGCCGCACGTACTGTCTCACAGGTTGATTCCGGCAGGCGGAAGGAGGGCTAAGACGATTGTTGACAAGTTGTTGCGGTCTGTTCCTATTCCTTAAAAAGTTTGTAAGTAGGTTGCTTTAATTAAAGGAACAGGCCCGACGGCCTGTTCCACAAACAATTACACCTTAATTCAAGGAACAGGCCCGACGGCTTGTTACACAAACAATTAATTTTCCTGTGGGTGGGCAGGAGATC
>Ga0256856_1000071_pt1 | contig 11323 bp, 9 predicted proteins | sample BONt10_FD_181175 | JGI IMG/M metagenome (GOLD analysis project Ga0256856, IMG submission 181175) | Terrestrial sediment cell enrichment communities from Utah, United States - BONCAT_SYTO_Terrestrial_sediment - 10 | ecosystem: Environmental > Terrestrial > Deep subsurface > Rock core/Sediment... | reverse complement strand
GCCAAGAACATCGGGAGCCGGATGCGGGGAAACCAGCACGTCCGGATCTAACTGAGAGGTGCGAAGGATAATACCTTCCATCGACTCAACCAATAGAAGGAGGATGAAAACGTGGGCCGGGGGGGGCAGCGATTTATGGCCTCCCCCCCCCGGCCGCGACTTCCAGAATTGGGGCGCCGCAAGCAACAGGGTCTGAGTAATACCCTGTATAAACACAAGAAAAGAAAGTAAAAAAATAGTAGTAAAAAGCTTATGAGCAATGAGGTGTAGCTATTTTTTGAAGGTGTAACAGAAGCCAAATAGTTTTTGATTGTGTAACAAAAATGGACACCAAAGCCTGGCAAAGCTGAATTGATATTTTTTGATGTTCCCCCCCATCTTCAGCCAGTGGAGGGGGGAGGCTCTGTCAAGGGGGGAAAGAGAAATTCGTGACGAGGTTAGTTTTCAGGCTCGTGAGAGGCTCTCAAAAGTAACGAAGAAGCTGTGACGAGCCTGAAAGCTTACCGAGTAGAATTTATCGGACCCTTGATGGAGTACCCCGGAACGGACAATGGGAGAGGGGAAAATCAAAATGTTTATAGAGTGGGTATCAGTTGCGATCGGGCAAGCCGTAGAATATTAATTGCTGGAACTGAGCCTAGGTGACTGGGCTAATCCAGAAGGGAAGAAGAAGCTTCTAAATTGGCTTTAGCATTCCAAAAAAAAATGGCCGCTGTTTGGGCGGGCCACACAAATAAAAACTAATTTCAGTCTATCAGCGCGCGTGTTGCAACGCAAACTTATTCGACAACCCGCCCAAAAAAAGCGGTCATACATCCTAATTAGGGCGCTGTATGACCTTACAAACAAATTTCCACAGTCAAGTATATAGTCCCGCCGATCTTGCCTATCAAGACTGCGTGGTCAAATCTGGTATTTCTCCTGACATTTATCCCCTCAACTTTGACCCTGCGAGTGGAAGCCCTGTTTATGGCTTGCTTTACTGCGACACCGACCCCACAACCAACAGCGGCATCAGCATAGAAGCGGCTCGGAATCTTGCCCGGTGTACCGGAAGTGCGGGATATTTCCTTGGCAAAAACTTTTACCTGCCATCCGATCTAGCAGGAAACACAGAAGCGGCCAGACACGGGATTATCAAATCAAAAGGAATTTACCGACCGGAGGGCCCTCCTGCGTATGGTTGGATAAGTAACAACCGCTTTCGGCAGTTAGGCGGGGCGCCGATCGCTTTAGACCAGAATAAAAGTACAGGCGTATGGGAGCCTCGCAGATATCACCAGCCACAGGGCAAGCCCTTAGAAATATTTTTTGCTCGCATTACCGTCCGTGTTTGGAAATTAGTAGCCGAAAAAGCTGGTTTATCAATGCCAATATTCCCGGTTATTGGGGTTGATGGAGAAGCGCTCGGATTCTGGGAATGGGTCAAGGCTACCAACTGCCCGATCGTCCTGACCGAAGGGGAAAAGAAAGCTTGCGCCCTGATTTCTCGCGGGTTTGCAGCTATTTCTATTCCAGGAATCAATACTGGCTACCGAGTCACGGAGAAAGGGGACTGGGTAAGGAAGGCAGACGGCACAGAGTATCAGAAAGCAGTTGCGCGAGAATTGCAATCCGAGCTCCAAGGATTTGACACCCCAGGACGCGAGATTGTAATTCTTTTCGACTTCCGCGAAGGTGATTATTCCGAAAGCCCAGAATTTAAGGCCGCCACAACCACAGCGAAACTGTTCAAAAGTGCGAGCGCAAAAATTGCACAGTTGCCTGGGCCGGATAAAGGTGCTGATGATTTTGTGGTCGCTGGTGGCGACATCGACGCAGTAATTTCGGCGGCTCCAACGATTGAGGAAATCCAGAAACAAATCTTAAAAGGGTTCAGCAAAAAAAATAGACAGAAAGCTTGGGCGCTAACTTACCCAACAGCTTGGGAATGCAACCAGCGTTACCTCAGCATTCCTTACCATTCCGGCTTAATTGGTGTGAAATCGCCCAAAGGAACGGGGAAAACTTACGACCTGATAAAGTTAATTGCTCAAGCTCACGCAGAGGGACGCAAGGTTTTACTCCTGACTCACCGGATTGTGCTAGGACGGGCAATTTGTAAGGCTGTGGGGATTCCTTGGATCGAGGAAATGAACTCGGACGCCGATCGCGAACTTGAGGGCAAAGCTATGGGGTTTGGGCTGTGCGTTGATAGCCTGCACCCACTATCTCAAGCAGCTTTTGACCCGCTGGCTTGGGAAGGAGCTTTAGTAATTGTTGATGAAGTCGAGCAAGTTTTCTGGCACGCGCTCGACGCCTCAACTTGCCGAGAAAACCGTCAAGCAATCCTCGCCACCATGCGGACACTATTTAAATCGGTGCTCAGCACGGGTGGAACAATCAGGCTGCAAGATGCTGACTTAAGCGATTACAGCATTGACTTTGTTCGCGAGTTTGCTGAAAGAACTGATATTGAGCCTTGGATTGCAGTAAATCACTGGCAGCCGTCTGAGCCGTGGCAAATAAAATTTTACGATACCCAATACGTCAAGGGTGGGACTAAAGACGATCCGTCTGGGCTGCTCAAGGATTCAGTCGCTCGTGTAAATCAAGGTGCCAAAATCTGGGTCTCTTGCGACTCCCAGAAAGCCAAGAGCACATTCGGCAGCAAGAATTTAGAAAAATTTTACCGCTCGCGCTGCCCTGGTAAGAAAATCCTCAGAATAGATGCGGAGACTGTCGCAAATCCTGACCATCCAGCTTACCAATGTGCTGAGAAAATCAACGAACTAGCGGCGCTCTACGATATTGTAATTTGTTCGCCGTCGCTGGCAACTGGGGTATCCGTTGAGTTGCGCGGGCATTTTACCGCCGTGTTCGGCATTTTCCAGGGTGCAATCTCCGATAACGAGGTTCGACAGTCTGTGGCCCGAGTCCGGGAACCAGTGCCGAGATTTATCTGGTGCCGTCAGATTGCAGTGGGAAAAATTGGCAACGGGGAAGCAAATTATAAGGAAGTAGCCAAGTCGAAGGAAAAAGACTGCCGCTATAATTTGCAACTGCTTAGAGATATTGACTTTGACCTCGACAAAGCCCACAACCCAGTATTTTTGAAATTCTGGGCAAAGTACGCGGCCCGAATAAATTCTTCAATTTGGGATTTTCGGGAGACTGTACGCGAGGGGCTTGAGGCTGAAGGTCACATCCTCACAGATTGCCCAGATGATGACCGCGACACCTCTGGGGAAATTAATGCGCTGAGAATTCTCAATCAAGTTGAGGAAGCTGTTGCCGTGGCAGAGGCAGAGGATATAGATCGGAAGGAATTTGAGAAGCTCGAACAGCAGCGCAGCAAAACCGACACGGAACGGTATAAACAAGAAAAATTCAGGTTGAAGGAAACTTACAAGGCAGAAGTTACGCCAGAACTCAGGCAGCTTCATCAAGATAAATGGTTTGGAAAAATTTATCTTGAATATTTGCTTACCCACAACCCAGATTTTGTTTTGATGCGCGATCGCAAAAATATTGACTCCCAAATAAAGAATGGCGACGGGCAACTCTGCCTCCAAGATGTCCGGCAATCCATGTGTAAAGTTACGATTCACAAGCTCCTAAATACTTTGCAGTTCTGCGACCCGACAAAAGAATGGAGCAACAAGTCGCCAGAGATTCTTGAATTTGCAGGCAAGGCTTTGAAATGTGCAGCAGACATCAAAACTTTTACGGGCATCAAAGTCAGTCGAGAGAAAGTGGCAAAGAATCCGATCGGAGTCGTCGGGAGTTTTCTTGGGCAACTAGGACTCAAGCTCACCACAGGCGAACAGCGTCGCGTAGGTGAAGAGCGGGTGAGGTTTTATAAGTTTGGCGGTGCCACTTCTGCGAATGTTTTCGACAGGGCTGGCAATAAAGTTAAGGAGCCTGAAGGTTTGCGAGCGCAAATTTTTGAAGCTTGGCAAAAGCGAGATGAATTAGCTTTGTCTGAATTCCAGCAACAGAGCATCGCAGCAGTTGAGGCTGATGTCACAGTAGACCTCAAACCCTCTGCCAGCAAGGTTCAGCTCAAAAAAGACGTGTATTTGGGTTCTGTCACACCTCGGACTATAGATATAGAGAATATTCCTAGTGTGACAACAAACTCTACCGTAGAAACTCCCATAGAACCAACCCCAGAACCGCAGCCGGAACCCCTCGGCAGAATGGGATGGGTCAGTCGGTGCGGTCAGTGGATTCGAGCTTCTTTCTTGGCCGCTACGGACGGCGCTCAGTACAGAATGCTGATACAGGAATTAGGAGAATGGAGCGAGGTGTTAGCCTTCCCTCATCAAATCCGCTGGGAGGATCCAACTTTAGATAATCTCCTCTAAGAGGTATATTGTTGGCTCCCGCCTAGCTATAGGAGTTCTAAGCCCAGGCTCAGGATATGGCTGTTTGCCTTTCTTACTCAACCTATCAGGTTTTTAAAAAGCAATCCGCTGCAATTTTAAGGTAGCGACCGATCGCTTTTAAAAAACTCATGTTTTGATAAAAAGCGTTCGATCCGAGTGGTAGCAATGTATATATTGTCGTGGGCGGTTCTAGCAACCACTTCCCCACGGTAGCCAGCTACCTAATGAGGCTTAAGATTTTGTTGATGCTGCAGGAAACTCGTCGTGATAAAATCTTTGTCTGCCTAACAATGCCAGGTTATGCCACATACCACAGTCAAACAGGGAAATTACCTGAAGAGTACATTGCGCTGACAGACGGGGATAACATACCCATCGACGAGTTTATTGCACTTTCTGTATTCTTGCTCATTGGAGTGAGGTTTAAGGAAATGTGTACTTCTTATAACAACATTTCTGAATCAAATATTGAGGAGAAACCAATGACCCTATCTGAAAATAATCTAGGTAATTCTAAGCAGGAAAAACAAACTATAATACCTGCTTATGATAATTTCGCTCACTTATATCACAAATTTCGCCAACACTCAGAAAATGCAGAAAATGATCCATTTAAGCAAATTACCGAGTACACATTTTTTAATGTGCTTGGTGATGTGGCAAACAAATCAATTCTTGACTTAGCTTGTGGAACGGGGAATTTTACTAGAAGGTTTAGATCGGCTAGTAAAGTGGTCGGAGTAGATATATCTGAAAAAATGATTGAAATTGCAAGGCAGGAAGAAGCGAGAGAGCCGCTTGGCATCGAATATCTTGTTGGAGATGTGCTTGAGCTTGGAGAAATTGATCAATTTGATATAGTTACCGCTGGTTTTCTGTTGCATTATTCACAAACTAAAGAGCAATTACTCAAAATGTGTCAGAACATTTATGCCAATATGAAACCCCAGGGTCGGTTCGTCACCCTCAACGCTAATCTTGACATCCCCCCAGAAATATACCCAAAACACGAAAAATACAGCCTCCTTCCCTTCACCAAAAGCATCTCAGGTTCGCTTCAGGAAGGCACACCTATTACTGTGACATTTGATATTGACGGTGAGCAATTTAGCTTTGATATCTACTACCTCAGCAAGTCTACATATAATTGGGCATTTCAAGAGGCAGGGTTTAGGGAAATTCATTGGCATAAGGAGACAATTTCTCCCCAGAGTATTGAGCAGTTTGGGGAAGAGTTTTGGCGAGATGCCCTGGATTATCCGATTTATGATTATATTGAGTGTGTGAAGTAAACGGAGAGCGAAATCGCACCAATATGACGTAACATCAGTAAATCGAAAAGTTTTTCAGAAACCTTGCAGTATGAGCTATTCAGTTGATGCACTCTACCTGACCAAACCCTCTCGGAATTATCCCATTGCCTAGATTGTTGGCTCCGAAATCCAGCCAGATTTGCCCCTCCTCCAACTGTTGGCTCAGCATATGATGCAAATGATATCGAATCGCGTGACACAACTGAATTACACGCTGAATTAGAAGATACCAGGAGGAAGGTGCAAGAATTGCAATCGCAACTTGAGGTCGAGAAAAAAGAGGTGAGGAAGAGGAGGAGGTCTTCTGGTATGTACACGGGCTGTGAGAAAGTTCCCACAATGAGGTGAAGCGATTGCGATCAGAACTCTCCTACCTGAAACAAAATTTAGCCACTGGCAGCAAAGACTTACCAGAAGCAGCTAACATCCTTAACCAGTTAAAAGCTAAGCGTAAGAAATCCAGCGTAACGCTTGCCTTGCTCAGATCACGACAGCAACAGAAGTAACCCAACTCCTCCAACAAAAACTACTATTTGAATTGCTAAAAGCGTGCGATCTAGTCGAACAACCCGCGCATAGCTTTCTGGTTTTTCATCCTTAACCCAGTCAGCGGTTACGATCGCTTCCAAAATCGAAATAGTAATCAGTACGTATGCCAGGGCATATACCTTATCTAGCAAAACCAGATAGCCAATATTCGGCAATGTTGAAGAGTAGGACTGCTGTAAAAATACAGTAGTTAGCAGTGTAGTTACGGATAGGGCAATGCGGGAATCAACGTATTGTGGTTTGAGCAGCAATGCTCCCCAACTGGCAGCGACAACAATCACCAGAGGTAACAGCAGTTTCCAAACGAAGAAACTCATGGGTCGAGAGATAGTCAGGGAATATTGTAGAATCGAATACTGAGTTATATCTCCCAATCTTGGATCGCCAAAATTAGTCGTGTACTCATGAACTAAACTTGACACATCAGACACTTGAATTTCCCAGCCCGGAATTAATATCTTACTTGAGTAACCCGACTGCTTGTTGTCTGCTACGTAAACCATTTGGTCAACAGTATAAACTGAATTTTCTAGCCAAATCGTTAGATTCTGCTGATCTAGCGGATACTTTGCCAAAGCAAACGGTTGGACAAAGCGACCTTCAACCCTCATAGCTTGATAGAAGCGACCGTCTGATAGTTTTTCGGGCTTTTTATATAAGGGGACTGAAGTCGTGTTTGAGTCACTAACTCCGTTGAAATACTCCAGGTTGGGAGTTGGGTCTATATTACCCTTCCACTTAAACCAAACATAGAAGTCCAGGGAGCAAGTATTGCTGGAGATATCAAGATCGTAGAGGTTCATTACAAAGATTCCTGTCTCAACCTGCTGTGATTGAGCAGGAATATCAGACAGTGGCTTGAATGTATCAGACTTTGTTTGATACTGAGCCAAAACTCTGACCCTGCTACCCACCTGAGTCAAGAGAGCGAGCAAGGCAACGAAAAGTACAGAGATCAGCAGCTTGCGAGTCGTGCTGTTTTTAGTGATGTGCATTTAACTAAGCAATCGCGTTTTGGGGTTCAGGAAGGGGGTGGCTGTCATACCAATTTAGGCATTGCTGAATACAGGTATGAATTCAAGATTTCTTCATTGCTATAAGCCCGCTTGAGGGTGAGTTTTGTGACTTCAAGCGAAAAGTTAATTCATACCGTGAATCAGCAATGCCCTTAATTAACATTATTCCACTGGCGAGATGAGAAGTCAATTTATAAAAGTCATAACCTTAGTTTCATAAAAGTCATATATCTTACTAATTTCTAAGATCTCTCTAACTGAATTTGGTATTGTAACCCACATTTCGCCTCAAAGCTGTTAGGACATAGAATGTGGTAGAGGTTCACTTTCGCTGTTTAGGAAACAGTTTGCTGAACCCTTGTCCCGTTTATGGGAATGGCTAGATAGAGACATCAACCATTTATGGAAACGGCGATGATTAACAAAGTACGGGACACATTCGCCCCGGCGCAAGTGGCACCCCTTCGGTAAAATTTTGGCGTCGGACGTTCCCGAAGCTTTTACGTTAGATCCACAATTTGGGAAGAACGCCCGCCACTCAAAATTTTTGCCAGTTGCTTAGTTTTGGGTGTGAATTTTTGAGACTTTATAGTATATCATGTTCTGTGTTTTTGTGGGATGTTTACCGGGTATCACCGGGTATCACCGGGTATCACTCGACCCGGTTATTTTTCCCCTTGCGGGCCTGCGGCGCTCCTTCCACGCGGCCGGGGGGGCGGGCCACGCTTAGCTGCTCCCCCCGGCCCACGATTACCGATCGCAAAATTTTGATAATAATTTAATGGATGCTACACATTTTAAAAATGTCGAAAGTGTAAAAGCTATGTATAACAGTCATTTAAAGCTCACGCCCAGGAGTTGAGTATATGTAGCAATTCAATTTGATTTAATGAAACTGACTTAAGGGAGCTTTCGCAGTTGCAAGACCTGGGCTGAGATCTTAAATTATTCCCACCTAGTATTTAACAGCCGTTTATGGAAATGGTTGATTAAGACACTGCTATCCATTTATGGAAACGGTTGGATAGGGCATTAGCCATTTATGGAAACGGCATCAAACTGTAGCGGTGAGGATCTAGCGTGGATATGTCCGTTTGCCCTCCTAGCCGAACCAATGAGGTTTTTAAAAAGCGAACGGTTGCTATCTCAGCCTTGCGTCGGGTCGCTTTTTAAAAACTTGTGTTTGGAGACATATCACGGCGATCTAACCATTTATATAAATGGTTGATCAAAACCTTGCATCCGTTTATGGAAATGGTTGGATAGAGGCAGCAGCCATTTATAAAAACGGCGGGTATTAAGACAGCACTTGATGGCGCAAGCATTGATAAACAACCAGGAGCCGAGATTTATCCGTTTATGGAAATGGTATTTGCTGAGGTTGAATCAGTCAAGTTTGAAACCGAAGGCGCTGATCGCGATCGGTGTAGAGTTGGATCGCAAGTTGAAACTGAGCGCGCCTCACGCTCGGAACTTGAGGCAGAACTTTCAGAGCTAAAACAAAATTTTGCTCCGACCGCCACAGTTTAGCAAAAATTAGCACCCGACGGGGCAACCATTCTCAGCCAGCTCGCCCGCCAAACGTAAAAAATCCCCGGTGTCCCTCGCAAACATCAAGGCAATTTTAGAGATTATAGAGGAGTCCTGAGATGACACATCCCAGGGACTTTGGGCATAAACCCCGGTTAATTCCGGGGCTTTTCTGGGCAAAATCTTAACAATTGCAGGTTGACAAAATCGCTAGGAACCTGCGATCGTGGGTAATTAAGGAAGATTGATGCGCGACTGAACGGTGCTAGTCACACCGAACAAGTCACGACTTCCCCAAACCGTTAACCGAGAACGTTTGGAGCCTAAAAATTATGACATTTACAGAGGATTGTCCTGGCGGACGATCGCAAGACTTAACGTGCGTGTCATCCGACATGGTGACTGTCTCACGCAAAACCATTGATGAACTTTTTGGTCTGATAGGGGAATGCGTAGACACCATTACAGAGTTGCAACCTTGTGAGATTTTTATTACTTCTGCTAAACGCTGCTTATTGGATACAGCAAACATTGAATTAGCCAGTAGCGTAGAAGTTAGTCAAGCCGTCTTACTTATGGACTCTTGGCTTAAAGTCGTGCCAAAAAGCCATGAAGAGATGGCTCGTTGGCTGCAGCAAGCGAATGCAATTACTTACTTAGCTTTGGCTCCGATTAAGTTGGATAAATGCAATGACTAAGCCCCTCGTTAGTTATCGTCGCATTGACCAACTCAAAACGATCGCTCTGGATTGTGGCTTCACCAACGAAGACGCCAAGCAGTTCGGCAAACTCAGCAAAACTGCTACCTGGGAAGCGCTGCTTTCGACTTACGGCATTCCTTTGCAGAGTGTAGACAGTGTAGACACCAGTGTGGACACCGAGGTTCAATCGCTTGACACAAGTGATTGGACGAACGACGGTTCCTTTCCAGTGTGCAATTTCACTCAAAAGAACTCAACCAATTTTTTAGGCTGGGTTAATTTTGGTCAACTCATTGCACTTGCTCTCGCATCGGCGGGAGTCTTTGTGCTGGCTATGAGCTTGTGGCGGCAAATCAATCCTCTTAATCTATTCCCCCCAGTCAGAGTCAACATTCAAATCGGGACAAAATTATGAGCTTACAACTGCGCCTTTTTGGCGGCGGTCAAACTGGTGCTGGCAAACTTTCAGCTAGCAACGATGGCAGCCATGCAATCGACAAATCAAAAGTTTTGGCACAAACTGACGCCCTTGTAATTACCCCAAACACTCCCGGTAATTTTTCAAGCATCCGCTCGGTTCCTGTTGTGCCTGACCCGCGCTACTTTGACCGCGAACAAGCCGACAAGTTGAAAGAGTTAGCGAAGGAAAAAACCGATGGCGCACGACAATCCAAGCGTGCCTACAAATCTCTGGCGAAAATTAAAGCGGCCGATAAGACTGTGCACAAGGAACACCGCAAATATGAGGGCGCGGTTGCTGAAAATGAGCTGGGCAAGAAGCGCTCCGATGCTGGTTTGGCTAAGAAACTGCACTCTATGCGCCCTGGCTATGCGCGACTGGGGTTAGGAATTGACAAAGCAGATTCTAACGCCAGAACTCGGATTGATGAAATTAAAGCCAAGCTGACGGGAGGCTTAAACTAATGCGGGCGATGTATCTGGCAAACTATTTTATCGCTGGGTGCATCGCTTCCTCCTTTTTGGGATGGGTAGCGAGTTTGCATCCTCACGCGTTTCGAGCAGTTCTGTGTTTGCTGGCAGCGATCGCGATCGGCTGGGGCTTGAGTTGGTTGCTGGATTTTTCCCTGAGCAAGCTGCTCAATATTTCCGTGGCTGACTTACAAGCCTTATTAATAGGTAGTTTGGCGATGCTGCTGATTGGGCTGGGGGTATTTTTATGTACCTAAAACTGTTTGTGCTCAGCGCGTCCTCTGTGGTGTTGTGGTTGGCTCCGCTAGTGGTGCTAGAAAAAACACTAGACATTCACAAAGCACTGCAAGGGGTGAGCTTGACTGCTGCGATTGCTTGCGCTGTGTCCGCTGGGAACATTGCCCGCGAACTATCCGAGCAAGAGGAAATTGAGGAAATTAAGACCCGCGCCATCACTGCTGATGTGGTCGATGAAATAGCAACAAGTGCTTACATTTCCCAGCAGCAGCGTCAACACGAAGCAGAACAAATTCTGAACCCTCGCGAACACTTAGAACGCTCTCTAGCACTGACTTATGGTGAAGATGAAGAATCAGAACCAATCGCTCAAAAACAGCTAGCTGAACCCGTAGCCGAACCCGACCAGAACGCTGAATCAGAACGCGCTGAACGAGCGCTGCAATTGAAGGCAAAAGGCTGGGGTAAAGCCAAGATAATCCTTGAAATTTGGGGCGTGACTAAGGGTGGCTCCCCTAAATATAAAGCTGCTGAGGCTGAATACAAACGCTTGTGCGATTCGTTGAAACGTGAATCACGGCAATTAGTCCGTACATAACGTTTCCAGCCACAAGGCTGAACTTTCGGTCTGATAAGGGTGCAAGTCCCTTCTGCCAGACTCAGGCATGACTCCCTAC
>Ga0256856_1000070_pt1 | contig 11327 bp, 8 predicted proteins | sample BONt10_FD_181175 | JGI IMG/M metagenome (GOLD analysis project Ga0256856, IMG submission 181175) | Terrestrial sediment cell enrichment communities from Utah, United States - BONCAT_SYTO_Terrestrial_sediment - 10 | ecosystem: Environmental > Terrestrial > Deep subsurface > Rock core/Sediment... | reverse complement strand
AACATAGGCTGAGAAGTCTTCTGGAGATGAAGTAAGATCGGGAAAAGCTTGATAATATTCTTTGATAGCTGTTTCGATGTTTTTGGCTCCGAGCGCAGGCATAACCCAATTCCAGTGCTGATTGATTCTGCCTTCAACAACATCGAGTATTTTGAACCACATTTCAACTAAACAAACAACTCGAACCCCAATTTTTTGCTCAATCGTATCATCCAGACTTGAGAATAAATCCGAAACAATCCGCTTAACTTGTTGTGGATATCCCCTACGTACAGCTTGAGTATCTATCCTGATCGTTTTTATGGCTATAAGCTTATGAAACGGCTCTCTAGTTGTCGATGGATCAGTTAGCGAAGAATGCCTCTCTGGAAATCTATCTGTGACCTCCTGAACTAGCTGACGAGACTCATCAAAGTCTTGTGGTAGAGCTGGTCTGAAATCAAATGAATCTTGTGAATGCTGAAGAAGAAGACCTTGTAGAAACTCTACATGATGTTGAAGGATTGGAGCTTTTTCAGTCCACTCACGATTTTTGCCGGGTGAAGTAGTTAAACCGTAGTATGCAAAAAACGATAGTAAAGAACAAGGCTAAACCTGAAAAATTCGTTTTTGCAATGTTTCAAAAGAGGTCTCAAATTGTTGCTCGAACTTTTCATCGGGTTTCTGAATTAATTCAACTACTTCCTCTTCAGCCCTTCCCTCAAAAGGAGATGACATCTCATAATAGAGGATTTCGGTAGATGGTTCTTCGACGCGACGAGTACCAAAACCTCTAGACTGGTTTTTATTATTTGCTTGGGCAGATGTTTTCTCTTTCTTCCGTTTCTTCTTGCTCACGGTAAAACTCACCTAAACGATGATACTTAGTTCTCCATCTCAATGATAGCGGGACTTTATTAAAATACTCAACTCGGACAGATAACTTGGATAGATCGCCCCGATATAACCTAAACAGTCGAATTATTATTAGGCTGAAACTTTCCGCATAATACCCCAATCACGTGGATAGGCGCCTGGTTTTAGTATAACTCGTTATTAAACTAACATTTTCTATTTAGTTGTGTACATTTTGGTGATTAGCCTAGCTTTCTTTAGTCTAACTCTGGAATATGTAGCCGATCGCGGATGGCATCGGCAACTTGGGCTACTACCCGTTCCATTTACCGCTGGGACAGAATAATGTCAACTCAATCCCGCAATAATATTGACACTCATAGCCAGAATAGCGGTGTTAAAAAAGAACGACAGCACACAGTTAAAAAGCACTATATACCTCGTCGAACGAGAAGTTATCTGCACATCTGCAACGTCGGCAAGTCCTGGCAATTCCAAAGGAGAAATATAAAAAATCTTTGTAGTGAGGTTCGTCGTCGCCCGGAAAATCGCAACCCCCGGGCGGGAAGTAGCTGCCGTGCAGTTTGCTCCGCTTTCCGTAGTAGCTGCGGGCATAGTGCATGGTGAAGATAGTAGAGTTATTGCATAAATCTTCGATCGATCGGGAAACCGCAGATGCAACGCGAATAATTTCAACAAGATAGGAGAGCGAATGCTTGCAATTGGAGTCTAATGTGTACCTGCATCCAAGACCCAATATACGTTAGGCACAGTCTGGGTTAGAAAATCCCAACTACTGCCATCTTGGCAGCAAATCCTATAAAAATAGCTATGAATTGGCAACACCCAGCACAGGCAGGATTTTTCATGCCTTTCGATAGATCGATCGACCTCAACGTTCTAGGTAGAGTGGGACAAAAGATAAATTGTGGCTTGAAATTATGGCATCCTCCCAACCGCTCAAAGGCATTGAATTGATCGACTGCGCCAAAGCTAACGCCCAACAAGGAATCGCCACAGCCGCGAAGCTTTGCGGCTACGGAGGCGACCTCAACACCTTCGAGCGGGAACTGAAACAGGCTTGCCAAGACATCGGCGTCGAAGTCAAGGAATTAAGCGACTTGATTACGGCTCAGCAGATGATGAAACAAGGAATGGGCATTGAAATCGCTCCAGATACTCCCTCAGAACTCTAGACTCAATCTCCACCGCACCAGTTTTAGAGCTAAGATTGCCCCAACACCAGTATTTTGAGTCTGCTAGCTGAGGCAGGCTAGAATGTTTTGGATGGGAGCTTGCGACTGTAGCCAGGAGTCGTGTTTTCTCCCGCGAAGACGGTGCTTTCTGGAGGGTGCTGAGATTGTTAGGAGGACTGTCGTGTCAGATCAGCAAGACCGGATTATGCGTTTGTTTATAGAGGAGGCTAAGGAGCACCTCGATACTCTAGAAAATGGTTTAGTGGATTTAAAGTCCACGATGAAAGACCCCGAAAGTGTCCAAGAGATGTTTCGAGCCGCCCATTCCGTGAAAGGAGGGGCGGCTATGCTCGGCTTAGATAGTATTAAAACAACCGCTCACCGCTTGGAAGATTGTTTTAAGGTGCTCAAGGACGGGCCCGTCAAGCAGGTTGACCAAACGGCAGAATCCCTATTTTTAAAGGGAGTTGATACGCTTAAGGACTTGCTGGGGCGACTGGAGGGGCCTTTTGGCTTGAGGAATGAAGAGGGAGAAAAACTCGTACAGCAGGTGATGCCTCTTTTTGCTCAACTGGAAACTCACCTCGATAAATTGGCGTCGGGCAAACAGCAGGCGGTTGCTGCTGGGTCTGGTGCGCCCGCCGCTCCAACAGCGGGCGCTGTACCGGCGAATTTTGCTGCTGAAGTGATGACTTTACTTAAAGAAATGTTGCAGGTGTTCAAGCAGAAAGAATCGGCTGCTAGTCGCTCTGAGTTGACGGCTGTGTGCCTTCGCCTCTATAAGTTGGGAGGTAAAATTGAGACTTGGCAAAATTTAGTTAAAACAGCTAGAGGGGCGATCGTTAATCCCAAAAATTCTTATAAAGTCTTAGCTCCGCTGATTATCAAAGAACTCAAGGAAGCTGGGGATTTGGTGCAAGGGGGGAAAGTCAAGGCGATCGTTCCGAGTAAAAATTTGCTACTTTTGGCAGCAAGCCCAAAACCAGCAGAGGCAAGCCCCCCAGCAGCCCCAGCAGCAGCGTCGAAGCAAGTAGCACTTCCTGCAGAACCGAAGGCGGTAGTCAACCTTTTGCTCAAAACTTTCAATAAAAAGCAACTCTCGGAAATCGCCAAGTTACTGGTTCACGCCATTAAATCCTCGAACTAGGAGTTTTGGCAGTAGAAGATAGATTGACACTCCTGGGCCTAAAGGCGCGAGGATTCTTCGTTCATTGACTCAACTTGCCCAGACAAGATTTCTCCAGCCTGAGTAGAGGTCGAATCTCCCGAAGCGTTCGGATTTAAAATCCAGGTTCCTACATGACCTGTAGTACCCAAGGCTAGATTCAGGATATTTCTAGCCGCATTCCAATCTCTATCTAATTCAAGTCCACATTCGCAAATGTGGGTTCTAGTAGATAGAGATTTTTTTACGACCGTGCCACAGTTAGAGCAGTTTTGAGTAGTGTACGCAGGGTTAACAGCTACCGTTATTTTCCCAAGTTTAATTCCAAAATGCTCTAACCATTTCCTGAATTGATACCAACCTGCATCATTAATCGACTTGGCAAGACAATGGTTTTTAACCAGGTTTCTAATCCTCAAGTCTTCATAGGCGACCAAATCGTTAGATTGGATTACGCAACGCGCTATTTTCTTAGCGTGTTCTTGACGCTGCCTACTTATTTTGAGGTGTGCTCGCCCTAATCGATTAATGGCTTTCTTTCGATTGGTAGAACCTTTCTTTTTGCGAGAAACCCGGCGCTGTCGAGACTTCAACCGCTTCTCACTTTTTCTGTAAAATCTAGGGTTCGGTTCGCTATGACCGTTGCTATCGGTATAGAATTCTTTGAGTCCAACATCTAAACCGATTGTTCTACCTGTGGAATTTGTATCGACCTGGAAATCGAGCCTTATTACAAATTGGACGTAGTAACCGTCAGCACGGCGAACTAATCTCACCCTCTTGATTTGGTCTATTTGGTAGAAGTTTAAATCCCAAGTCCCTTTCAGTTTCAACTTGCCAATACCCTTTTTGTCGGTAAAGGTAATTTGCTTGCGCGTCTGTGAAAGCGCCCACCCCGAAGTTTTGTACTCAACTGAACGAAAGTTTTTCTTAAACTTTGGATAGCCTTTTTGACCGGGAACCTGGCGCTTGCAATTGTCGTAAAACCGAGCAATTGAATTATAAGCCCGCTCAACCGAGGCTTGACAAGCATGGGAATTCAAAGTTTTGACAAACGGAAATTCAGCCCTCAGCGCTGTATTGTAGCGATAAAGCTCTTTCTGCCCAATGCCTCTGTTGTCCATCCAGTAACGGATGCACTTGTTGCGGACAAACTGAGCCGTTCTAATCGCCTCATCTATTGCAGCGTATTGAGTTGTTTTTCCTTTGACTTTAAATTCCAGAACGATCATTTGACGTGGAAAAACTCTACGGCAATAGTCTAGCACAAAAAAGTCGCCCGCTTATGGGCGAGGCTTGAAACCCATTTTTTGGTCAAAGCAATATTTCTGAGAGGGATAATTTTCGGGAGGGTGCTGGCAGCATGAGTTGAGCAGCAACTCGAAAAAAATCACTCCTTCGAGATTTTTGCCCTCTACCTTCTACTGTCGGGCCACCCTGCGTTAGAATGAGTGGATATGTGGGCGTGCAATATTGTACCAGAATTAAAAATCGATCAGGCTTTATAAGGCGGTAGCTGTGAAACCAATTCGTTCATTAGAAGATGCTTTAAACCGCTGTCAGGCGATGGGAATGCGCTTGAGCCGCCAGCGTCGATTTATTCTAGAACTTTTGTGGGAGGCAAAAGAACACCTCTCGGCTCGCGAAATTTACGATCGCCTGAACCAACAAGCGCATTCGATCGGTCATACTTCTGTTTATCAAAATCTAGAAGCTTTGTCGAGAGAAGGGATTATTGAGTGCATAGAACGCTCGGAGGGACGCTTGTACGGCAATGTCAGCGACTCTCACTCTCACGTCAATTGTCTTGATACGGCTCAGATTCTCGACGTTCATGTGGAACTGCCGATCGACTTGATCGAACAAATCCAACAGCAAACGGGTGTCAGAATTGTAGACTACCGGATAGATTTCTACGGATATCGATCGGCAGAGTCCGCCACGCAAGCATCAAGTGTCAGCGATACGCCAAAAGCTTCGTAACCGATAAAGCAGCGGCTATTGGAAACAAAACCGATCTTTTTGCTCGGCTTGTCGCTGGTCTAAAATGATTCAAGTATTTAGCAGCGCTCGATCGGGCTTTTTGCCGTAGCGCGCCGGAATTCGGCACAGTACAGAAGAGTGAAACTTGATCGCCAAGTTTGGCGATCGGGAATAAAATTTACGACTAAACCAAAAAAATTAGTTCTACCCCCTACACGTAAGACTTTAGACCACATCCGGCTTTAGTACCCCCTTGATTTTTTAGTTGGCTTGGAGTGGACGAAAGTTTGTGTAGTTGCGGTTTCAACCGCTGAGTCTGAGCGGGGAATTTCTGACCCGGATATAGTATTAGACCTTACTTAAGCGATACTTTTTTACTAACATTTGCTAACAAATAATAAGTTGAGAGCGGATATCGAGCCTGGCGCGTATCAACCGATGCCCGTAGAAATTGCTACAAGCACTTATATTCTTGCGTTCAGCTTGGTTATCCCTTACAGCTATTAGCCCATCGGATTATTTGCTTTGATACCCCAGGGAGGCAACTTATTTATATAGCCGTTGCCTACTACCAAGGTTTTTCACCGTTGATGGCTAGTGGCTAAATTTATTCTATATGATATAAAGACAAGAAGGCAAATGTAAGTGGTTGTTAGCAAATGTCAGAAAAAGTCTTACTGTTAATCAACCCCCTCCAAATTTATCTGCCGAGTCAAATCTAAAATCTAAAATCTAAAATCTAAAATTGAGCGACTGACGGGGGCTTTATCTGTTTTTTTTGCTAAAGGGCCCCGGGATCTGTGAATAACTGTTTGATAACTGGTATGATTTACGTGCTTCGAGAGCCGAAAATGCTCAGAAGCAACCAGTGGGGCCAGACACGAACCTCACTATAAAACGCCGTAGAGGGAAAGATTGCCAGTACCTTGAAGGAAGTTCTCGATCTCCTTAACAGGAGTCAGAAGCCGACATCACAATCTATGATTTGATGTGGGAGTGTCATATTCTAGTGCGCATTACAGGACAGGCTGAAGTAATGGCGAGACGACAATCTGACCAATTCCACACACCACCGCAATACAACCCATCCCCCAAACCCACGGCACAGTTCAGTGCAGAGGCGACAGGCGATGCGAGTTCCTCAGTAACGGCGCAGCCGACCGAGGGAAAAAGAACTTTTTGGCAGTGGCAACTTATCTGGCTGAGTCTCCTGGTGGGATTTGGAGTAACGGGGGCCGCTGCATTTCTGTGGTTGCTGACGATGCCGCCGCCGCCCAATTGCCAGCAACTGTCGCCGTTGGCGGCGGATGGAGAGCGACTTTACTGCGCTCAACAAGCAGCTAAGTCGGGCAAGCTAGAACAGCTAGAATCGGCAATGACACTGGTGCAGGCTTGGCCGAAAGAACATCCGCTATACTCGCAGGGTCAACATTTGATAGGAGAATGGTCGAAAGCCATTCTGGGATTTGCCAGGGCAAAAATTGAGGTGGGCGATTTGAAAGGCGCTCTGGACATTGTGGCGAAAATTCCGAAAACCAGTCCGTCTTACCCAGAGGTACAGGAGGCTGTTACTGCTTGGGAAAAAAATTGGCAGGAGGGCCAAAAACTCTACGATACAGCCCTAGCAGCTTTGAAAAGTGAGGATTTAAGGAAGGCCTGGGATTATGCTCAAGCTCTGTTCAAGCTGGAAAATGTTTTCTGGAGTCAGAAGCGCTACAACGAGCTGATCCAGCAGATTTCTTTGGAAAGAAACGGCTGGCAGCGCTTGCAAGAGGCGAGAGATTTGGCGAAGGACGGAACTCCGCAAAAGTTTGCTGAGGCGATCGTCCTGGCTCGTAAAATAGACTCGCAGCTTTTTGCCCGCGCTAAAGCTGAGAAGGAAATTGAGGGCTGGAGCCGGACTTTGCTGGCAATGGCTACTAAGCGGTTGGGGGCGAAAGACCTGCCGGGGGCGATCGAGGCTGCTTCTGTGGTGCCTCCGGATTCGCCGCTGTTTGCGGAAGCTCAAGATTTGATGCAGTTGGGTAGGGCTCAGGCAGTGACGTGGAACCAGTCGATATCAACACCGCTGGGGCAACACATTTTTAGCTTGCTGGAAGGGCGGGGGGCTGCTAGCCAAATTGCTCCGGGTCGCCCTCTGTACAAGCAAGCTCAAGTTCAAATTGAAAATTTGCAGGTGCAGTTTGAAGATTTGCTGCGGCTGCAAGTGGCGAGTACGATCGCTAGTTTCGGCCAGATAGGCACGTTTGGACTCGCGATCGAGCAAGCGCAAACCATCGGAATCAAGCAGCCGCGGCGGATTCACGCTCAAACTTTGGTGGCTGCTTGGCGCCGGGAAATTCAGCGGATCGAAGATCAATCTTTTCTGACTCTGGCGAAGCAGTTGGCAGAACCGCAAACGGTTGAAGGACTCAAGGGCGCCATCGCTCAGGTAGTTCTGATTTCTCAAAAGCGCCCCCGCAGGATAGAAGCGCAAACTCTCTTGGCTCAGTGGACCAAACGCATAGAAGTTATTGAAGATCAGCCTTTTTTGGATGAAGCCATCGCCCTGGCGAAGCAAGGAAAACTTAGCGCTGCTATTGAAAAAGCTTCGGCAATTAAGAGCGGTAGGACTTTGTACGCGAAAGCTCAGGATAATGTTTATCAGTGGGTGAGCGAACTGCAAGTTGCTCAAGACCGACCGATTCTGGATCGAGCTTCGGAATTGGCATCTCAAGGCAGTCTAGGAGCGGCGATCGATACGGCTTCCCAAATCGGTTACGGTAGGGCGCTGTATTCAGAGGCGGCAGGTGCGATCGGGCGCTGGAGTGCCGAACTTAGAGCCAACTCTGCACCGCCGCCAGAGCCAGCTCGCGAGTACGCGCCAGCTCCTGCAGAGGAGTACGCGCCAGCTCCGCGACAGGAGGAGTACGCACCGGCTCCGCGACAGGAGGAGTACGCGCCTCCTGGGCCACAGGAGGAGTACGCGCCTCCTCCGGAGCCTTACTATCCGCCTGCGAGACAAGAGGCCCCGGCTCCCGAGCCGGAACCTTACTATCCGCCCGCAAGGGAGCCGGAACCTTATTATCCGCCCGCAAGGGAGCCGGAACCTTACTATCCGCCCGCAAGGGAGCCGGAACCTTACTATCCGCCCGCGAGACAAGAGGCCCCGGCTCCGGCTCCAGAACCTCCTCGTCCGGCTCCGGAACCCGCGCCGCCCTCGATTCCTGAATCGGCTGGGCCTCCTGATGGTAATTTGATCCCCGAGTAATTGGGTTTTGGTCCGATCGGTCTCTAAAATCTCAAATCTAAAATCAAGTGAGTAAATTCCAAGTGCTGACGATCGATGGCGACCCCATTTTCCGGCTGGGGCTGCGAGTTGCTTGCGAGCAGTATCCAGACTTGCAAGTTGTTGCAGAGGTTTCAAGGGGAACCGAGGCTTTGCGGATTCTAGAAGCTCGCTCGCTCGGCTCCTTTGCAGCCAAGAAGCCGGCAGATTTGGGAATTTTGGCTGTTGAGACTTTAAATTTGCGATCGGGCCAAACAGAGGCGCTGGCATTTTGTCGCGAACTCAAAAGTTTGTACCCCAATCTCCCCCTGTTGCTGCTAGGCGGGCCGCTGACACCGGAGCTGTTGGCCCAGGTACAGGCGACGGGCGCGAATGGCTATTGTCCTAAAGGTAGAGATATTTCCTTGACAATCGAAGCTATTCGTGCTGTGGCATCTGGTCGCACTTATTGGGCGACGGATGCGGGCACTAACCCGGAAATAGAACTAAATGCAGCGGTGGTTCAAACAGTAGAAAACTCCGCAGCAATTGCCGATAAAAATGCAGATAATTCGACAGTTGATACGCCGGCCCACAAAAAAATGCTGGCTTATTTTTGTCAGTCGGGACTACGGGAAATAGATGCAGCTTTGGCGGTTGTCCAAGCTGATTTGGAAGAGGTTAAAGCGGCAGATGCCACAGATTTACCCTCTATTTTAGATGGGGTTGTACTCAGCGGGCGCCGCAGAGAATTGCTGGCAGCTCGCTGGATTGTCAGTCAGTTATTATTTGAAGGAAAAGGGGAGAAGGCATTCGGCAGAAAGCAGAAGTCATTCGGCAGAAAGCAGAGGGGAGAAGGCAGGGGGGAGAAAGAAGAAATTAGAGGCGAGAATTTGTTAAATAATTCTCAATCGCAATTAGCGAATTCCCAAGTTTCGGCTGAATCTTTGGTGGTTGCAACTAATTGGCAAGGTAGCTTGTTTGACTCGGCGGCAGCTAAATTGCAGTTTGATTTGGTGAATTTGACTGGCTTGCCTTTGGAAATCGATATTTTGCGATCGACCAAAAAGCGTGAATTGATGAGTTCTATCCTGCGGAAGTTAAAGGATTTGCTGGAGGAATTGCGCTTTTCGCAAGTGCAGCAAACTCAATTGTCGCAAAAAATGCCTGCAATTTTACGGGATTTGTGGGAGGCGACAATCATAGATTTTTTTGGGAGATACTATACACTGCAAACGGGAGAAACTCTGGTTTTTGATGGCAGTCAAACAAGCTTGAAACTGGCAGAAAGTCAAGGGGGAAGCGCTGCTGATATCTTGGCAGGCAGCGGTGTAGAAGTTGTGCCGATGCTGCTGGCAGATGCTGATGTAGTTGCAGCACAAATCCTTGACAAAATACCGATGACAGTTGATTTATTTGGACATTTGCTATTTGAAATTCCTCTAACAGTTGACAATATTTCTTGTGTTGCTGGCAGCCCGGAAGCGATGCAGCGAGCTGAAGCTTTGTTAGAAAATTTGGCAATTCAAGTTGCTAGCGGAGTGGTACAGCCTCTGCTAAATAATTTGGCGAATATTGAGGAAATCAAGCAAATTTTTTACGATGGTAAGTTGATTTCGACACGAGAAATTGAGCGGTTTCGGAATAATTTGTCGTGGAGATATCGCTGGGATAGCTATTTTGTGGAGCCGAAAGCTATTTTTGAAAGCAGGTTTTGGCTGTTCGTTTTGGGCGATTCAGGAATTAAGAGAATTTCTATTTATGCTCCGAGAAATCTGGAGTTAGCACAGCTTTCTGGGTGGCAGTTAGCCTTGACTTTGCTGCTGGAAACCAGGGATGCGATCGCACCTAGAGTTCGCGCGGTTATTTCGCTGTTGGGTGCTGGCGTTGTTTACGTTTTGACTCAGGTTATAGGGCGGGGAATTGGTTTAATCGGGCGGGGAATTATCCAGGGGATTGGTAATTCTTTGCAAGATAGCAAGTTTGGAAAAAATGGGTAATGCTTCGGCAAATAGTAGTAGAAAAGATTGCATAAATCTTTGATGCAAGAGGGAAACCGCTGATTAACGGGGATTAACGCCGATGCCTTTCAAGATATTTTGCGAAGGCCTGCAACAGTTCTAGTGTACGGGATTTAACAGATTTGATATAACTGGTGATTGGTGATTGGTAATTGGTGGTATTATAGATAAAACTTAATGCTATAAGGTTGACTTTTTATGAGTATTATGATAGCGATAGATGCCGATCGCATAAACAGTTTAGATTTGTCTCCGGTGCGGACTGTGATTGAAAAGTGGCTGGCCGAAGGAGCGATCGCCCAAAACGAACAACAGCTACAATTTGAAATTGAGTATCCACGTGAAGAGTTAGATCCGCGAGAAATTTCAGAAATACCCGAAGTGCGGCTGTGGTTTATTCGCTTGGATGCTTGTTACCCTTGGCTGCCATTTTTGCTGGATTGGAAAGCGGGAGAATTGGCGCGCTATGCCGCGATGTTGGTGCCGCACCAGTTCCACCGCACCCAAGGTATTCAGTACAATCCTGAAGCTTTGGAAATGTTTTTGATGAACAAAATTTTTGTGTTGACTGATTGGTTCAATCAGCAGGGAATCCCCAGTAAATCGAAGTTGATGGCCATGTCGCAGATGTTTGGTTATGATTTGGAGGATGCTTTTTTTGATGTGATTGTGCCGCACAAATAAGCGATCGCGCCTCTAATTAACATACTCCTAATTAGGTAGGCTACTCTACCTTAAGACTAAAAACAAAGGTATAAACCCAATTTCTTCCCTTGTGGGGCGGGCTTTCCAGTCCGCCTCGGAAGCTAGGAGTTCTATCCGCAACAGCTTGATTAAGCTTAACAGCAACCGTTCTCAGACTTTAATACAATCCTTAAACC
>Ga0256856_1000069_pt1 | contig 11502 bp, 12 predicted proteins | sample BONt10_FD_181175 | JGI IMG/M metagenome (GOLD analysis project Ga0256856, IMG submission 181175) | Terrestrial sediment cell enrichment communities from Utah, United States - BONCAT_SYTO_Terrestrial_sediment - 10 | ecosystem: Environmental > Terrestrial > Deep subsurface > Rock core/Sediment... | reverse complement strand
GCCCTATTCACCGGATTTCTCACCAATTGAAAATTCATGGTCAAAACTTAAAAATATTCTCCGTTCTATCAAGACGACTAATTATCAAGAGTTAGGGAAAGCCAGAGAATTTGCATTTAATGAAGTTACAGAGCGAAAATATTTGGAATTGGTTTAGTCACTGCTGTTATTGTACCTCATCTTTCTGAGAAAGGCTATAGCAAGGTTAAAGGGATAGGGAAAGACCTAGACTTCTGGGTCAATCAACGGTTATTCACTTGGCTGGGCAAACGACACAAGTTACCACCCCGACGCATCATCGAGATCTACAAACTACGGCAAAACGGATTCAGATATAACTTGGGAATCCGCAACGGTGAAAAGTATCTCTTCCTCTACCGCCTGAGTGACTTACCAATAACCAAATATCGCTCATGATCTCCCGAAAATCCTTATATTCAGGGAGAGTGGGCGACGGGGATGACTCTAGCCGACTTTCCCCTACCCGAACAGGTTTGGTTAGGTAATGCGGAAAACTCCCAATGGCGCGAACTGAAAGAGACTATTATTGCTGAACGAGGGGCTAAATGTGAAATCTGTGGCAGTACAGAAAATCTAGACTTTCACCACATAAAAGCTCTAAAATATAGGGGTCGAGATGTGGTAGATAACCTTCAGCTTCTTTGTCTAAAATGTCATGCTCAAACGCCTTCGTTTGGTCGAATAAAGTAACACTGATGGAAGCCGAATGAGGCGAAACTATCACGTTCGGTTTGGGGAGAGGAATGAAGAAACACATAAATCGAGAGATTTAGAGGTGCGCTTTGTTCCTACTCCATTTTCACCTCTACTGGCAAATATAGCCTTACATGGTATGGAAGAACGGATTAAGCAATACGCGGAAACGCTAAAAGGGCAAAAATCGAAAAATAGACAAGCACTTAGCTTAATCCGATATGCTGATGACTTTGTGATACACGAAGATTTAGGGGTAGTACAAACCTGTCAACAAATAATCGCGAACTGGCTGAGTGACATAGATTGGAGTTAAAACCAAACAAAACAAAATTAACCCACACCCTGAACAAATACAATGGAGATGTGGGGTTTTAGTTTTTAGGATTCCACATTCAACAGTACAAACTAGGTGATTACATCTGTGCCAATAATCCACAGAAAAACCCACTAAATCTTAACTCCGTAATTACCCCTTATAAACAAAACTTTAATTCTAAGATAGCCAAGGTAGCTGAGGTAATAGCTCCCTATAAAACCGCCTCCCAAGCTGCTTTAATTAGCAAACTTAATCTAATAATTAAGGGTGGGTAAAACTATTACTCCACAGTCGTCAGTAAGGAAACCTTCTCAAAATGTGACCACCTGATATATCAAAAGCTAAAAGCCTAGGGAAGAACGAGGGGAAAAGGTAGCATCAACAAGGGCAAATACTGGCGTACACTAGGCGACCGTAATTGGTGTTTCAGTACCGAGGACGGATTAGAACTAATGAGCCACGCAAGGACCCCTATCATTAGGCACATCAAAGTTAAGGGTAATGCTAGTCCGTACAACGGTGACTGGATTTACTGGAGTAAGCGAAGAGGAGTATACCCAGAAACACCTACCAGTGTGGCAAATTTAATGAAACGACAAAAGGGTATTTGTCCTCACTGTGGTCTGTACTTTACGAGTACAGATATTGTAGAAGTTGACCATATAAAACCAACATCATTAGGTGGAAAAGATACCTATGATAATCTTCAACTTCTACACAAGCATTGTCATGACACAAAGACGGCATCAGATGGCTCCCTGCACAAGAGCTTTGACGATAAACCGTTTTAAATCGTATCCATGACAAGGATGGAATTATTGAGGAGCCGTATGATGGGAAACTGTGCGATTCGTTGGCTAGAAACCATAGTCTGTAAAGATTTGGGGGATTAGCCGCCAGGTACAAACCTGGACAACTTAATGACCTTGGAGGTGAGCCGCTGGAAAAATCAGCGCGTCAGCAAGTCCTCCCCCCTAGATGCAAGGGTGAACGCCTCTTCCCCTGGTTTGAGACTAGCCATCAAAGCCAGAAGCGGGAAGAAAATCTCATCAACAATCAGCCTAAGATTGTCACGAGAAAGCAAGAACTCATGGTTAACCCAATACGGGTGAAGCTACGACTGAACCATCGTAATGCACAACAAGCGGAATCAGGCTTATACGCTTGACCAAAAGGGAAAGGATAGGGCAGAGGCATATAGTTTCTTGACCTCTTTGCATTGCCTAGAAACCCGGTGGAGAGTAGCAACCTAAAAGTTCAAACAAATGGTCATTAGGAACGAAGTAACCCTCGAATAGCTCTCAGTGTGGTCGATACCTGAGCAGGTGCTAACCGTATACTACCGAGGGAAGGATTGAGTCAAAAGCGAATGTCTCTTTGTAATGAAGAGAATATGCCCACAGACTCACTGTGTTTTGAAAAGAAGAATTTTTAGTAAGAGTACAAATGTCTAATACACACGACTTCGTGATGGTGGAATGGAATACAACCAACTGGCGCAAGCTGGAAAAGAAAGTATTCAAGCTCCAAAAGAGAATCTTCAAAGCTTCGGAACGTGGTGACATCAAAGCAGTTCGTAGACTCCAAAAAACGCTGATGCGTTCTTGGTCAGCAAAAATGTTAGCCGTGCGAAAAGTAACTCAGGACAATACTGGTAAAAAAACCGCTGGAGTCGATGGGGTTAAATCATTAGCACCCAAACAAAGGCTAAAACTTGTCAATAACCTGAGTATTAAACAAAAGGTGCGTCCAAACCGCCGAGTTTGGATTCCCAAACCAGGAACAGAGGAAAAGCGCCCTCTGGGTATACCAACAATGCACGACAGAGCTTTACAAGCTTTGGTCAAGCTAGCTTGAGAACCCGAATGGGAAGCTCGATTCGAGCCCAACAGTTACGGATTCAGACCAGGACGCTCATCCCATGATGCAATAGAAGCTATTCATACGGTAATCGCGCAAAAAGCCAAATATGTACTGGACGCTGACATTACCAAATGCTTTGACCGCATCAACCATCAGGTACTTCTCTCTAAACTGCATACATTCCCGACTCTAAACCGCCTCATAAAATTGTGGCTCAAATCGGGGGTGATGGACGCAAACAAGTTGTTCCCTACCGATGAAGGAACCCCTGAAGGGGGAGTTATTTCACCCTTATTAGCAAACATAGCCCTTCACGGCTTGGAAGATAGACTCAAGCAATTTGCGTCAAGTCTCCCAGGAAGAAAAAAGGAGAACATCAGCGCCCTGACGATAGTGAGATACGCTGATGACTTTGTGGTATTACACCCAAGTCTTCACGTCATCACTCAGAGCAAACAGATAGTAGCAGAATGGCTCAATGGGATGGGGTTAGAAATGAGTGAAAAGAAAACTCGAATAACTCACACCTTGATGCAAGTGGAAAACCAACAACCAGGATTTAACTTCCTGGGTTTCAATATCAGACAATATCCAGTTGGTCAAACACATACAGGAAGAGTCCAGGGGAAATTATTGGGGTTCAAAACACTCATCAAGCCCAGCGAAAAGAAAATTCAACTCCATGTACGGGAAATCGGAGAAATAATATCCGCCCACAAAACGGCCTCACAGGAAGCACTAATTGCCCACCTGAATCCTGTAATTGTGGGATGGAGTAATTACTACTCAACATTAGTTAGCAAGGAAACGTTCAATACTTGCGATAATCACCTGTACAGCCAATTGAAGGCATGGGCAGAACGCCGTCACCCCAACAAAAATTCCTCCTGGATTGCTGATAAATATTGGCAAACTGTGGGAGAAAGAAACTGGGCATTTGGCGCAAGTTCAGGGGAAGAAATTTTCCTTTTAGCTGAACATAAGAAAACGCCAATTATTAGACACATAAAAGTCAAAGGCCTGTTCAGCCCCTTCAATGGAGATTGGGCGTATTGGAGCGCCCGTAGAGGAACTCACCCACAAACATCGACAAGAGTCTCCCGACTCATGAAGATACAAAAAGGGAAGTGTCCACACTGCAACTTATATATTCGTTCTGAGGATTTAATTGAGGTTGACCACATCATCCCCCGTTCACAAAACGGAAAAGATAACTACAGCAACATTCAATTACTCCACAGGCATTGTCACGACACAAAAACAACAATGGATACCAAATTCCCTGTTGGAAGTACCCATATCAAGGGTCAAAATACAGAGGAGCCGGATGACGCGAAAGTGTCACGTCCGGTTCTGAAGACGAGCGGTTCCCGTGAGGGAATCGCTTAGTTTAACATCATGTACGGTTCTGAAAGAGAGGTAGGGGTAGAAAGGCCCCTATCGACTCTAACCGACTCGATCGATTGAGGAAAGGATAGCCGAGGTGCAGCGGGATGTGAGAGCGCATTACTCCGAGGTCGCTGTCAACTTCCTGGGATTGTGGGAACACTGGGGGAATGTGGAACTGTACTTCAAACACCGCTACAAAGGCTGGGGGGGTGACAACTATAGCTAGGAACCTTGCCGAAGCCTGGTTACAGCCCGCTCGACCACGTTGATAAAAGCGATGTTTATTACGAGTTAACTTCATTAACTATTCTACAGGTTCACCATATTTTTCGAGATAGTTAATCCACGGTTGGCTATCATTTCAACGGACGAATGTACTACGGGGCGCGATATTTTTTTGGTGGCTCATTGGGGCGATAAACATACTTTTGTCAAGGCTTTCTTTTGACTATAGTGCCTTCAATAATGTCACGACTTTCTGGATATTGTCATCAATAAAATTATCTTAATTAGTCGGTCTCCTGTTCACCCTGTCCCCTCACTCGTTGTCGCCCCCAGTTTGAGAAGGGAGAAACATTTCTTCAATTTCCATCGGAAGCTTATAGGCAGCGAGCGCTTGCGGTAAAGTGCCTAGGTTAGTTAGGATAAACTTTGGCTTCTTCAACTGTCCATGCTTGATAATTCCTTTTCCATTTGCAGGGGACATCAAATCCTGCCCTCGGCTTAGTCTTTCTAACTTTTATTCCTTGAAAGTACAGAGATGTTCCGGCTGTGATACCTAACTCGTCTAACCAACGCCAGCATCATATTTTGGGTTTCGATACAATAATTCCGTTTGAGTCGTAAGCAAAAATACACATCCTGCTCCCTCAACCAGGAAGCCAAATCTAATCAACTGAATTCAGGCATCGCCTAGCACAACGATCTTGTAATCTTTAAATAAGGGTAAAATGTTTGAGATTGCGGAGTAGAGTTCATTGACATTACTGCTGCCTCGTGTTGGTAACTGTTACCAAGATCAGGGAATTGCTCTTCTTTCCCAAGTCAGACTAACTATAAACAGATTGATACATCCTTAAAGGCTCGGAGCGATCGCGAAAGATAACTTCTGTCCGGGTTGGGAATAAGTTGTCAACCAATAGGTAATTAGCGGAAACCACAGACAGGTTAAGGTGAGCTGGGGTAAGTCCAAAAATCTTTGTAACGAAGGGCGACGGCTTTCGGTGGTAAGGGGGTAGGGGAATACGCGGGCAAGTCGCTATCATCTCACTTGTTTTTCTGATGCGTATAGGTTAAGCACTATTTCTCAAACTAAAAACACAGAGCGAGTTAGTTGGTTCTGAAAGTGAGTCTCAGAGAATTTAGGTAACATATTTTTGGTATAGGTCGAGTGTAAGTTTAGCTTGATCTATCTTTTTTTAGCACAAGTCTGTCAAATATGAGCCCTGTCTGGGTTTCAGGCGGGGTTGTCACTCCGCCAGGTTTTAGACCCAAGTTTTCGATAAATTGCCGTGTGCAGTAGAAAGGTGCGAATCCACTCACCTGTAAACTTAGGAAAGTGGCGCGTATACTTACGCCACCAAACCCGCTGCAAAATGAAAATACGCCAAGTTAGCAATCCCATTGTCAACGCCCCAATCGATTTGTGCAAGCTATAAGCGTTTCCTTGTAATGGTGTATTGTCTGGCATTTTTACCATCCAAAATCCCCCAACCAACAGCAGGAGATAACAGCTTGCCATCACCGTATGCATTGACCATAATTGCTTGAAGGCTGAATTTGCTCTAGGCTGGGAGCTTGTTTTTTGCGGAACTAATTTGGAGATCATCGAATACTTCCTAAACATTGAATGGTGTTTGGGTTCTGTCCGTCGATTTTAGATTTTAGATTTTAGATTTTTGATTTACTCCACAGATGAATCTGGGAGCTTGAAGTTTGGTCTAAAATTTTTATATCTCCACGACTTAAGTCGGGCTTGTATCGGTTTTTGGGCGGGGTCATTCAATATATGTAAGGTCTATAAATCTGAGATAAACCATTGATTAAAACTTTTTTATGTTTCTGGCCACCAAGGCAAAGAAGAAGGGAGCATCAAGGGTGAGGGCATTTACACGATCGCGTTCCTAAAAACGCTTTTTACTCTCCCAAGAGATGCTCCCAAGGAGAAAATAGTCTCTCTTGCAGATACTTCAAGCCCGGACTGTTTTACTCCAGGACGCTCTTGCGACCTCAGAAACCCGGTTTCTTCGTATATTTATCGTTGCTCGTCGCAAATTTTTCTAAGAAACCGGGTTTCTAGCCCCCGATGCGTAAGTCTTGAGTCTGAGAAACAGGCCGAGATTCCGACAATATCGAGTGCAAGTTGACGACGTTTCCGATGACCGCGATCGCAGGTGCTGCAAATCCGGCAGCCTCAACTTGCTCTACAATTGTACCCAAAGTCCCGATCAATTCTTCTTGTTCGGGCCGGGTTCCCCAGCGCACTAAAGCTATGGGCGTTTCTGCACTCAATTGGGCTGCTGTTAACTGGCCGATAATGTAAGGCAAATTGTGGATGCCCATGTATACTACAATGGTTTCGGATCCCCGGGCGATCGCCTGCCAATTTACCTCCGCCCGATATTTTCCCGCTGCTTCGTGGCCGGTGACAAAGGTGACTGAGGAACTGTACGATCGGTGTGTTAAAGGAATTCCCGCATAAGCAGGGGCCGCAATCCCAGAAGTTACACCGGGGACGACTTCTACCGAGACTCCAGCTTTTACCAACTCTTCCATTTCTTCGCCGCCGCGGCCGAAGATAAATGGATCGCCGCCTTTGAGACGAACTACGATCGCATTATCTCCAGCTTTTTCTATCATTAGCTGAGTTGTTTCGTCTTGCATTAACGAGTGGCGACCTTTGCGTTTTCCGGCATCAATTCGTTCGGCTTGGGGGTTGATTGCTGCCAAAATTTGAGGGCTGACTAAAGCGTCGTAAATCACCACATCCGCACACTCTAACAGAGCTTTTCCCTTCAAGGTCATCAAACCCGGATCTCCTGGCCCCGCACCTACTAAATACACTTTGCCTAAAGACATTTTTCTGGCTTCCTTTACCTCTTCTGTGCCTCTGCGGTTCATTTTTGAATTAAATTCCCAATTAAGTCTGCTAATTCTACACTTGCGCCTAGAGGATTTGCGAGATGAAGTTCTGCCGCAGGAAATTGCTGCTTTAGCTGTGCGACATTTTTGGCGATCGCATCTGTAATTCCTCCATTAAATAAGAAGTATGGCACAATCCCTATTTGCTGCTGTCCACCACGAACCAAACTGTCAATTTGCTCTGACAAACTCGGCTTTACCGACCAATAAGCTGTCAGCGCACCGAGTTTGCTGGCGATTTCTTCAACTGTCGAGTTACCTCCGGGCCGACGGCTGCCGTGAGATAATAAAATCCATTTTGGCCATAGCAGATTGGGGAGAAAAGCCACCTCTTGCATCTGACTTTTCAGCAATTTTGTTAAGCCTGCTTGCTGGGAACCTAAATGCGGGCGCAATTCAATTTTTAGCTTGTCACCAAAAGTTTGTTGTGCAATTTCCACCTCTGCCGGTATGTCTTCGGCGACGTGAACTCCTGGCAATAAAAATACAGGCAGGATTTGCAATTGTGTCAGTCCCAGCGACAGGGTACGTTCGCCCAAACTGCAAATTTGTTCGTGTAGCGGTGCGGGCCCGAGTTCTAAGGTGGCGGTTGCTACGGGGGGGAACGAGTCAGCCAATTGTTGAGACAGCAGTTGAGCTAGGTTTTCCAAAGCTAGTTGAGGTCTGGGGTCGCGGCTGCCGTGAGAGACTAATAAATAGGTCGATCGCAATTTCAATATGGATTTGATGTTAATGTTCGATCGGGATCTGGACTTGGGCGCACCAACTCAAGAAACCGGGTTTTTCAACGGCGGCAAGAGGCTGCTGCGAAGTATTTTCGTAAAAAAAACCCGGTTTCTGCTTGAGTCCGGGAGATTTCCAATAACTATAACATTTTTTAGCCGATCGCTCTTCATAGTAAAGAGTAGGTTGGGTAACGCGAAGCTCTTCCCAACCTACTCGGCTACTGTGCTGTGAGGGTGATTGCGGAATATTCCGATTAATGTCTTGGGCCTGGTTCGGCGATGTATTGGAATGTAGGTTCCGAGTTCCAAGGGCCACGTTCGTCCTTGCCATTTGTTGACAAGTTAAAGTAGAGATCCACAGTGGAATCTGGCGGAACATTGCCGAACAGCGGATCGGTGAGTTTACCCAGCGAGTCCAGAGCTTTCATGAACATTTGAGTGTGAGAAATTTCGCGAGTCAGCAGAAAGTGCAGCGTGTTTTTCGTTCCTGGATCCGGTGCTAGTTTAATCAATTCTTCGTAGGTTTGGCGAGCTCCTGCTTCCGCACCGATATCAGCGCGCAAATCCCGCACCACATCCCCGCCTTCGTTGATATAAGCTGCAGTCCAAGCTTGACCTTGGCTGTCTAACAAGTGTGGGCCTACGCCACGCACGGCAAACAATGTGCTTTTGTAAGCTTCTGTTTGGTCAACGTTTTTGGTGTGCATTTCTATGAGTTGCCCCACCATTTCTAAGTGGCTGAATTCTTCGAGGGCAATATCTTGGAGCATATCCTTAATCCCTGGATTTTCACAGTGAAATGACTGCACCCAGTATTGCAAAGCTGCTGTGAGTTCTCCGGTTGCTCCGCCAAACTGTTCTAGCAGCAATTGGGCAAAACGCGGGTTGGCTTCGTCTACTGTCACTGCAGACATTAATTCTTTTTTGTGAAAAAACATGGATCGGTACCTCTCTTTATTTCTGTTGTTAAAGTCTGAGGATCGCAGACTTTATCTATGTTCGCCTTCAGAATCCATTGTGCGGCAACCGAGCCCAGCGAACCTCGGTCGCTGGTTACATCTAACGGGACAAATTTCTCTGCTTTCAGGTAGAGTTGAAATTTAAAATTTTAGTTATTTAGTCGGTATAAACATTACAATTTAGGAGCTGCATTATTGTCGCACTCGGTTAATTTGGCTGACAGGGCATCGAGGTGTCGCAGCCACTGAATGCCGCCCACCCAACTGCGAGAGGGGAGGTGTCCGATTGGTGCTTGCTGACTAAATTTAATCTGCCCTAAAGTAGTAGCAGAATTGTAGGTTTGCCAGTTGACCCGATCGCAAAATCTGATATAGTCTCCCTTAACGCTTTCGTAAATTTGTTTTTGGACGCTGAAGCCAAACCGACCTTGACTGTAGTGCAGCCAAAGGCGATCGAGTGTTTGCAAATCTTCGCACGGTAGCTGGTAAATTTGGCTAATTTCTAGCTGAGTTCCCGGTTGCTGGGAAAGAGACTGACACATCAGATCCCAAGTTTCGCGATCGGCTTCTTTCCACTTTTTGTTTGACAAAAAATCCCGCAGTTTGGTATAATCAAATCCCCGTGCAGAAATTAGGGTTCGATCGAGATTTGAAGTAAGAGATAAGGAAAAAGTTTCTGCGGAATGGGCGACGGGTTTTGTGGGTAAAATGGGAGAATCAGAAGTTTGTAGCGCGCTGATATCGGTTGAGTTGTCGCTATTACTGAGAGCAGGAGCGATCGGCTTTTTGGGCGAAAGCAAATTTGGATGGCGAATATCTAAAGCTGCTTTGATATCTTGCAAAACTTCCGTAGCAAACCTGTACCGCTGATTGAGATGAGTTTGCAGTAATTTATCTAAAATTTCACCTAACTCGCGGCTAATACTCGTGCCTTTGGGGAGAAAATCGCGCCAGCACCAGCGCTCGCTGTTATGGTCGTACATATCCAAGGGAGTAACTTGCGTCATCAGGCGAATGCAAGTAACACCTAAACTGTAAAGGTCGCTAGCAGGAAATACTTTGCCGCGCAGTAGTTCGGGAGCTAGATAATTTTGACTGCCGATGAGCGTTGCTGGACGGAGTATGGCTGTATCAGTCAGCAGTTTGGCAATGCCGAAATCGATCAATACGAGTTTGTTGTCCGATTGGCGACGGATAATATTTTCGGGTTTGATGTCGCGGTGAATGACGCGCTTGTCGTGGATAAATTGCAGCACGGGCAATAAGTCTTGCAGCAGTTGCCAAATTAGATTTTCATCGTATACACTCTCGTCTATTTCTTGTTTGAGAGTCGGCCCGTCTATAAACTCTTGAACTAAATAAATAAGGCCTTCTTGTTCAAAGCCCGCTAATAATCTGGGGATTTGCGGGTGTTTTCCTAGTTCGTCTAAACGGACGGCTTCTTGGTGAAATAATTCAACGGCTTTGTCAAAAAATTCGGGGTTGGGGTCGTAAAAATGAAATAGCTTGACTGCACAGCGGGGTTGAGATGGGATGTCTTGATCGATTGCTAGGAAAGTTTTGCCAAATCCGCCTCTACCTAAGAGTTTAATCGGGCGATATCGCTGTCTCAGCAACAGGTTAAAGCCGCAGTTTAAGCAAAATTTTGCGGTGTTGGAGTTTTGAGGATTTGGGCATTCTGGGTTGATACAGTAACTCATATCGATTTTAGATTTTAGATTTTAGATTTTAGATTGCAAAGAAGAATTTTTTTTAAGCAACCGCGAAGACGCGTTAGGCGAAGCCGCGCGTAAGCGCTAGGGCGCGAAGGAAGAGGGAAGAGAGAAGTGAGAGAAGAGAGTGGGTTGACAACTGATGCAGTCCGGGATATAAGGCTATTTTAATGCGCTGGCTCGAATCGGGACGCTGCCAAAGCTGCTGAGTCCGGGCGGCGCGACTGCTCAGGAAGCGGGATAGTTGCCGATCGCGCGGAGCGAAAAGTCGGCTAAACTCTTACTGTGCCTGGAATTTGAGGCACAATCGATCGGTCGGGTTCAGGGACGCTCAGAAATATTTCAAAAAATTTTTGCTTTACCCCTAGACTTGTACTGAGATCTGATGCTATAGTTAAAACTATTACGGCGAGCGTAGCCAAGTGGTTAAGGCAGTGGTTTGTGGTACCACCATTCGTGGGTTCAAGTCCCATCGTTCGCCCTTTTGATTCTGAACTGTTTAATTCGATCGCCCGGCTCCTGTACGGTAAGTTGCGATGGTGGTAGGGTGTGCACTGCACACCTTAATCTTGTTTGGGATTTAGCGGTTGTGTCGGCACAAGTTCCGATGTGCTAATCTTGAATCCAATCTAAAATCTAAAATCTAAAATCTAAAATCAAAATATGCCGTCTTTAGTAGC
>Ga0256856_1000068_pt1 | contig 11529 bp, 5 predicted proteins | sample BONt10_FD_181175 | JGI IMG/M metagenome (GOLD analysis project Ga0256856, IMG submission 181175) | Terrestrial sediment cell enrichment communities from Utah, United States - BONCAT_SYTO_Terrestrial_sediment - 10 | ecosystem: Environmental > Terrestrial > Deep subsurface > Rock core/Sediment... | reverse complement strand
ATGTAGAATGGGTAGTGATGGCGGGTTGGATGCGAATTGTTACCAAAGTTTTACTTGATGCTTTTCCCGATCGCGTTATTAACATTCACCCCAGCTTACTGCCGAGTTTCCCAGGAATTCGCGCCGTCGAGCAAGCACTGGCCGCCAAGGTTAAAATTACCGGATGTACGGTGCATATCGCCCGTTTAGAAGTAGACAGCGGGCCGATTTTAATGCAGGCTGCTGTGCCGGTATTGCCTGAGGATACCGCAGAAACGCTGCACGCTAGAATTCAAGTACAAGAGCACAAGATTATGCTGGGTGCGATCGCCCTTATTGCCGAATCTAATCGAAAATATTGTGACTAAAAACCTCACGAGTGCCGCATCTGTCCCCAAATTGCCCGTCAGCGACTCACCCGAAACCGGCCCGCCGCTGACCGACTCCAATCGCCTGAAATTAATTCTCAAAGAAAGGCTCAAAAAGAGCATCGGCATCAAGGGAGAATTCTATCTGCCTTGCTTGCCATCAATGCTAGACGAATATCTTAAATTCCTCTCAGACTTCTTAAAACTTCTCGGGCAAAACCTCGACGCTGCCCAAACCGAAAACTTGCGAACATTAATTGCCAACGCCTTAGCAGAAGGATTCAAAAATTCTCCCCACTCTAATCTAATAGTCTCATACTTTCCCGCCAATTCCCAAACCGGTTTAGCCGGTGGCATTACTCTGAATACCCAGATTCAAGTCGAATCGATGGCCCAGAAATATCATAGCTGGCCGGATATTCGCCCCGAACCTTTATTCGGCAGCCATCCCGATGCCAAAGTCATCGCCATTGCCGCGGAATTAGGCGAACCCCCAAAAGCACCTATTTTAGATGTCGGTGCGGGCCCAGGGCGCAATAGTTTGCCCTTAGCAAGGTTAGGTCATCCCGTAGATGCGATCGAACTAACACCCATATTTGCCGAGAAACTATCATCCGCAGCCACCGCCGAAAACTTGCCGATAAATGTCACCCAAGGCGACGTTTTAGACCCATTATTGAGGATGAAAACTTATCGGTACAAATTAGCCATTGCTACCGAAGTTCTCTCTCATTTCCGCTACCCCGAACAAGTTCGTCTTTTCCTCGGCAAAATGTCCGATGCCGTTTTAAGCGGCGGGTTTATCTTATTCAGCACTTTCTTAGCTGTAGATGGGTACGAACCCGACGAGATGGCAAAACAAATGTCGGAATTGTGTTGGTCTTATCTGATTACCAGACAAGAATTGCAAGCAGCAATAGAGGGTTTGCCGTTAGAAATTATTTCTGATGAATCGGTGATTGAATACGAACAAAAACATTTGCCTGATTCGGCGTGGCCGCCGACACCTTGGTTTCTCAGTTGGGCCAGCGGGCGGGATTTATTTTCCGTGCAACAAACACCGCCGTTAGAGTTGCGGTGGATACTTGTTAAACGCTTGTAGAGTTTATTGTTTTCGCTCAATTTTTAGGTAAAAATTGTCGAAATTTGTCCGAGGTTTCGGCGAGGATACTTTGGTTTCGGAAATGGGGGAGGATTTGATATTATATCGTTTACGGTTGGATGGGAATCATAAACTCAAGGTCAATAATTACACATTCCCCCACGGACCACTCCCCGTCCCGAACGGTGTAACCGGAATTGATATTATATACGGCTTGCTGAATAAAGTGAAAAAGGAGACGCGGCGTTGGGTTGTCTGACCGAAAAAAGGTGGGGGAGTGCAAAAAAAATAGCGCTCTAATGCCTCCAAACCCTTGCATCACCGGCAACCATGTACCGAAAAGTTGAGCAAGCTCTTTGTGGCTGCTGCTCTCGCTCCTTCGGGATCCACACTCAAGCGATGAATACAAAATCCCCAACCTCTTAAAGAAGTTGGGGATTTTAACGGTTAAGTTGAGGACTCAAAGGGGATTACGATAGATTTCACGATCGCGCGCTGCATGGGTTTTCTCAGGCTTCAACCGCGAAAATCGCCTGCTAATCTCCTTTAAAGCGGTGTTCACTACCGCAGTCCATCATTACTTAGTGACACACATATATCCTCCCTTCACAGACTTAAGTTTTGAGCCTGGTGGACAGTCTTCCTCAGTCATGCTTCCCTCAAGTGGATTCGGTGATGATGGCGGAGTAGATCGCGGAGTAATCGTTGCCGGCGATAGCTGCGAGTAAACGCCCAAGAAGTTTGGTTGAGGAGTACTAATCCCGTTGGCACCCACCGCAGGAAACTCTATCACTGTTGTGGTAGCTTGCCCTGTGCCATCATTGGTCACGGCGTTCTGATCTCCGGGATGCCCATTCGTAATAAATAGTTGTGGATGATCGAACGGGGCACGCTCAAAGCGAACGCGCTCGTCGGTCAGAGATTGCATGAATGCGACCAAAGACGTTTTCTGTTCCTCGGTGAGGTTTAGGTTGCGGATGCCAATATCGAGATTGTCAATGTTGTTCTCAGCAAAATCCGCGCCTCGATTGTAGAAATCAACGACATCTCGCAAGGTGAGTTCCCCACCGTTGTGGAAGTAGGGAGCAGTCAACTCAATATTCCGCAGTCCAGGCGTTTTGAATGCACCGTCTGCTGTAATGCGTTCATTTGCAGCGACGGCTATATTTGGAGTTGCATTTAGTAATGACTCAAAGCGTCCTTGCTGAGCTAGCCGCGATTCTGAAAGGGGATTATCGAAAGGATCTTTGGCGCCCACGCCCAAGTCTTCCCAAGTGGGTCGAACGGCAATATTGTAGAAGGCAGTGTCATAGACAGCTTGTCCACCATTTCCCGTCCTCATCCGTCTGAGCCGTTGATTCTCCACATTTCGGACGGAGGCGTTGGTCGTTTCAGCCCCACCGTGACACAAGACACACGCTTGGTTAAACAGAGCCATGCCTTGCTGTTGCTGTACAGTCAGCGCGTTGCTGTTTCCCTCCATAAATCGATCGAAGGGTGAATCGTCAGAAATCAAGGTGGACTCGTACAGTTGAATCGCTAATCCGAAAAACAATGAGAAGTTGTAGTCCATCAGTGAAAACTCATCGGTTGCCCTGGGTCCCTGTGGCTGCCTGAAAGACTGAATTCCTCCTGTAGAATCAATTTTGATGATGTACTGCGAGTCCCACCACTCCCGGTGAAACGCATCCTCAATCATGTTTTCGTAACTTCTATCTCTGAGTCCGGGCCTGGGCCAATTGCTCGAGCTGCCCAGAACGCTGTCTTCGGGATGCACAAGCTGTTGGCCAAGTGGCCGTAACTGTTTGAGCTTTTTACCCGCCTCTCTAGGCAGCTTTTTGATTTTAATCCGATCGAACTTCTGCCCGATATCAGGATGTATCCGACCCGTTGCCGATGCTTCAACAGAGTTTAGCGGTGGGCCCACTGCCTGCGAGGCCAGCGATGAATTCCTCAGGCTAATTCTCACCCGCTGCGGAGGGGATTGCTTTCTGAGTGATTTCAGGACAAACGCATCTGGGTCTCTTGCCCCAAACGGATTCACACCATTAAATTCGTTTTGGGCGCGTCCGTCCCAAAATTGGCGGTGGTTAAACACAGCGTTAATTGTGCTAGGCGTGTTGCGTTCTGTTACTTGACGCACGTTGATGCCCTGGACGTTAAATACCCGATCGGGCTGAACCTCTACCTGATCGACCGGACTACCAGGGACAATATCGATGAATTTTGTCAGACTTACCCCTTGAGATCCTGCAATATCGTTCGTGTCACGTAGAACTTCCGAGGAGCGATTGTTCGGGTCTGCCAGCTTGTGGAACGGAAAGTCCGCGGGCTGCAGCACAGAGTTTGGACCACCTGCATTAAACGTAACGTCTGGATCTGCCTCACCGGCTGCATTTACCCGCAACAGCCCTGGGCTGAGCTGGTTCTTCTCACGAGTATCAACTCCTGCGTGAAAGTGGCAACTGGCGCAAGACTGCTGTCCGTTGCTTCCCACCTGCAAATCCCAGAACAAAGCTTTTCCTAAGGCAATTGCAGCCGGTCTGTTTTTGACGAATTCTCCTAAGTTTGATGGCTCAGGGACTGCTACGGTTTTAAGCGAAGCCAGTGGATTAGGTGGTCTGGGAGGAACGACTTGAGCCGATGCTGTGTGTCCGGCTAAGACGGCAACCGCGACAATTGTAGCGATTGCCATAATGTTGCTTGTTCGCTTAAGCAGCCTTGCTACCAACCGAAAGAGATTAGTTAGATGCATCACAATGAAATTTTTCAACATTTTGCTTATTTGTTTGGCTCCTAGATAGAGTTGTCCAAAACAGAGTCCTCAAATCCTTGAATAGCATTCTGATCGTAAACTTGAGACGGCGGCGGATATGTTGCTTGAATAACTTATCTTACTCTAATTAATTTAGCACGTACACCCCTGTGAATTGTGTTGGATGCTGCAAATAGCCACAGGCACCACTTATAAGCTAAATGACACCCGTGTCGCTGGTTCAGGATGCTTTCTTTCGTTGTATGTTCTAGTTGTTGGAGCGTGGACTGTGCAACTTTACATTGGGCTTGCTGAATAAATTGAAAAAAAAGACGCGGCCTTGGGTTGTCTGACCGAAAAAAGGTGCAGAAGTGCAAAAAAAACCGCGATATAATAGGTCAAAACCCTTGCATTACGGGCAACCATGTACCGATAATTTGAGCAAGCTCCCAGCCCCCCCCTTCGACTTTGAATTACCCTTAGCAGGAAAGCTGGCGATCGAAACATGAGTTTTAGTTATCAATCTATAAACTTTACCAAAACTTTACAAGGAAAATTAGGACTACAAAATGGACCGTTCTGGTTGTCGGTTCTACCCGAATGCTGGGTTCTAAGATTGTCGCTGCTGTGCTCGACAAAGGAACTGTTGAAGTTAAAGCAATGGTGCGATCGACCAACGACAGCCATTAAGAAAAGCGCCATAAAATTGAGGAAATGAAAGCAAAGGGCGCAGGGATCGTTGAAGGCGACTTAATGAAGGGTGAAACCCTTGGGCGGGCCTGTGCAGAGGTAGATGTTATTGTATCGGCTGTCGGCAACAATGAAGTGACCGTGCTAGGGCAGAAAAACTTGATTGATGCTGCCAAACAGCAGGGCGTTAAACGGTTCATTCCTTCCGATTATTCGGTGGACGATCGCAAACTCTCCCTAGGGCGACAACGACAACCTGGATATGCCGAAGGAGGTGTTTGAGTATCTGTTTGTGGCTGCTGCTCTCGCTCGTTGGGGCTCCCCACTCAAGCGATGAATACAAAATCCCCAACCTCTTAAAGAAGTTGGGGATTTTAACGGTTAAGTTGAGGACTCAAAGGGGATTGCGATAGATTTGACGATCGCCCTGCATGGGTTTTCTCAGGCTTCAACCGCGAAAATCGCCTGCTAATCCCCTTTAAAGCGGTGTTCAATACCGCAGTCCATCATTACTTAGTGACACACATATATCCTCCCTTCACAGACTTAAGTTTTGAGCCTGGTGGACAGTCTTCCTCAGTCATGCTTCCCTCAAGTGGATTCGGTGATGATGGCGGAGGAGATGGCGGAGTAATCGTTGTCGGCGATAGCTGCGGGGAAACGCCCAAGAAGTTTGGTTGAGGAACACTTGTCCCGTTCCGACCCACCGCAGGCAACTCTATCACTGTTGTGGTAGCTTGCCCTGTGCCATCATTGGTCACGGCGTTCTGATCTCCGGGATGCCCATTCGTAATAAACAGTTGTGGATGATCGAACGGGGCACGCTCATAGCGAACGCGCTCGTCGGTCAGAGATACAAGGAATGCGACCAAAGACGTTTTCTCTTCCTCGGTGAGTCCCAGGCTGTGGATGTCAGCATCGAGATTGTCAATGTTGTTCTCAGCAAAATCCCCGCCTCGATTGTAGAAATCAACGACCTGTCGCAAGGTGAGTGTCCCACCGTTGTGGAAGTAGGGAGCAGTCAACTCAACATTCCGCAGTCCAGGCGTTTTGAATGCACCGTCTGCTGCAATGCGTTCATCTGCACCGACGGTGTCATTTGGAGTTGCATTTAGTAATGACTCAAAGAGTCCTTGCTGAGCTAGCCGCGATTCTGAAAGGGCATGGCCGAAAGGATCTTTGGCGCCCACGCCCAAGTCTTCCCAAGTGGGTCGAACGCCAATATTGTTGAAGCCATCGTCATAGACAGCTTCTCCACCATTTGCCAGCGTCAGGTGGTCGATCCGTTCCTCCTGCACATGGTTGACGGAGGCGCTGGTAAATTCAGCCCCAACGTGACAGTTGATACACCCCGCTTTACCTTCAAACAGATCCTTGCCTTGCTGTTGCTGTACAGTCAGCGCGTTGCTGTTTCCCTCCATATATCGATCGAAGGGTGAATCGTTAGAAATCAAGGTGGACTCGTACAGTTGAATCGCTAATCCGAAAAACAATGAGAAGTTGTAGTCCATCAGTGAAAACTCATCGGTTGCCCTGGGTCCCTGTGGCTGCCTGAAAGACTGAGTTCCTCCTGTAGAATCAACCTTGATGATGTACTGCGAGTCCCACCACTCCCGGTGAAACGCATCCTCAATCATGTTTTCGTAACTTCTATCTCTGAGTCCGGGATCGGGCCAACGGCTCAAGCTGCCGAGAACGCTGTCTTCGGGATGCACAAGCTGTTGGCCAAGCGGCCGTAGCTGTTTGAGCTTTTTACCCGTCTCTCTAGGCAGCTTTTTGATTTTAATCCGATCGAACTTCTGCCCGATATCAGGATGTACGCGACCCGTTGCCGATTCTTCCACAGAGCTTAGCGGTGGGCCCACTGCCTGCGACGCCAGCGATGAATTCTTCAGACTAATTTTCACCTGCTGCGGAGGGGATTGCTTTCTGGGTGATTTCAGGACAAACGCACTGGGGTCTCTTGACCCAAACGGATTCACACCATTAAATTCGTTTTGAGCGCGTCCGTCCCAAAAGTTGCGGAAGTTATACACAGCGTTAATTGTGCTGGGCGTGTTGCGCTCTGTTACCTGACGCACGTTGGTGCCCTGGACGTTAAAGGTTGGATCTGGCACAACCTCTACCTGATCGACCGCACTACCAGGGACAATATCGATGAATTTTGCCATAGTTACCCCTTGAGAGCCTGCAACATCGTTCGTGTCAGCTAGAACTTCCGAGGAGCGATCGTTCGGGTCTGCCAGCTTGTGGAACGGAAAGTCCGTTGGCTGCAGCACAGAGTTGGGACTCTTACCTAGATTAAACGTAATGTCTGGATCTGGCTCACCGCTGGCATTTACCCGCAACAGCCCTGGGCTGAGCTGGTTCTTCTCACGACTATCAACTCCAGCGTGAAAGTGGCAACTGGCGCAAGACTGGTTTCCGTTGCTGCCCACCTGCAAATCCCAGAACAAAGCTTTTCCTAAGACAATTGCAGCCTGTTTGTCTTTGACGAATTCTCCTAAGTTTGATGGCTCAGAAACTGCTACGGTTTTAAGCGAAGCCAGCGCTTCAGACGGTTCGGAAGCAGCGAGTTGAGCCGATGCTGTGTGTCCGGCTAAGATGGCAACAGTGACAACTGTAGCGATTGCCATAATGTTGCTTTTTCGCTTAAGCCACCTTGCTACCAACGGAAAGAGATTAGTTAGATGCATCCCAATGAAATTTTTCAACATTTTGCTTATTTGTTTGGCTCCTAGATAGAGTTGTCCAAAACAGAGTCCTGAAATGCTTGAATAGCATTCCGATCGTAAACTTGAGACGGCGGCGGAGACGTTGGTTGAATAACTTATCTTACTCTAATTAAATTACCACGGGCACCCATGTAAATTGTGTTGGATGCTGCAAATAGCCCTAGGCACCACTTATGGGCCAAACTCGAGCCGTGTCGCTGGTTCAGGATGCTTTCTTTCGTTGTATGTTCTGGTTGTTGGAGCGTGGACTGTGCAACTTTACATAGGGCTTGCTGAATAAAGTGAAAAAAAAGACGCGGCCTTGGGTTTTCTGACCGAAAAAAGGTGGAGGAGTGAAAAAAAAAAGCGAGGTAATGGCTCAAAACCCTTGCCTCACAACCATTGGCAACCATTTACCGAAAAGTCGATCCAGCTCCGAGCCTACCCTTCGACTTTTAATTCGCCTTAGCAGGAAAGCTAGCGATCGAAGCATGATGCTTTAGTTATTAATCTATAAACTTTACAAAGAAAATCAGGACTACAAAATTGACCGTTCTGGTTGTAATTACACCCGAATGCTGGGTTCTAAGATTGTCGCTGCTGCGATCGAGAAAGGAACTGTTGAAGTTAAAGCAATGGTGCGATCGAGCAACGACAGCCATCAAGAAAAGCGCCAGAAAATTGGTGAATGAAAGCAAAGGGCGCAGGGATCGTTGAAGGCGACTTAATGAAGGGTGAAACCCTTCGGGCGGCCTGTGCAGAGGTAGATGTTATTGTATCGGTGTTGGCAACAATGAAGTGACCGTGCTAGGGCAGAAAAACTTGATTGATGCTGCCAAACAGCAGGGCGTTAAACGCTTCATTCCTTCCGATTATTCCGTGGACTATCGCAAACTCTCCCTAGGGCGACAAGGATAACCTGGATATGCCCAAGCAGGTGTTTGAGTTTCTGTGTGTGCCTCCTGCTCTCGCTCGTTGGGGATTCACACTCAAGCGATGAATAAAAAATCCCCAACCTCTTAAAGAAGTTGGGGATTTTAACGGTTAAGTTGACGACTCAAAGGGGATTGCGATAGATTTCACGATCGCTGGCAGGGGTTTTCTCAGACTTCAACCGCGAAAATCGCCTGCTAATCCCCTTTAAAGAGGTGTTCAATACCGCAGTCCATCATTACTTACTGACACACATATATCCTCCGATCACAGACTTAAGTGTTGAGCCTGGCGGACAGTCTTCCTCAGTCATGCTTCCCTCAAGTGGATTCACTGATGATGGCGGAGTAATCGTTGTCGGCGAGCGCTCCGAAGTAACCCCCAAGAAGTTTGGTTGAGGAGTGCTAAGCCCGTAGCGACCCACCGCAGGCAACTCTAGCATTGTTGTGGTCGCTTGCCCTCTGCCATCATCGGTCACGGCGTTCTGATCTCCGGGATGCCCATTCGTAATAAACAGTTGTGGATGATCGAACGGGGCACGCTCATAGCGAACGCGATCGTCGGTCAGAGATTTCATGAATGCGACCAAAGACGTTTTCTGTTCCTCGGTGAGGTTTAGGGGGCGGATGCCAATATCGGCATTGTCAATGTTGTTCTGAGCAAAATCCCCGCCTCGATTGTAGAAATCAACGACCTGTCGCAAGGTGAGTTGCCCACCGTTGTGGAAGTAGGGAGCAGTCAACTCAATATTCCGCAGTCCAGGCGTTTTGAATGCACCGTCTGCTGTAATGCGTTCATCTGCAGCGACCGGTATATTTGGCTCTTCGCTTAGTAATTGCTCAAAGAGTCCTAGCGCAGCTAGCCGCGATTCTGAAAGGGGATTGCCGAAAGGATCTTTGCCGCCGACGCCCAAGTCTTCCCCAGTGGGTAGAACCCCAATATTGTAGAAGGCATTGTCATAGACAGCTTGTCCGCTTCCCACCGCCATCCGTCTGAGCCGTAGCCGCTCCAGATTCCTGACGGAGGCGTTGGTCGTTTCAGCCCCACCGTGACAGAAGACACACGCTTGGTTAAACAGAGCCATGCCTTGCTGTTGCTGTACAGTCAGCGCGTTGCTGTTTCCCTCCATAAATCGATCGAAGGGTGAATCGTTAGAAATCAAGGTGGATTCGTACAGTTGAATCGCTAATCCGAAAAACAATGAGAAGTTGTAGTCCATCAGTGAAAACTCATCGCTTGCGAAGATTGCCAACGGGTCCAACAACCGCTTGAAAGACCGAGTTCCTCCTGTAGAATCAACCTTGATGACGTACTGCGAGTCCCACCACTCCCGCTTAAACGCATTCTCAATCATGTTTTCGTAACTTCCCTGTATGAGTCCGCGTAGGGGCCAAAGGCTCAAGCTGCCGAGAACGCTGTCTTGGCGATGCACGAGCTGTTTGGCAAGCGGCCGTAGCTTTGTGAGCTTTTTACCTAGCTCTCTAGGCAGCAGTTTGATTCTAACCCCATTAAACTTCTGCCCGATATCAGGAAATGTCCGACCCGTTGCCGATTCTTCCACAGAGCTTAGCGGTGGGCCAACTGCTTGCGACGCCAGCGATGAATTCTTCAGGCTAATTTTCGTCTTCTCCAGAGGGGATTCCCTTGTGGGTGCTTTCAGGACATAGGCATCTGCGTCTCTTGACCCAAACGGATTCACACCATTAAATTCGTTTTGGGCGCGTCCGTCCCAAAAGTTGCGGTGGTTAAACACAGCGTTAATTGTGCTGGGGGTGTTGCGCTCTGTTACCTGACGCACGTTGATGTCCTGGACGTTAAATACCGGATCTGGCACAACCTCTACCTCCTCGGCGGGATTACCAGGGACAGTTTTGATGAATTTTGCCTGAAATACCCCTTGAGAGCCTGCAACATCGTTCGTGTGAGCTAGAACTGGCGAGGAGGCATTGTTGGGGTCTGCCAGCTTGTGGAACGGAAAGTCCGCTGGCTGCAGCCCAGAGTTTGGACCACCTGCATTAAACGTAGTGTCTGGATCTGCCTCACCGCTAGCATTTACCCGCAACAGCCCAGGGCTGAGCTGGTTCTTAGCACGAGTATCAACTCCTGCGTGAAAGTGGCAACTGGCGCAAGACAGGAGTCCGTTGCTGCCCACCTGCAAATCCCAGAACAAGGCTTTTCCTAAGGCAATTGCAGCCGGTTTGTCTTTGACGAATTCTCCTAAGTTTGGTGGCTCAGAGACTGCTACGGTTTTAAGCGAAGCCAGTGGATTAGGTGGTCTGGGAGTAATTTGAGCCGATGCTGTGTGTCCGGCTAAGATGGCAACAGCGACAACTGTAGCAATTGCCATAATGTTGCTTGTGCGCTTAAGCCATCTTGCTACTAACCGAAAGAGATTAGTTAGAGGCATCCCCATAAAAATTTTCAACATTTTGCTTATTTGTTTGGCTCCTACATAGAGTTGTCCAAAACAGAGTCCTCAAATGCTTGAATAGCATTGCGATCGTAAACTTGAGACGGCGGCGGATATGTTGCTTGACTAACTTATCTTACTCTAATTAAATTACCACGGGCACCCCTGTGAATTGTTTTGGATGCTGCACATAGCCACAGGCACCACTTATGGGCCAAACTCGATCTGTGTCGCTGGTTCAGGATGCTTTGTTTCGTTGTATGTTCGGGTTGTTGGAGTGTGGACTGTGCAACTTTACATAGGGCTTGCTGAATAAATTGAAAAAAAAGACGCGGCGTTGGGTTGTCTGACTTAAAAAAGGTGGAGAAGTGCCAAAAAAAACCGCGATATAATAATAGGTCAAAACTCTTGCATCACCGATCGCCATGTACCGAAAAGTTGAGCAAGCCCCCAGCCCACCCTTCGACTTTTAATTCCCCTGAGGAGGAAAGCTGGCAGAAGATAACCACTGGGCGATCGGGGCTAGGCTCATCCTGAACCAGCGACACAGATCGAGTTTGGCCCATAAGTGGTGCCTG
>Ga0256856_1000067_pt1 | contig 11669 bp, 8 predicted proteins | sample BONt10_FD_181175 | JGI IMG/M metagenome (GOLD analysis project Ga0256856, IMG submission 181175) | Terrestrial sediment cell enrichment communities from Utah, United States - BONCAT_SYTO_Terrestrial_sediment - 10 | ecosystem: Environmental > Terrestrial > Deep subsurface > Rock core/Sediment... | reverse complement strand
GCTTAGAAGCCATATCTAATCCGTTGCCCTCGGAATTATTATCTCTCTCTTCTCTTTCTCTGTGTCCTCTGTGTCCTCTGTGGTTTAATCATTCCAATACAACCGAAATTGATATTAATGCCAGAAAATCAATGGCTTCAACAATTAAAAACGTCCTGGTGGTAGAGAAAGTTGTTAGACTTGTTAATAAGTTGCTTTTCCACCTCCTCTTTCCCCTGGTTCAATGGGAGAGCGCAGCCGTGCCAAGAGTAACTGCTATCCCCAAACCGATTAGTATTAGAAAACTTTGCTGCTTTCGCTTGGGAAAAAGTCGAATTAAAAACTACATTCCCACCAAAAAAGAGCTGATGAACAGCGCCACCTTGATACTCCAACTAGCATTTAAAGTAATGCCAGAGCCGACCGAGTTGCTGATGCCATTGCTGTCACCAGAATTAGCTTGGCAATTGTCGCTGGTATTGTGGTTATAAAGCTCTCGAACTTTTTCCCCGTACTGTTTGAGAGAGTAGCCACCTAAAATGTTGGAATAGCTGGCATCAATTTTACTGCCAGAACCCCCAAAGTGTTTCTGTGCTACTCGCTCAATTAAGTGATCGCCCTTGAACACCTGCCCAGTTTTAGGGTCAATTTCCTGTTGGCTGCTGACTAAGTTCTCAGCTAGAGAATTTTGCAAGACTTTATCCTGAACAGCAGGAGGAAAATATTGGAATAGTTCCTCTCTTGTAGGTTTTTGACCTCTGTTGACGTTCAGGATAAAGTTAGTTTCCCCTGGAATTGAGCTGACAGCACGCTGCACGTCTTCCCGGTAGCTCATCAACTGATAGCGACCGATCGCCCGCCCGCAGTTGCGAGATCCTTCAGTACAAACCATCTCCCCAATGGCTTCGTAGTCGGCACTGGCTGCACTTTCCAATTTGGCGATTCCTTCAGAAAGCTTCGCTAACGCCTCCCCTAATGAAGCTACATCCACACCGCTAACGTAAGTCGCTGGGCGCGCGCACTCTCGCTTTGATTCAGGTACAGGCTGAGTTGGTAAAGTGTTTTCTTTAGCTTGATTTGAACTCAGCGGCTTTGAAGATTTTGTTTCAGATGCGACGCCTTTTGAGCGAGAAATACTGTTAGAAGAACCGCCTTCCAATCGACCGACAAACATAGGCGAATTAACGCTGTAACTGAGAAACGGAACCGGGCCAATAATGTAAGGCGATTTGCCGCAGGGCAAACTAAACCTGAAGTACAAAGCCGTGTCAACAGTATCGCTGGTTTCTGACGGTTCCATTACCACTACTTTAAACACTGCCCCAAAAGGATGCCGGCCCGTCGGTTCCCAACCGGTCAAACAGCCAGAACCGCCTCGTACTTCCTGGTATTTGCCGCTAATCCACTGCTTGCCTTCTAGCGGCCCTGTGGCGCGGCGACCGGCGTTTTCCATATCGTCGAGTTCGATATAAGCGCAATTTTTCTCGCAGGCTACCGCAAATCCTTCTACATCAGAACCAGAAATTGTGTTATTGCGCTTGCTTTCGTACCGACTGTAAATCATGTCAATTCGCATGATTGTGCTGCCAATAGACGCAATAGGAACAGGAAAACTAGAAAGTGGGACTTGACTCAGCAGCGGAATATTGCTGATGAGTTCCTCTGACCAGCCAGAGAACTGTTCTAAATTTACGCTATTAAGGTTAGGGATTTGGGCGATCGCAAACTCAGATAGATCAATTTGGTTAAGTTTTGCCTGCGCTAGTTGCGGTACTTGTTTTACAGCTTGACCAATTGGTAATTGGCTGATGTTAGAGTTCACTCCGGCTATTTGAGAAGATAAAGAAGCAATTGGAGGAACATCGCTCAATTGAAATTGGCTAAGATTCGGAACAATTTCAGCCAAGTGACCGACAGTTTGCTTACCAGCTAAGGGAAATGCTGACAAGCTGATATTTTCTAAATTGATATCCTCTAGTGCCAATTGTTCAATTGCTTGCAAAGAAAGAATTTCAGGTTTTACATCGTTAATGTCCCCCAGTTTCAAGATGTTGTCAACAGAAGTGCCAGCTTGCCAGCTTCGGCCGCCAGAACTTCCAGAACTAGCAACGGCGGGCAGAGAACTAAAGGTAATTTGGCTCCAATCTGGCAGCAAAACTCTAGATTGCTCTTTTTCCCAAATTTTAGTAGGTAAGGAACTAGCGCTAGCAATTGATGGGAAGCTGAAGAAAGTAATGCAGACGAAAGCAAAAATTAGGCAGAGTGTAGTGGCAGCTATTAAAGCTGAGCCTACCTGGCTGAATTTTTTTAACTGGTTTGGACTGTTCATGGGAATCCTATTGATTTAAACTCAAATGAGGTAAAAAAGCTGCTCTCTTGGATCTGGTTTAAAAAACCTTTTTACTCTGTTTAAAAGATTAGGAAAACTAGAGCAGCATTGCAGAAATAACCAATCAGCTAAATCTCCTTATCCCTTTCTCCCCACCAAAACTAGAGCAGCAGCGCAGAAATAACCGCTCAGCTAAATCTTCTTCTCTCCCTCTCCTCCCAAGGCTGTTTCATTCTTTTGTAGAGACAGCGTATAGTGGTTGCCCCAATCCCACCAAATGCCTAGCAAATTGTGGATGGGTCGGGTCGGCACGGGGCACGACCCTACAAAACCGTGGTTTTCCTGAGAATGAAACAGCCCTGCCTCTTCCCCTCTCTCTATCCATTTTACGACTTACCCAAAAACCCGGTTTTTGAATGTAATTCCGACATTTTAGGTTGAAAATGAGAACGAGAAACCGGGTTATTTAGGTTGATGCGTCCAGGACTACATTTCTTTATCTTCGCTTTTTTCTTTAATCAAGCTCCAGCTCAAGCTGTGGATTCGGGCGAACTGCTGAATCTGTCCAAGGAGTATCTGCTAGGTTGGACAAGTCATAAACATTTTCTTGGTAAGCGTCGTCAAAATTACCTTGACGAACTTCCCTCGATGACGAGTAACCGACAGTTAAATCGGATGCCGATTCGTAACCGGAGTTGTTATAGCCGGAATTAGGTTCAATCGATGAATTATGCATGGTTTTTATGAGTTCATGTGGTGAAGAATTCCAATTTAAATCGCATCTAGTTCCTGCAACTTCATTCCTGTGAGCGATTTTGTTCAGTAAAAATTACCCCCTCTAAATGGAGGGGGCAGCTCTATGAAAGTTACCTAACGGCTCTCTACACTGGGCAATTCTACGAAGTTGGTAAAAATGTCTTTTAAGAGGGAGTAGGAACTAAAAGCTAAAGAATGCCCATGCTTGAGAAAGGGGATATGACGCTGATTGGGATAGGTTCAAAGCTACCAAATTCCTTCCGCATTTTTTATTGACAATTGTTCATTAAGTCCAAGCAAATCACTTGGTTTGGTGCGAGAACACCTCCGACTTTTATTACTTGCAGCTCTCCGGTTTCGTTGGGATATTGTGCTTTAACTTGGGCAATTGCTGCATCTAAACTAGATGACTGAGCAATATACACCTTCTCAAGAGCACTTAGTACCCAAATAGGTTTGGGCCACTTATGTCGAGGTTGAAGAATTGAATAGTGAATCACTTGACCAGTATACTGAACAATTTGCTCGAGCGCAGTTTCCGAACAAACCTCCCCCAATTCAGACTCAATAAATTGTTTGAGTTCTTTCGCAGGAATCTGCTCAAAAACTGATTCTAAGAGCATTAATGCTGGTCTTGTATGCTCTAATTGAGTGTGTTCCTGCACGACTAATGACTCTACGAAATGACTCGCCTGGTTGATTATTGAGTCAAAATCTAGCTCCATCAATAAATGTCCTAAATACTCCCTTAACAAATTTCTTAGCTTTTCATCAGAGATATTAATACCGCAGGTTTTCAGATAAACTGAAGGTTTATTACCCAAATCCCGACCGCAGCAAACTTCTCCATTAGCTGCATCTTCTGCTTCTATCAGTTCCATCAAGCGCGGATAACTGGTTGTATCATCTATTGTGGATTGGGGCTGAGAGGGAATTGAGTTACTCATAAAAAAGCTCGGTAAGTGGGAAACTCAGTTACATTATAATCATAATCTTTAAATTTAAATTCAAACAATATTTTCCCATCCACCTTCCTCTAAAAATCTTTTTCAAAATCTAATCGTTCCGGATTAAAGTCGCACTTAACAGTGCTGTATCGGTGAAGTTCATACATCTGAGCTCACCGTTATGAAAAAACTGCTCGCTATTGCTCTAACAAGCCTTTTGCTCTTAATGACAACAGACGCTAACGCAGCCGTCTGTAAAAAGATTACAGATGGCAAACCAGGCTGCGACCTTTTAGGCGGCATTTGGGAGAGCCAAAACAACTGTTGCGGACTCTAAAGTTGGCAACTATTTTAAATTAAAACCAGGCAACCACTGGTTTTTTTGAGACCAACCGCCATCCTTTATGTCTCTTGCCTTATTCCTAAAGTTCAGGACTAAAATTGATTTACCAAAAACCGACTTATCACTCAATACGCTTGGGTTAGCGCTTTCAGACGAATTTCATTTCACGGATTTTTGGGAATTCCAGACTTGTGAAAGGAAGTCAAATTGTTCTGAACCCAAGCGTATTGACTTATAACTCGTATACTTTCCAAATAAAACCCATCATCCTCAAGCTATCTAATGGCGAAGACATCCTTACAAATAGTAATATTTTGTGCATTATGGACAGATTGATATTTTTTCACTATTTTTATGAACGGAACTAATTATGAAACCTAGCCCGCTAAACAAGCAGAAAATTTCAACCGCTATCCCAACTATTTTGACCCCCAATAAACTTAAAATAGCTCAGTTGCAACTTACACTTAAAACTCCTTACCAACTGATCGATACTGCTTTCAATCTTGAAACAGCCCTTCAACCATTCCAACAAGCAAAAATCATCGGTATAGACTGCGAAACAACAGGGCTTGACCCCTACCAAGCCAAAATTAGATTGTTACAACTTGCCATTCCTGACCATCCAGTAATCATTGTAGATTTATGGGCCATTGAACCGACTTCCCTCGAACCATTACGCTTGCTCCTGGCCAGTCCTGCACTGAAGGTAGGTCACCACCTCAAATTTGAATGGCAAATGCTCGCTTTTGCCGGACTGGAACCATCCAAACCCTTTTTCGATACCTATTTGGCTTACCGAGTGCTGACGGCTGGACTAAAACGCCACCTGTCCCTAGAGTCTGTCACTGAGAATTTGTTGAAAGTAAAGCTAGACAAAACGCAGCAAGTTAGCGATTGGTCGGGAAACTTAACACTCGCTCAATTGCAATATGCTGCTACCGATGCTGCAATCTTACTCCCGCTAGCTGCTGCTCTGCAACAAAAACTGAAAGCTTCTAAGCTTTGGAAAACTGCTTTACTAGAGTTGGCCTGTCTGCCTGCGGTGGCTTCTATGGAACTCAACGGAATGCTTTTAGATAGAGAACAGTGGAGAGTTTTGGGAGTGAAGCTCTGTCATCAACGCGACTCTCTTTTAAAAGAAATTAATTCGCAACTCCATCGACCTAACCCTCACCAACAAATCTCTCTGCTACCAGAATTTACGGATACAATTAATCCTCGCTCTCCCAAGCAAGTCTTAGCGGCTTTGCAAGAAAAAGGTATTCCTGTTACTTCCACTAGCTCTCAACATTTAATTCCTTTGCAAGGCGAGTATCCCGTTATTCAAGCACTGTTAGAATACCGTAGTTTATCGGCTCGTATCGATACTTTTGCTTTGGTTTTACCTGAACGCATTCACCCGATTACAGGGCGCATTCATCCCAATTGGTTTCAGATTGGTGCTAGATCAGGACGGTTTAGTTGTCGAGAGCCAAATTTAACGAATATCCCCAGAGATAAGGAAACCCGACAGTGTTTTAAAGCTGCACCCGGTTACGTCCTGCTCAAAGCCGATTACAGCCAGATTGAACTGCGGATTATGGCGAAGGTTTCGGGCGATCGCACCATGGTGAAAGCTTACTCCAAAGGGGAAGATTTGCACTCTCTCACAGCTTCGTTGGTGCTAGCAAAACCTTTATCTGAAATTACTCTCCAAGACAGACAGCTCGGCAAAATCATTAATTTCGGTTTAATTTATGGCATGGGAACCAAGAAATTTAAGAATATGGCTCAAGCAGAGCATGGAGTTACTTTAACGCTGCAACAAGCTTCACACTTTCGCAAGAAGTTTTTTGAATCCTACACAGGTATCAAACGATTTCACGCCCTAGTTCGGAGCGCATGGAGCCGAGGTATCCAAGAAAGTCGCACAGTCTTAGGCAGAAGGAGATTATGGTCAAAAGATACTAAACCGTTGCTTAATGAGATGCTAAATAACCCAATCCAAGGGATGAGCGCTGACATTACTAAACTCGCTCTTGCTCTCATTTTTTTACCTCTAAGCTGCACGGATGCTAAACTGATTTGTGTGGTTCACGATGAAATTTTAATAGAGTGTCCTATCGAAGAAGTAAAGCCCGTTAAAGCAATGCTTAAAAAATGTATGGTGAGAGCCGGGAATAAATTTCTTTCTCCGATTCCTTGCGAGGTAGAAATTAAAGTAATGGAAAGTTGGGGAGGATAAACCCGCCCGACTCCACGAAAAATCCCCTGATTGACATTGCTGCAAGATATCAGGGAGATCGAACTTGATACAAGTGATTCAAACCTAGCAGTTGGATCTCGCCTGAGTCTGCTCAGGCTGCTGAATGATGAAACCGCAGCGACATAAAGATGAACCGAATCACGAAGATGCCCGCCACGATCCAAGTTCCCCCAGACACTTCCTTGGCTCTACCTTGGCAGGTTTTCACAATCGGATAGGCAATAAATCCGATCGACAATCCTTCTGCGATCGAATACGTTAAGGGAGTCAGGAAAATCGTGAGAAACGCTGGAATCACTTCCGACATATCATCCCAGGGAATTTCTTTCACCTCGGCCAACATCATCGCGCCCACAATCACCAGCGTCGGCGTAGTTGCAAAAGCCGGAATCGCTTTAAACACCGGAATGAAAAACACCGACAGCGCAAATAATCCTGCCACAACTAAAGCGGTAAATCCAGTTCGACCGCCTTCGGCAACGCCTGCGACCGATTCAACATAAGCCGTCACGCTCGACGTACCGAATATCGGACCGATTGTGTTGCCAATAGCATCTGCCATCAGTGCTTTATTGGCACGCGGCAGCTCGCCCTCGGGTCCGATATAACCAGCCCGCATTCCGACACCCGTTAACGTCCCGATGGTGTCAAAAATATCAACAAACAGAAACACAAATAGCACTGCAATCCAGTCAATAAAATTCTCGGAGTTCAGATTAGCAATTCCCAGAAATGCTTGACCAAAAATGTCTTTTGGCAGGGACGGCAGCGCAAAAAATCCTTGAGGTGGGGGTGAAACCTTGAACAGCCAAGCCCAAATAGCAGTTCCAAAAATTCCAAATAGTAACGCACCTCTGACGCGCCGCACCACTAATCCGGCTGTAATCGCTAAACCCGCCACAGCCAGTAGCGTGTTCGGTTCTGCTAAGCTGCCAAACGCCGTTTTTGTAGCTGGATTTGCCACAATCAATCCGGCCCCCCCATTAACAACATCTCCTGACATCCCGATGTAGGCAATAAACAAGCCAATCCCACCTGCAGTTGCGTGTTTGAGCGACTTGGGAATTGCCGCGATCAATAACTTACGTACATCTGTCAACGTCAGAAGCATAAAAATTAATCCCTGAACAAACACGCATGACAGCGCCAACCGCCAATCGATTTTCAGTCCGATTACAACTGAAAAAGCAAAAAAGGCATTCGTTCCCATTCCAGGCGCGAGCCCGAACGGGTAGTTGGCTAAAATTGCCATGCAGAAGGTTCCAACTGCCGACGCCACAGCGGTTGCTACAGCCAATTGCGAAAACAAATCTCCAGGCTGTTGTAGAAAAATCGCGTTTGACAGAATAATCGGATTGACGACTAAGATGTATCCCATCGTCATGAACGTGGTGATACCCGCGAGCGTCTCTGTTCTGAAATTGGTTCTGTAGAAATCAAACTGAAAGAACTCTGCCAGTACGGCTTGCCAACCTGTGTAGGATTGCTTTGGTGGAATTGGTTTTTGAAATTCTAAATCAGCGCTCATGGTTTGGATCTGCGAAATTTACTTGAGATAGGAGTTAGGCGGTAAACGATCGTCCTAGACCTAATGCCGCCAATCCGCAAGCGATAGGCGATCGAGCTTTTATCCCCGGCAATGTGGACTTTATCTTGCAGCGCGATCGGTAAATCTTCGGGATACTGTTCTTCAACAATGTCCTTATCTTCGCCAAACACTTGATGGTTAAAGTCCAGCGTGTCTTGCAGCGGTGCATCTTTGTCAAAATTGCGACCTCTCGGCACTACCCAAGCGCATTGTGCGGGCCCAAACCGGACAGGCAGCATTCAGGACGTGTAATTGCCCGTTCCCAAAAGTAACGCTTAACTTCGCTGTGAACGGCAACCACACTTCAAACAATCGACGCCACTTAAACCCAGGCGGACTCAGATGCTTTAGATTGTGCCGATAGTTGCTCACAGTGCTGACATCCCGCAGCGCGAAACCCGTGCGGTAGTCGCTCAACGGGATAATCTGGCACTTCTGGATTTTCGCCCTCGCCAAAGGATTCGGTGTGAACAAACGCAAAATGACTCACATCCAGAAAGCCTTCGACTTGACGACCTGCTGCAGCTTCGTGAGCCACGCTGGCTGGCAGAACCTGAATATAGTCTGGATCGTTCCATTCCTGAAAATATGGAACCTGAATATAGTCTGGATCGTTCCATTCCTGAAAGTATGGAAAATGCACCGAACCGTTATCCACGAGCCTTACCCACACTAAACCATAGCGTGCGGTGACAGCGTAGGTCGTCAATTTCAGCCGAGCGGGAATTGCGGCATCCGGTTGAGCGGGAATACGGGTGCATTGACCGCTTTTGTCGTAGCCGACGCCGTGATATTTGCATTGGAGTTCCTCGTTCTCAACCCATCCCAAACTCAGAGGAGCACCGCGATGCAAACACAAATCCCGTGCTGCAACGATCCAGCTATCGGAAAGTCGAAACAGCACGAGACGTTCATCGAGCAGCTTTGCGGCAAACGGTCGATCCGTGACTTCATGCGAGAACGCGATCGGATACCCAAACGGCGCAAGGGCTTTCCAATCAGTTTCACTAAAGGTGCAGTTTCGAGGCAATACAAACGCAGAATTGCACGATCGTTCTTGTGTAGTGTGCATAATCCTGTATGCGAAATACCGCTGAAGCTTAAGATATTAGAAAGCTTACTTCTGTACGATTTACTACATACCTCTCTTTTGTCACTTTCGGCAGAAAATAATCTGGGATGGTTATAGCATAAGACTTTTACCAAAAACCTTGATTTCAGCCATTCTGTTGGAAAATAAATGCTCAAATCCTTGATCTATCTACAGTTGAAAATTTGGCTCTTATTTTTAATTTCCCAGAGTGACAAAAGAGGGGTAATTATCACTGTTAGTAACTAAGCGGCAAGTATCGTTGGCAAGTTATCAAAATGCGCTATTGCCATGCTGCCCTAAGCTGAATACAGCGTTATCAGGCAGGACGGAGAATGTGGCTACACCACCAATGCTTTAACTGTACCGCTTGAACCAGAAACAGGGTTAACTTGGCAGGGAGTCAAACTCGGTCTTGAAAATTGTGGCTACCGCGTCTAAGTTAAGTCTTAGCTTATAATACGATAACCAGTGCATTTGTTATTAAACACATGCACTGGTTATTATTTTCGAGGGAAAGCGCTATAAAACTTTTGCGCTAACTCTATCTACCGTCAAAGCTTTTTGGCTCACCAACAAACCCATGCTATTGCTGTGTATAATAAATAGACTCAACTTTTATCATAAGCAGATGGCCGATACTCGAATAACTCTTGCTCTCGGGCCGCAAATTTAGACCGATCGCCCCCAGAAGCAGGCCGAGCAAAGGACGCTTTGTTGCGAATCCCCTGGATATCTTCAGAAGAACGCTCAGACGACAGAACAAACTGAGTTCTCTGATAACGCAGATCGACCAATTCAATTTTACCAGGTCGTCCTTCACAATAGGCTCGTTGGGCACAGCGTTTAACTGCGATCGCAATTTCAGCACTCGTTGCTCCGGCATAATCAGATAGTAGTGAATACCACTGCCTGTCGCTCCAAAGGTTCTCTTTTCCTTCCCCAAACTGCTCCGGGAAATACTTAGCCAAATGCAAATTGAAAATCTCATAGCGAGCGCCGCTGTGTGGCAAATCCACAAACCAGATTCCGCCGTCGTCAAATCTGCGAATAAGTTCAGCCGGCAGCATTTCTAAGCGGTTAACAGTAGCTAACATTAACACGGGGCTTTCATGCTCCTGCATCCATGTGAGCAATTTCTGCGACAGTCGCCTAGCTGCACCGCCATCAGCATTTGATTCCCAGCCAGAAAAACCCTTGTCAAAATCGTCAAAGAACAGCACGCAGCCGCCCAAATTATCGGCTGTATCCAGCATTTTATTGAGAGCGCGATCGGGATTAGAGGAACCTAGAATATTGCCCCAACTTGCTGCTAAAAGCGCATAACCTAGCTTCTTAGCAGCTAGCTTTGCACTCAAACTTTTGCCTGTCCCCGGCGGCCCCCACAGCAGCATTCCTTTGGGAGGTCTGAGGTGATATTTCTTGGCATCAGCTTCTGACAGCTTTACGACTTCGCTCAAATAAGCGTCTAATAAATCTAAACCGCCAGCATGAGGCACGTCTGGAGAAGCAATGAACTCCAACCCCTGGTCTCGAAGTTGCGATATTTTATGCTCCAATACCAACTGAGCGATTTGGACAACTGAAGCGGTCACAGAGACCGATCGTTCTAACACTAATTCAATTTCAGCAGTTGGCAGCCCTAGACTAGAAACAGCCAGCCGCTTTTTAGCAGCTACCGCATCCGAACCCCAATCAAGGGAACAATTGCGATCGCAAAAATTATCTACAAGAACTTCGACTTCAAAACGATCGGGTAACGGACATTTGAGTAGAGGAATTAATGGACTTAGCTTTGATGGCAGTTGGATGTACTCGCCCAGCAGTACCCAATATTGATCTGCCCAACGCCCTTTCAGCTCAAAGAATGCGTTAGCCAATTGAGAATAACGGCGGATAAGAGGCTGTTCGGTACTGTCTGACTCCAAAATGTCCTCTAACAAAAAGATACCGGGGCAGTCATTTTCCAGCAGGAATTGCAGGACATCACTTTCGACAGATAGCTCAGTTTTGCATAAGACGTATTCACTATTATACATCTGGGAAATATCTGAAACGCTTGTCATGTCTGAATGACCACCTAATTTCGGGAGATGTTTATCCAAACACCGCACCTGTTGAAGAGTTGCATAGCCGGAATTCCAATAATAAACAGGTAAACCACACTCACTGGCGTACTGATGAAATGATGACAATATTTTTTGGCGATATGCACTGTAATATTCGAGGGCAAATATTGGACTTTGAGGGAGTCTTAAATTAGACGAAATAGTGAAAAATTTCATGAGTTTATACAACTAACTGAGTATATTTAACATAAAAATTTAACTAACCTAATTAAAATTTAGCTTCCTGCTAATGAGCGAAATTCTCCCCCTCAACTGGAGGG
>Ga0256856_1000066_pt1 | contig 11727 bp, 10 predicted proteins | sample BONt10_FD_181175 | JGI IMG/M metagenome (GOLD analysis project Ga0256856, IMG submission 181175) | Terrestrial sediment cell enrichment communities from Utah, United States - BONCAT_SYTO_Terrestrial_sediment - 10 | ecosystem: Environmental > Terrestrial > Deep subsurface > Rock core/Sediment... | reverse complement strand
CTTACAAAACTAGACAAGAAATTCAAAAAACTTTGTTACTGCCGATCGCCGAAATCGAAAAACGCAAACAGGAAAAAGCAGAGTAGGGCAATTCTACTTAAGATATGGAGCGATCGGATATTTTTTATTTAGTTATTCAATCCGTGATAGCAAAATAAGTGAAATGGTTCTCTAAATTTTTCTCCCTCATCAAGATGTGGCAAATTATGTCGAATAGTGCTAAAATATAACGAGATCTAAAGCTTTCCTACCTAATGTCTAGACGTGATAATTTACATCTATCCCTGCGCCACACTCTCGAAAAAGATGGGTGGACAATTACTGATGACCCGTTGATATTAGTGTTAGAACAAACACTCTTGAAACCAGATTTAGGAGCAGAAAAGTTTTTTGCAGCAGAAAAAGAAGAACGGAAAATAGCTGTGGAAATCAAAGACTTCGACTCTCCTTCAGTAATTAATGAACTGGAAAAAACGATGGGACAGCTTCAGCTTTACCAATGGGCCTTGGAGGAGCAAGATCCCAAACGGGAGTTATTTCTAGCGATCGACCAAAGCATCTATATTCGACATTTCCAAAAACCCATTTTTCAGCTAGCCGTTCAACGGAATAGAATTAACTTATTAGTTTACGAACCACAGCAGGAGGCTATTGTTCAATGGATCGCTCACTAAATTATGCAGATATCCTGAAACAAACGCTACAAGAAGCAACACGCTCGCAACCTCGTTTACAAGCGATTCAGCTTTATCCTGTCTGCGATACGGATTCAGGTCATTTCCTGATTCTCGCTACAGGCTGGGACAAGCAACGCTGGATGGATACGATTCTGTTTCATGCTCGCTTGGTCGATCGCCATGTCATCATTGAAGAAGATAACTTTGAGGAAGGGTTAACCGCTGCACTGATTGTCGCAGGTATCCAACCAGAGCATATTATGACTGGCCTCGATTATCAAAATAGTGCTAGCCCAGTCGTGTTTCAGGCGGTGTAGCGATCGCCATTGCAGAGATAGCGATCGCAATAACTCGATCGATACAATATACCTGAAAAAAGAACTTAAATATCCAGCGATACGTTCAGCATCTCTTATCTAATTTCGCTATGATTTATTTGAATAAACCGTGCCTTGAGTATGCTTAAATAAGCTTAGACACTCGCTAACCATATTTAAACCAGTGAACTTTCAATCAGTCATTGCAACTTTGAATCAATTCTGGAGCGATCGAGGATGCCTGATCGCCCAATCCTACGACACAGAAAAAGGTGCAGGAACCATGAATCCCCACACCTTTCTCAGAGCAATTGGGCCCGAACCTTGGTCAGTCGCCTACATCGAACCCTGTCGCCGCCCCACCGACGGACGCTACGGCGAAAATCCCAACCGCTTCCAACATTACTATCAATATCAAGTTTTAATTAAACCCTCTCCTCCCAACATCCAAGACATCTATTTAGACTCCCTCAGAGCATTAGGAATTAGCCCAGAAGACCACGACATTCGTTTCGTAGAAGACAACTGGGAATCGCCCACCCTCGGAGCTTGGGGCGTCGGCTGGGAAGTCTGGCTCGACGGCATGGAAATCACCCAATTTACCTACTTTCAACAGTGCGGTAGCATTGACTGTCGCCCCGTCTCCATTGAAATTACCTACGGACTAGAACGCCTAGCAATGTATCTCCAAGAAGTCGATGCCATGACGAAAATTCAGTGGAAAGATGGCATCACTTACGGCGACGTTCACCTGCAAGGAGAAATAGAACAGTGTACTTATAACTTTGAAGCTTCCAATCCAGAATTGCTGTTTACTCTATTTGGATTGTACGAGCAAGAAGCCGAACAATTGACAAAAAAAGGATTGGTTTTACCGAGCCTTGATTATGTGCTAAAATGTTCTCACACTTTCAATTTGCTCGACGCAAGAGGCGTGATTTCGGTAACGGAAAGAACCCGCTACATCACCAAAATTCGCAACTTGGCGCGGCGAGTTGCTCAGCTTTATTTGGAACAGCGCGAAAAGCTGGGTTTTCCTTTAGAAAAATCGGTAAAAGTTTGAGTTTGACTTGGATTGTGGGGCGGGCATCTTGCCTGCCTTAATAACGGGCAAGATGCCCGTTCCACAAAGAGTGAGTTGGATTGGGGAGTGGGCATCTTGCCTGCCTTAATAACGGGCAAGATGCCCGTTCCACAAAGAGTGAGTTGGATTGGGGAGTGGGCATCTTGCCTGCCTCAAGAACGGGCAAGATGCCCGTTCCACGAAGGTCATGTTTTTAATTAATTAAATGCCTAATTATTCGGAAAATAATACAGAAACAAATCCTCAACTGCGAATTGACGGTGTAAGCTTGAAAACACCGATCGCCTCAAGTTATTTGTTGGAAAATATATCATTTCAGGTACACAAGGGATCTCGCGTGGCAATTGTTGGCCCTTCAGGTGCCGGCAAAACAACCCTGTTGCGACTGCTAAATCGGCTCAGCAGTCCCACCAGCGGCTCGATTTATCTGGAAAATACAGAATATCGCCAAATACCTGCGATCGAACTCCGCAAACAAATCACCCTCATCCTGCAAGAATCCAAGCTTTTGGGAATGTCGGTGCGAGAAGCATTGGCTTATCCTTTAAAGCTGCGGGGCGTCAATTCATCAAACATTGCTGAGAGAATTAGCGGGGCGATCGAACAACTGCATATACCCCAAGAATGGCTCGATCGCAGCGAATTCCAGCTTTCCACAGGCCAAAAACAGCTCGTGGCGATCGCCCGCGGCATCATCCTACAACCAAAAATCTTGCTTTTAGACGAGCCAACATCCGCCCTAGACGCAGGAAAAGCCGCCCACCTTTTGCAAGTATTGATACAGCTAACAAACGGCCAAACCACTATTGTCATGGTAAACCATCAATTAGAATTAGCCGAGCAATTTTGCACGCGAATTCTGCATTTACAGCGCGGAAAGCTCATCGAAGATTTGCCCTCTCATCAAATAAATTGGGTGCAACTGCGGCAAAATTTAATTCAAGCAGAAGCTGAAGCCCAACAAGAATGGTGAACAAACTAAAAAACTTTTTCTGAGCCTAGATAGGCGGTGGAAATCCCAGAACTTTCTTCTAAATTTGCTTGGTTTAACCTCTGGTTGGGTAATTAATTTGGATGTTTTAACCGCAGAGGGCGCAGAGGGCGCTGAGAAAGAGAAGATAAGAGATAAAGAGAGAAGTTTACCAATTTTTGAGGATTGCTAGAGATACTGTCAGATATTAGCTTGGGGAATGTTGTTTAATGTTGGCATTTGTGATTTTAGGCTAAATTGTTACTGCGGAATTAAACCCATTTTTTGATAAATTGGTCGGACTAAGTTTTTTAAAGCTGGCAACTGTTTGGTAAAAACTATGGAGCCTAAAACACAAATTATACCTCCAATGATGACTGTATTGGGAGCGCCGATATAATTTGCCAATCCGCCGGCAGCTAAATTCCCAAATGGTGTCACTCCAAAAAATGCCATGGTGTATATGCTCATCACTCTGCCGCGTTTGTCGTCTTCAACGATTGTTTGCAAAAATGTGTTTCCTCCTGCAAATTGCAGAAGGAAACCAAACCCAACGAACAACATCATGATTAATGACAGCCATAAGACGCGAGACAAACCCAAACCTATCAGCCCGAATCCCAAAATTGCTGGTGAAATCGCAATCCATTTGCCGATGCCAACTATACTTTTGCGCGAAATCAAATAAATCGCCCCCGCAAAGGCTCCGACTCCCGAAGCAGCCATCAAAAAGCCGAGGGTTTGTGGGCCGCCTTGCAGAATTTTGGTGGCAAAAATTGGGACTAAAACTGTGTGGGACATTCCGGCAAAACTGACTAATGCTAATAGCAGTAAAATTGCTCGAATCGGGGGAAACCCGAAGGCATAAACGAATCCTTCTTTTAATCTTTGTAAGGGTTTGGTATTAGTTGCTGCAATTTTACGGGCTTTGATCTGCATCGCTAATAAGCCTGCAATTACAGCGATGTAGCTGAGTCCGTCAATGAGAAAGCAATAACTTGGGCCGACTGTAGCTATTACCAAACCTGCAATCGCTGGGCCGATTAGTCGGGCTCCGTTGAACATGGAAGCGTTGAGGGCGATCGCATTTGCTAAATCTTCTTTCTTTTCTACAAGTTCCGGCACAAAAGCTTGCCGTGCCGGCGCGTCAAAGGCATTAATTGCCCCTTGACAGAAACTCAGTACCAGGATGTGCCAAATGTTAATGACTCCTGTTAGCGCTAAAACTGCTAGCGCTAAGGATTGAACCATTGCTAATATTTGAGTGGCAACTATGACTCTGTGGCGGTTCCAGCGATCGATTAAAACTCCTGCAAAAGGCAGTAATATTAATGTGGGGATTTGACTTGTAAATCCCACCACGCCCAGCATCCAAGGTGAATCGCTCAAATTGTAGACAAGCCAAACAGTAGCGACTTGCGTCATCCAACTGCCAATCAGTGAGAGGCCTTGTCCTGCAAAAAACAGGCGATAATTTCTCGATCGCAGCGCTGGAGGAAGTTGTATTGTTTTGATTTTTGCTAGTAGATTCATGCGAGAGTACGGCTAGAGCAATCCTATTTGATTGGTAAACATTTTTTAGGGGTAGCGCCCATAAGCCTACCCCTTATTAGCGAAGGGAAACCATCGGGGGACTGCCCCTAGACTTATTTTACGAATCCTTGACAATTGCGATATGAGCCGGAGGTTCTATTTTACAACTCCCGAAAACCAGGATTTGAGTAGAGTTAAATTCTTGCCCGCAGCAAAACGATCGCAACAGTTAAATTTTTCTGTTGCGATCGCTTGACTGACGAGAAATTCCTTCCCCGAACCCTTCCCTCAATTAATGCTCAACAGCCAAGTACCTAGATAACGCAGCAAGGGAACGTCCCCTGGAGTGCGGATGCGCACGTTGAAATGGTACATTCCGCCCGGAGATGGGTTTCGGACGTTGGAGAGTACAACCTCAACATTGTTGCCTGCAGGAATTGGTTCTGTGGGATAAATTTCTATGAAACGATTTTCTTTGTCCCAGATTACTTCTTGCAATTCAATTGTTTTGTCTTTGACGCGCACTTTAATGTCTTTTTGGTCGAATTCGCCTTTGTAGTAGTCTGGATAGGATATGTTCAGTTGGGCGATCGCCAAACTTACTTTTTTGGAAGGAATTCGCAGCCGATATCTATCGCCGCTCATCCCCGCTTTGCCGTAATCCAAGCGATAGTTTAATTGGTTGGCGCGATCGGGCCCGCCGAAAATCGTGAATCCTGGCATGGACTGGGCTAAGCCGATCGCGGGCAACCCAGTCAGCAAGCAACTTGTCACCGCTAATGCTGAAAATAATCGTCTCATAATCACTCCTCTTACCAAAATTACGATGGAACCTTAAACATTTACTGCAGGCAATTTGCTATGAATGTCTTTAATATACCGACTGTCTCAGCAATTCGATCTGCAGAATCGATCGCACGCTGGCTGACATCAATTATTTTTTGGGTAATACTGACAACAGACCTTTAAATTACAGAATTACTCAGCAATAAACTCTATCATACCCTGACGCAAATTTCACAGTTTAGCGGAGTTCAATCTATAAAAGAAGTTAAAGAAGCCGCCCGACCTGTGGCGATCGGCTTTACTATCAACGTGAGAAGTAAGCCAGCGATTGAAATCGCGCCTACACTTGCCTCTCGTCCACCTCCGCCGACTGGGAAATTTGAGCCAGCCAGCGATTGAAATCGCGCCTACACTTGCCTCTCGTCCGGATGGTGCGCGGACTGGGAAATTTGAGTTTCAACCCGTGGAGGCAGGTTTTGTCTGTGTAGACGAGGTTTCAACCGCCCTGTCTATGTCTGTCGATATCTGTCTGTGTCAACGTAGTTGAAACCCCCAGACAAGGGTTAACTAGAATCAAGGAGAGTTCATGAAATTAGCGATCGCCAAAGAAGTCGAAGCAGGGGAACGCCGGGTGGCTTTAGTGCCCGACGCTGTAGCCCGATTAGTCAAACAGGGCGTCGAAGTTTGGGTTGAGGCCGGTGCCGGCGCAAAATCCTTTTTCTCGGATCTTGCTTACGAAGAAGCGGGAGCTCAGGTTGTCGCCGATACCGCTAGGCTGTGGGGCGAAGCCGATGTCGTCGTGAAAATCGGGGCCCTGCAAGAATCAGAAGTTCATCAACTCCCCGAAGGAGGAGTTTTCATCGGATTTTTGAATCCTCTGGGAGCTCCAGCTTTAGTGCAGCGTTTAGCCGATCGCAAAGTAACGGCATTCAGCATGGAAATGATCCCGCGCACCAGCCGCGCTCAAAGCATGGATGCACTGTCATCTCAGGGCAACGTTGCCGGTTACAAAGCGGTATTGATCGCAGCAGCCGCTTTGCCGAAATATTTCCCCATGCTGACAACGGCGGCGGGTACGATTCGCCCCGCGAAAATATTGGTAATGGGTGTGGGCGTTGCCGGCTTGCAGGCGATCGCCACGGCGCGCCGTTTGGGTGCGGTAGTCGAAGCTTTCGACATCCGCCCGGAAACAAAAGAACAAGTGCAAAGTTTGGGCGCTAAATTCCTTGATGTCGAACTCAAGGAAGAAACCGTGGCCGCCGGAGGTTATGCTAAAGAGCTATCAGAAGCGGCTAAAGAATACACCCGCCAAGTGCTCACCCAACACGTCAGCGCTTCCGATGCAGTGATTACAACCGCTCAAGTTCCCGGCAGAAAAGCACCTATTTTAGTTACTAGAGAAATGGTTTCTCAAATGAAGCCCGGATCGGTAATTGTTGACCTCGCGGGCGAACAAGGCGGCAATTGCGAATGCACGGAAGCGGGGAAAGAAGTTGAATGGAACGGCGTTAATGTCATCGGCCCGATTAATGTGCCCTCGTCGATGCCGGTACACGCTAGCGAAACTTACTCGAAGAATATCTCGGCTTTAGTTCAGTTGATGGTGAAAGATAAGGAACTAAATTTGAATTTTGAAGACGATATCATTGCTGGTGCTTGCGTTGCCCGCGACGGTGAGATTAGCAACCAGCGAGTTCGCGATGCTTTGGCAGATCAGGCTGAAGCCGTCAATAGTTAGGAGTCATTAGAGCGAACCTAAATCATAATGTCTCTCGTTACAATGCTCTGCATTGTAATGTACTCCAGGAGGCTCTGCCTCCAGTCTATACCGCAGGCACAGCCTCCGAGGAATGCGTTAAGATCCTCCGGGCTCTTAACGAGTCAATACCCATTGGTGTCAACAACCAGGTCAAATTAAGTACCGGTTTACTGTCTCACGATTAGGCTCTAGAACCCCCCTAGCCCCCCTTGTTAAGGGGGGAACCGGAAATGGTCTTTCGTCCCCCGAAGCTTGGGGGATTTAGGGGGTGACAGACTCGGCTAAGAGCGAGATTTATTATGGCTTTTAGGCTTAAGTTGACACCAACGATCGTTACCAATTACCCATTACCAATTGTCATGGCAGAAGGATTGATTGCAGGTTTAGTGGTGTTTACTCTAGCGTCGTTTGTGGGATTTGAAGTAATCAATAAAGTCCCGCCGACGCTGCACACACCTTTGATGTCGGGATCGAATGCGATTTCGGGAATTGCGGTTTTAGGTGCAATTCTGATTTCTGGCCAAGGCAATGTGACTGTTACTTCGATTTTGGGGACGATCGCGATCGCCCTGGCCACAATTAACGTAGTCGGCGGTTTCTTAGTAACCGATCGAATGCTGCAAATGTTCAAGAAAAAAGAGGTTAAAGCGTGAGCGATTTTCTGCCCAGTGGCATTCAACTAGGTTATTTAGTTGCCGCATCTTTGTTTATTATCGGTTTGAAACAGTTGGGTTCCCCTGCAACCGCCCGTCAAGGGAATGTGTTAGCTGCGATCGGGATGTTAATTGCGATCGTCGGTACTTTGCTGGAAAAGCAAGTAGTCAGCTACGAATTGATTGCTGTCGGAATTATCGTCGGTTCCATTTTGGGAACAATTATGGCGAATACCGTGGCGATGACGGATATGCCGCAGATGGTGGGTTTGCTTAACGGTTTCGGGGGCGCGGCTTCTGCACTCGTTGCTGTGGGCGAATTCTGGCGCTATCTCAGCATCCCCCAATCGCCAACTCCAGACGCGACAATCACGATCCTTTTGGGTGTGCTCATTGGCGGAATTACTTTCACTGGTAGCCTTGTGGCCTTTGCGAAACTGCAAGAATTGCTACCGGGTGCGCCTGTCACGTTTCCGCTGCAACAGCCGTTTAATGCCATGCTGGCGATCGCCCTTTTAGCCGGCAGTGGTTATATGCTGACGAAGCCGGAGGATGTGCCGGTATTCCTGGCTTTGGTGGCGATTTCCAATATTCTGGGGATCATGTTTGTGCTACCCATTGGGGGCGGCGATATGCCCGTGGTGGTGTCGCTGCTTAACTCTTATTCGGGGATTGCGGCGAGTGTGGCTGGGTTCATTTTGATGAACAATATGCTGATTATCGCTGGTGCATTGGTGGGCGCGTCGGGGATTATTTTGACGCAAATCATGTGCAAGGGGATGAATCGATCGCTTTCTAGTGTGCTGTTTAGCGCCTTTGGTAGCGGTGGCGGTAGTGCTGGGGCTGCTGGGGCTGCTGCTGGTGCTACTGACAAAACTGTTCGCAGCATCAATCTCGAAGAAAGTGCGATGATGTTGGGTTATGCGCGATCGGTTGTAATTATTCCGGGTTACGGGATGGCTGTAGCGCAAGCACAGCACGCGGTGCGCGAGTTAGCCGACGGTTTGGAAAAAATGGGTGTTGACGTTAAATACGCAATTCACCCGGTGGCTGGGCGGATGCCCGGGCACATGAATGTGCTGTTGGCGGAAGCAAACGTGCCTTATCCGCAGTTGTACGATATGGACGATATCAATCCGCAGTTTGACGAGACGGATGTGGCGTTGGTGATTGGTGCGAATGATGTGGTGAATCCGGCGGCGCGTCACGATACGGCGAGCCCGATTTACGGGATGCCGATTTTGGAGGTTGATAAGGCCAAGCATACGATCGTGATTAAGCGCGGGATGAGTGCTGGTTTTTCCGGTGTAGACAATGAGTTGTTCTACAAGGATAAGACGATGATGTTGTTTGGTAGCGCTAAGGATGTGGTTGCCAAATTGGTTGCTGAGGTGAAGCAGTTGTAGGATTTTGCAACCGCCGATCGAGGCGGATTAACGCGGATTAACGCTGATAATTAAGCCCGGTTTTTTGGAGAAGCCGGGTTTTTATTTGGGGTTTGTAGAGATGCTAATCTAGGCTATTCGTTCACTTCAAAAAGATATCGAGGTAATCCTGACTGCCGAATAATAGACTATAAAGTGCCAATTTTTATTTCTGAATAATTTGGCACAGGCACTGTTACAGTTGTATTAGGTAGTCGCTGCTGCATGATAATATGACTTCCGCGCTGGCGCACTTGAACAAAGTCATATTGTTCTAAAATCTGACAAACTTGAGCCGCTGATAGAACTCTCAGTTTACCCAACGCTCACCTCTACACCAGTCACAAAAAATTCACTATGCAGCCGATTTCTGATTTCAGAAGGATCTGCTGTCTCAAAAAATAGTTCCAGCGCCTCGATCAGATTACGTCGCGCTTCTTCTATATTTTCACCTTGGCTGGCAATATCGAGTTCCGGGCAAAGGGATATATATCCGTCGCCTTCTCGTTCAATAATTGCTGTAAACTGTTGTGTTGACTTCATAATTTGAAGTGGCGGACTGCCAAGCTCAAACAATTATAATTTTACTCGACATTATATCACATATTTTGCTGTTCGGTGGATAGGGGCGATCGCTTTATGCAATGCTAGCTTGGTTCAAATAGTCACTTTCGATCGGTGTATGTAAAAATCCTTGTTCTCTGGCTTTTTGAAACCATTTTTCTGCTTCTGTGCGATCGGCTGCTACACCATCAGCATTGCACAGATAAATTCCTGCTAAGTTGTGTGAGGCAACACCATGCAGGTTGATTCATTTACGGTTAAACTAACAATGGCAGAGTGGCGAAAACCAAACTAAACCAGGAAACTGATTGAATGCCGTCTATATCTTTTGATGCTTACCTCAAGTCGATTCAAAATAACCTGCAAAAAGGTAGCGAGCGCAGCCATTATCCAGCGCTGAAAGGTTTGCTGGATGACTCAGACAAGGGCATTGATGCCGTCATTGAAGAAAAAGGCAACAAGGCAGGGATTCCCGACTTTACCGTAAGGCGGCGGGAACTACTGGTGGGTTATGTAGAAGCCAAAGACGTTGGGCTAGACCTGGATCAGATAGAAAAATCGGAGCAATTGCAGCGGTATATAGAAGCGTTTCCGAATCTAGTATTGACCAATTATTTAGAGTTTCGTTGGTATGTGAATGGGAAGCGCAGGCAGAAGGAAATTTTAGCAGACCGTAGTGAGAATAAGCTGCAAGCAAGAGCTACAGAAAAGATGGCGGCTCTGCTGGATCAGTTTATCAACTATAATACAGGCGAGATTATCAGCAGTCCTGAAGACCTGGCGCGACAGATGGCGAGGTTGACGAAAGCAATCCGGTTGGCAACAACAACGGCGCTGGAGGGAGAAAGGAAAGACGGCGAATTGCATCAACTGAAGCAGGGCTTTAGTGAGGTGTTGTTGCCCGATTTGAATGATGCTGATTTTGCTGATATGTATGCTCAGACGATTTCTTATGGGTTATTTGCGGCAAGAGTTGGTCATGCTCAAAATCCAGGGGGTGAACCGTTTACTCGGCGCACGGCTGGCACCTATATTCCAGCAACAAACCCATTTTTGAAGCGATTGTTTAATACGATCGTCGAAACGGATGCAGTCAGTCAGATCGATTGGGCGATCGACGATCTGGTGCAATTGCTGTCTCAAGTTGATATGGGCAGCATTCTCGAAAACTTTGGGCAGCGCACTCGGCAAGAAGACCCGGTGGTGCATTTTTATGAAACGTTTTTGGCGGCGTACAATGCAGCCCTGCGAAAGAGTCGAGGCGTTTATTACACACCGGAACCTGTGGTGTCATTTATTGTGCGATCGGTTGATGCCATTCTCAAAGACCGCTTCGATCTCCCATTAGGATTAGCTGATAACGCCCAAGATCCAGTAACACAAAAGCCGAAAGTGCAAATTCTCGACCCTGCAACGGGGACAGGTACGTTTTTGTATGAAGTGGTAAAGCAAATTTACCGCAATCTAGAAGAAATTGGCATGGCGAATCAGTGGGATAGCTATGTGCGAGACAATTTGCTGAATCGGTTGTTTGGATTTGAGTTATTGATGGCTCCCTATGCCATTGCTCATCTCAAGCTAGGGCTAGAACTTCAAGAACTTGGTTACAAATTTAAGGGCAAACAGCGATTAGGCATTTACCTCACCAATACGCTAGATGAGGCACTGAAAAAGTCAGAGATTTTGTTTGGTCAGTTTGTGGCCCAAGAAGCAAATGAAGCTTCGACGGTGAAGCGAGATACACCTGTGATGGTTGTATTAGGCAATCCGCCTTACTCTTACGAGTCATCAAACACAGGAGCATGGATTAGTGGTCTTGTTCGCGACTACTATCAAGTTGATGGTCAGCCATTGGACGAGAAGAATTCAAAAGGATTGCAAGATGATTACGTAAAATTCATTCGTTTTTCTCAATGGCGTATTAATGAAACTGGATTTGGGGTTTTAGCACTCATCACCA
>Ga0256856_1000065_pt1 | contig 11756 bp, 4 predicted proteins | sample BONt10_FD_181175 | JGI IMG/M metagenome (GOLD analysis project Ga0256856, IMG submission 181175) | Terrestrial sediment cell enrichment communities from Utah, United States - BONCAT_SYTO_Terrestrial_sediment - 10 | ecosystem: Environmental > Terrestrial > Deep subsurface > Rock core/Sediment... | reverse complement strand
GTATTGGCAGTGCGATATTGCCCGAGTGCGAACCTTGGCACTAACGGATGATGTAGTAGAATTCATGGCAATTCAGTTGCGAAAGTTGCCAATCCGGACACAGGAAGTTTTAAAATTAGCTGCTTGTATTGGCAATCAGTTCGATTTGGCTACCTTAGCAATTGTTGATGAGAATTCGCCAACAGAAACAGCAACAGCTTTGTGGAAAGCATTGCAAGAAGGGTTGATTTTACCAGTTAGCGATGTTTATAAGTTTTATCAAGAAGGTGGTAACAGTTTATCAATAACAAGCACTGGGGAAGAATCCGAGCAATTACCAGTAAAAAATGACCAATTAGCTAAATACAAATTTTTCCACGATCGCGTCCAACAAGCAGCCTATTCCCTCATTCCCGAAGAGCAAAAGCGATCGACTCACTTCAAAATCGGTCAACGGCTGTTAAAGAATACGCCAGAAGGTGATCGAGAAGAAAGAATGTTTGATATTGTGAACCACTTGAATGTGGGAGTAAAGCTAATTAGCCACGAGCTAGATAGGGAGCAATTAGCACGGTTAAATCTGGTTGCCGGAAAGAAAGCCAAAGCTGCTACTGCCTATTCCGCTGCGGTTGAATATTTCAATATTGGCAGAGAATTACTGGCAGTAAATAGTTGGGAAATTCAATACGAACTAACATTAGCGCTGCATACCGAAGCAGCAGAAGTGGCATATCTAAGCGGTGACTTTGACCGGATGGAGACATTAGCATCTGTCGTGGAAAGCTGCGCCAAAACGCTACTGGAAAAAGTGAAGCTATATGAAGTACAGATAGAAGCTTATATGGCGCAAAATAAGCTACAGGAAGCGCTGAATACAGGGTTGCCAGTCTTAAAGCAGTTGGGGGTAGAGTTTCCCTCCGAGCCAAATTTATCTGATATTGGACACGCACTAGGAGAAACCGCGTCAATTTTGAGCGGAAAGGGAACTGAGGACTTAATCGATCTCCCTCTGATGACAGATCCTCAACAAATAGCAACTATAACGATTCTGTCAAGCCTATTTACTCCTGCCTACATAGCGCTGCCGCCACTCGCGCCTTTGGTAGTTTGCAAACAGGTCAATTTATCTGTCCAATATGGCAATGCTTCTTTGTCTCCCTATGCTTTTGCCATATATAGTTATCTTCTCTGTGGCATGGGAGATATTGAGCGGGGCTATCAGTTCGGTCAAATGGCTTTACGTCTATTGTCAAAGTTGGATGCCAAAGAAATCCAAGCCAAGACATCCGCCATGGTGCATTCTAGTATTCAACCTTGGAAAGAACACTTCAGAAATAGTTTAAAACCTTTGCTGTCAGATTATACTTGTGGGCTGGAAACCGGAGAGTTAGAATTTGCTGGTTATGCTATGTTTCAATACAGTTATTATTCGTATTTTATTGGCAAGCAACTAACGCGACTCGAACGAGAGATAGCAAGCTACGCAGATGCCGTTAGTAAAATTCACCAGGAAGCAGCACTTTCTTATCAAAAAATTTGTTGGCAAGCCGTTTTGAACTTGATAGGAAAAGCGCAAGACCCATGCCATTTAAAGGGAGAAGCCTACGACGAAGAGACAATGTTGCAACTGTATCAGCGAACCAATAACTACCTGGGAATTCATTACTTATACTTGCACAAACTTGTGCTTTGTTATCTGTTTGAAAATTACCCGGAAGCATTTAAAAATATCGCTGGAATAGAAAGTTATTTGAGCGCAGCTTCAGGGCAGATAACTGTTGTCCTCTTCTATTTATACGATTCTCTAGTGAGCTTGGCGGTGTATTCTGATACTCCACAGTCTGAGCAACAGGAACTTCTTGACAGAGTACAAGCTAATCAAGAAAAAATGCAAAAATGGGCGCATCATGCCCCCATGAATCATCTGCATAAATTCTATCTAGTGGAGGCAGAACGGCATCGGGTTTTAGGCGAAAAAATAGAAGCGATCGAGATGTACGACAAGGCTATTGCCCTCGCCAAAGAGAACGAATACCTCAACGAGGAAGCTCTAGCTCACGAACTCGCTGCTAAATTCTATTTAGAATGGGGTAAACAAAAACTGGCAAAACCCTATTTAATAGATGCTTACTATGCTTACGCTCGTTGGGGAGCAAAAGCAAAGATTGACCATCTAGAACAGGGCTATCCCCAATTACTTGCTCCGATCCTGCAACAGGAGCGAACTCGCCAGAATCCGACCGAAACAACTCACATCTCCTGCAGTGAATCATCCCTATCTAACACGAATAGAACAATTATCGGTAGCACCAGCAGTTGGGGGGTAGTAGATTTGCCGACAGTTATCAAAGCTTCTCAAGCTCTATCTAGCGAAATTAAACTCGATCAATTGCTGACTACCCTCATGCAAGTGGTGGTGAAGAATGCCGGAGCACAAAGCGGAGCATTAATTTTGAATGAAGAGGGAAACTGGAGGATAAACATCGACTGCACAAACCGTGAAGACTGCCTTCTGCAATCAATTCCGCTTGAGGAGAGCGAAGTAGTTCCTCTCACCCTGATCAACTACGTCAAACGTACAAAAGAAACCCTGATTTTTGATGATGCTAGCAATCAACCAAGATTTGCATCTGACCCCTACATGATCCAACACCAACCTCAGAGCCTGCTTTGCACTCCGATCAGCGAGCGAGGAAAAATGATGGGGATTCTGTATTTGGAAAATAATTTAGCAACTGGGGTATTCACGAGCGATCGCGTCGCCATCCTCAACATCCTGTGTTCCCAAGCTGCAATTTCCTTACAGAACGCCCGACTGTATCAGCAATCCCAGGAGTATGCCCAAAAACTAGAGCTTTATCTCAGCGATCTCAAGCAGATGCAACTGCAACTGGTACAGAATGAGAAGATGTCTGCTCTCGGAAATTTAGTCGCAGGGGTAGCCCACGAAATTAACAATCCCGTAGGCTTTATCGCCGGCAACTTGCAACCTGCTCAAGAATATGTGGGGGATTTATTCAACTTGATTGATTTGTATCAAGAAAAATTTCCCAATCCGGGACGGGAAATTGAAACAGAACTTGAGGATATGGACTTGGAGTATTTGCGAGAAGATTTGCCCAAATTGATTGGCTCGATGCAGGAGGGAGTCGATCGCATCCGCAATATCAGTACAAGTTTGAGAACGTTTTCGAGGGCCGATAGCGATCGACCAGTTTCTTTCAATATTCATGATGGAATCGAGAGCACTCTGCTGATTCTCAAGCACCGTTTAAAAGCCAGCGAGTTCCGCCCTGCCATTGAAGTTGTGAAAGACTATGGTAACTTGCCCCTAGTCAAATGCTTTCCCGGACAGTTAAACCAGGTATTTATGAATGTACTGGCCAATGCCATTGACGCTCTGGAGGAGTCAAATAAGGGGCTCGGTTTTAGTGAAATTAAAGCCCGACCTAATCAAATCACGGTTCAAACTGTTCTGAGCGAATCTCAAAATCAGGTTTTGATTCGGATTAAGGATAATGGAGTGGGGATGTCGAACGAAGTCAAGGAAAACATCTTTAACCACTTATTCACAACCAAGTCTGTGGGTCAAGGAACCGGGTTAGGATTGTCGATAGCCTACCAAATTGTTGTGGAAAAACATCGAGGTACGTTAACAGTGAATTCCTCCCTGGGGCAGGGTTCTGAATTTGTGATTTGTATTCCGGTGTGAGCAGTTGGTAGTAGGTCTTTAGGGCAATTATCGCTGCCTCGCAACTATGAGATTGGTTATTAGAACAAAGAGGAAATGGGGACGGGGAACCAGCAACAGGCTAGGGGTTCTCTTGCTAGGAACTAACGACTACGGACTAGGGAAAGAAAGAATCTAAACTAATTCCCCCATCCTCCGCTGGCACCTTATTCGTGATTGAGACAGGGGTTTGCAACCGCCTGCTTTATAAACACTCTTCCCTTTTTTTTTGTGCCCGGTTTTGAGTTAAGAGTTCCCTGGAGATTCTAAGCCTCTACCTTACCGAAAGGAAAACAGCTATCATGCTACTGAGATTGTGGAGTAGAATTTGATAATTATAAAGTTGAATTTCCTAGCTGAAAACTCTATTTGAATTAACGATGGCTTGCTGAATAAAAGCAGAAGGCAAGCCAGATAAAGGTTGTAATCTTTTTTTGACGCCCGCAAGTGCAAGTTATAGCATAAGCGAGGCTCAAAATTCTTGCATTTTCGTGGGAAGTTGCTGGGTGAACTACCTACACCAACCCGCTTAGGGTATGGTGTAGGCTTCCATCCTCACGGGAGATTGCCTCAACAACCGTGGATTTTTTACGTCCAGAGCGTTTTGGTCTTACATCCCCTCCGATGGCAGTAGCGCTAGTTCCTAACGCCAACATCCGCAAACCTTCATTTTTGATGTTGATCGCTGCATTAATATCGCGATCGTGTTTTTTTCCGCAATTTGGACAGTCTACAAACCGAACCTTCAAGCTATCAAAACCTTTCTGAAGCTCTGGAATGGGTAGCAAGGTTTCAGCACAAAGCTGAGACGAAGGAAAGAAACGGTTAATTTCGACATAATCATGACCGTATCTTTCTGCTTTGTATTTGAGCATCGTCAAAAACATTCCCCAACCTCGATCAGAAATTGCTCTGGCTAGGTTGGGATTTTTGACCCGGTTCTTGACTGCAAGATCTTCCACCACAATTACTTGGTTTTCGTAGGCTATTTTGCGGGATAGCTTGTGTAGGAAGTCTTCGCGGATTTTCGCGATCTTTGCACACACTTTCGCAACGAGATTTTTCGCTTTTTTGCGATTGCTCGTACCTTTTTTACGTGCAAGTTTACGTTGCTTGCGTTTTTTGTTTCGTTCAAGCTTTTTCAGCTTTCGTTGTACAGGTTTGGTTTGGTTGTGTTTCTCGCCTTCACTGGTAATTGCGAAGTCTTTCAGCCCTAAATCCACACCGATAGCAGGGTTTTTCGCAACGATTTTTTCTGGTTCAAAATCGAACATAATCGAGGCAAAATACTTACCTTCAGTGGTTTTAAAGACAGTGACACAACCTTGCTTACCCGTGGGAAGAACACGATGAAATACGGTTTTAACAGTTCCCAATGTGCCGGGGAATTTGATTGCTTTTTCCTCAGTTAGTAGCGTGACGTTTTGAGGATATCCTACCGACTGCTTACCGAACTTCTTCTTGAAACTTGGGTATTTGGCATGACCTTCAAAAAAGTTTTGGAAAGCAGTCGAAAGATTGAACGTGACACGTTGAAGAGATTGAGAATAGGCAATTCCCAACCATTCAAATTCACGTTTCAAATCAGGAAGCAATCGATCCATTGCAGCTTTAGAAAGACCTTTTCCAGTTTCTTTGTAGGTAGTCGTGGTTTTATTCAGCATGAAGTTGTATAACCAACGACAATTACCGAACGTTTGAGCTAAGTATTGTTCTTGCTCTGGACTAGGATAGATTCTGACTTTGACTGCGTGATACACTGGTTACGACCTCTACCGTGTTTCTACATTCATGGTAACACACTTTTCCAGAGTGTGTATAAAGTTACTGTTAAGTTACGTGAGAGATTTGTTTGTTTCGTCGTGATTCCCTTCCCTCGCTTTCAGCATTGGTCACGGAATCCTCCTCAACTTGCCTCGCATTCATCTCACACCAAATCAAAGATTATGGTGTGAGCCTTCTGCTGCAAGGTAAATTTACCAGCCTCGATCCCTCAATTCCCCAATCCTGGGGGGAAATAGCCCCGAACCGGCCGCGAGGTTTAAAGTTAGGTTAAAAAGCTTGACATAAGAGGAGTGAAAGCTGTATAAGGGATGCGACAAGCAGCCACAATCCTACCTATAACTGTCTGTTAAGCCTGGCGTAACCGAGGACTCGGGGCAGTTGTCAGTTTGAGGCAGATTGTGGTCGAGCTCGTACAAGCAGTTGTCGATCGCCCGCAGAGCAACTCAAACAAATCTGGCGATCGAGAGATGAAATTAGCAGGTGATGGTATAATCAACCGTAAAGTAATGTGGGCTTGACCTGAATTGATGCCTGGGCGGTACAAGGGCTGGGCCCCCGGAGTTCAAGCAGAAGTAGACACGCCTACTGTGAATCAACTGTGAATCAACAGTTATGGATAGGTTCTATTTTTTTGGCAGTTATTGTCAACAGGCAAGCAACCACAAAAATTAGCAGTTGGGAATTGCTGCTCGTCGAGTTGAATAGAGTGTGAAGGTGTGAGGAAAATGAACAGAACTTTTTGGAATTTACTGCTAGTATCCCCGGCAATTCTGGGTATATCATCAGTCGTCAGTGCCGCTGCGATCGCCGCAGAAGCGACCGCAACCGCTGAAGCAAACCAGCTAGCTACAGCTCAGTCATCTGAGTCAAAAATTGCAGAAATAGTTGCAGAAATAGGTGGAGAACCAGTTGCAGAACCAGTCGCAGCAGCTCCTGCGACCCCAGAAAAGCTGGCTTTAAACAACAGCGCCCCGTCAGCTCAAACCCCGGTCGCCAACTCCGCAGACGCTGAAAAACTGGCAAAAATTGAACCAGACACCAGCGCAGCAGCACTGCAAACCACAGGGAGCGACATCGAGTCAGCAGCCCCAAGCGCTCCCGCCAGCAAAGCAGCAGCGACTGAACCCCTGGCAGCAGCAGACACAGCCGAACCGGATCCCCAAGCCTCAGACAAGGCAGTGCAAAGCAGCCAGACAGAAGTAGCTGGGAAAATGGAAGTGCCAGCAGTCGCCAGCACCCCAGCTACTACCCCAGCTACTAAGCTAGAAATTGCTCAGACTTCCCCAGCAGGAATGGGCGGCCCGATCGTCCCTGTAGCTCCCCAAGCGCTGCCGGCCCAACAGTCCGGAGCCATGTCCCAGGTGACATCGGTTTCTCAACTCTCCGACGTGCGGCCGACAGATTGGGCATTCCAAGCCCTGCAATCCCTAGTCGAACGCTACGGTTGTATCGTAGGCTATCCCGACGGCACCTACCGTGGCAACCGCGCCCTGACTCGCTACGAATTTGCAGCCGGCGTCAACGCTTGCTTAGACAAAATAACCGAGCTAATTGGGTCAACAGGTAACTTGGTCACCAGAGACGACTTAGCCATCCTGCAACGCCTGCAAGAAGAATTTGCAGCCGAACTCGCTACCCTGCGCGGACGAGTAGACGGCCTAGAAGCCCGCACCGCAGAACTAGAAGCCAACCAGTTCTCCACTACCACCAAATTGGCTGGAGAAGTGGTTTTTGCCGTCAGCGACACCTTCGGAGATCCTGTAAAACTTCGCGACAACAACGGAAATGTAACCGACGATCGCGACGACCAAACGTCTACCAACTTCGGCTACCGGGTGCGGTTGAACTTCAACACCAGCTTCACCGGTCGAGACTTGCTCAGAACCCGCTTGCAAGCAGTCAACACCGCCCGCTACGACAGAGCCACGGCTACCCGTACCAACATGGCTCGCTTGGCCTTTGACGGCGATGAGGGCAGCCAATTCACACTAGACGAACTGTACTATCGTTTCCCGATCGGTGGCACTACAGTCTTTGTCGGTCCTAAAGGACTTGACCTCGATGAAATTGCAGAGACGGTAACACCCTTTAACTCTACGGGTACTGGTTCAATCTCCAGATTTGGAGTTCGTAACCCGGCCGTATTCCGCGGGCCCCAGGGAGCTGGCGCAAGTGTGACTTTCAACTTGGGCAGCCTCCGAGCTACCGCGGGCTATCTCGCCGGCGACAGCGATGCTCCCGACCCCGCAAGCGGCAGGGGCGTTTTCAACGGTTCTTTCAGCGCTCTGGGTCAGATCGGCTTTTTTAGCAGACCGTTTGATTTGGCTTTCACTTACACCCGGAAATACAATCGCGCAGGCGAGGTTGGCATCATGGGTGGCACCGGCAGTTCTTTGGCTAACCGACCCTTCGGTCAAGCACCCACTGAATCAGATAACTATGGCGTGCAAGTTAACTTCAAACCCAGCCGCCGCTTTCAGATTGGCGGTTGGTACGGTTATACGAAGGCTGAACAACTGCGGGGTGGCAACAATGACGCTACCATCCAGAATGGTGCTATCACTTTGGCCCTGGCAGATTTTGGCCGGCAAGGCAACCTCCTCGGTTTTGTCTTCGGTGTACCGCCAAAAGTTACTGAGAGTGATGTCGCCAGAAACCGCAACACCTCTTACCACTTAGAGGGTTTCTATCGCTTCCAAGTCAATGACTTTATCTCAGTGACACCGGGCGTCTATGTGATTATGAATCCCGAACACGACAAGAGAAACGACGATATCTGGGTCGGACTCCTGCGTACTACCTTTAGTTTCTAAGGTTCCCAAATATCTACTCACAGTTAAAAGCGGCAGGCGACTGCCGCTTTTAGCTATTGGCGATCGGTTGATCGATTTGAGATTTTAGATTTGAGATTTTAGATTGTTAACAGTTGACAGTCATTAGTCAACAGTCAACAGTCAACAGTCATCAGTTAACAGTCAACAGTCAACAGTCATCAGTCAACAGTCAACAGTTGACAAATTATGAATTTTGGCGGCAAATCCCGAATACGGAGGTGTAGCCGTGCAGAAATGTGCTGCCGCCGACGGGGCCGATTTCGCCATTGCAGAAAAAGCCGCTCAGCGGGATGTTTTTGAGGTATCGGCCGAACAGTCGGGAGTCAAAGTTCGACTGGCCGTAAAGCCCTTCGCCGCGCCCCAGACAAGAGAACATTAAGGCGCCGGCGCTAGATGTACCGCTGTACTCGGCAGCCCGCTGATAGCGATCGAGCAGCATTTCTAGGTCTTCTGCGGAGGTGCGGGCGTCCCGCAGGTGAAATTGGATGCGCTGTCCGGGACGGACTCGATCGCCGATCGCAATCGCCCCCACTTTCGGATCTACTCCCAACAGATTGCGGATTAAAAAATCTCCCGGCTGTAATGTCAGCTTGAATTCATCGCTGACTAAGCCTACAAATAACGAGTGCTGGGCTAATTCTCGGTCTTCTTCGCTCAAAGTTTGAACTAACTCTCGCAGAGCCTCTAAGGGCGATCGCTCGATGCCCCCGCTGCCGCTATCGTCGGTTTCTTCTTCTAGCTTCAGCAAAATATTCCGCTCTCCTTCCGTCACCCGATAAGGGTGCCCGATCGGCCTGCAGCCTTGAGCGACGATCGTTTCCAAAACTATATTGCCGCTCAAAGCTACCCCAACCGTCCCTTCTCGGTAAAGCTGATAGTCGCAAAACAGCGCCGCGCCCCTGCCCGCACCGTCCCCGCCGGCGAGCCCCCCTACCTTCACCGCACCCGGATAGGCATAATCGAGCCCTTGCAGCAAATCGTTAATTTTTGCGGAAAAGGGGTCCGCCAAGATGATGAACTGCGGTTCTTCCTGGGCCGGCACGCCCAAGAGATCCACCCAAGTATCCGGGGGACTGTCTAAGTCCGGCAGTTCTTCTGCACCGACGTGAAAAGTTCTGACGTTCACTCCGGGCAAGCGCGCCAGACTCAGGCTGACTGCCGGAGCTCCCTCGACTTCTTCGGTGAGGCCGCCCCGGTTCGTGCCAATTACTCCTCCCCCGCCACAGCCCAGGATCGCGGGCACTGGCAGCAGTTCTCGGAGTAAAGGCATCAGCCGAGAATACTCGCTGGCAAAGGCAGACGAGATAAATATCAGCGCTAAATCGGCCTGGCCTTCTAGGTCGCGATCGGCTTGTTCTACAACTTCTTTGAGCGCTGATTCCAAAGACGGACGGGTTGATAAAGCGCTGACCCACTGCATTTGGTTTTGGGTGTACATAAGGCGAACTTCTCTATAAAACTATCTCTATACATTAGGCTAACCGGAACTGGCCGCTGGGGGGACGGTATTCTTGGGCGATCGATTCCCCCTCGATCGCCGTTCTTGTGTTAACATAAGTTAACATGAGAGTCCCCTTAATCTGTTATGTGTGAAATGCCGTGTTCAGCTAAATCTTAAAAGATAAAGCTCAATACAGTTTGACACACCAACCTCGTGTAATGTTTTCATCAAAAGTAAGGTCGGCTCGACCTACATTGATGCCTGTGGACTAGAACCCGCCGACGGGCTAGAGTAAAGCAGGGAGTAGAGACGGCTGCTGCGATCTCCGTCATGGGTGGTTTCTATCTGGGCTGCTGCAACAGCAGCGCATCTCAAGCTATTATTAGCTGGGGTCGCCAGACCGAAACTGCAAATCCAACCCAAACTAACATCCAAAAAGAAAACCTTTCTTACTTAATAAGGTCAACGACCCAGGTCTAAAGACAGTGGGCTTCTAGCCTAAAACTTAAACCACAGTTGACCAGCCGTATACTTTAGAGGTCTACGTTTTTTGAGTTATGACACCAAGCGGATGCGATCGCTAATCTCTTGCTCTGTCGTTAACGGTTAAACATCTTTATTTGGGTTAAGGATGTGCCGTTAGCCGGCGCAAGCTCACTAAACAAAGGCCCGTGCTAACATTACCTAGAAATAGGTCGGGGACAACCATATTCTCCTACACTTTCATACCAACAAGCTTTATGACAACAACACCCTCCGTCAACATCCAAGAAAAAATTGAAGAAGAACTAGAAAGCGCTCGTGCCGTCTGTGACCTCAAGGGCGCCACTTCCGGGGAATGCGCGGCGGCGTGGGACGCAGTTGAAGAACTGCAAGCAGAAGCTTCCCACCAAAAGCAAGTCAAACCTAAGAATTCTTTTGAACAATATTGCGACGACAATCCTGACGCTGCTGAATGCCGCATCTACGACGAATAAACGAGCCATTTAGCTCTCTGCCGAACCTCCCGCGCCAAAATCTAACTTTTGGCGCGGGAGAATTTTATTTTATGGGTTGAGCCTTTAGGTAATGGCGAGATTTGCCCTCTATCCCAATACGGTTCAAATCAGCCAGCTTCCCCCTAGCCCCCCTTGGGGGACAAGAATTTGCTCTGGCATCGCCCTTGGTTCGGGGGATGCTGCAAGGGAGATCCCAGGAATAAAGAGTTTTAACCCAAGGGTATTGCCGTCTATCGTGTCTCAAGTACCTTTCAAAGCGCGCCAAGTACCTTAGAAAATGTAGCAGTAACAAAACCTTAAGACCGTGTTCAGGTTACTGATTTTTTAGCATTTGTGTAGTAAAATTTGTCACAAATAAGTGAGTATATTTTCCCCAAGATGTTCAGTCTTTTATTGGCAGCCACCGGGCCTTGGTTTCAACCGCTAGTCTGGATGGATTACCGGTTGTCTGTGTTATTAACAGTTTCGATCCCGCTGGTAGTGCTGATTTGGGCTGTTGTTGCAAAAGCTGAGGCGATCGTCCGTTTGTCGATTATTTATTGGCGGGTGGCGAGTTTGCTGGCAATTACAGTTTACCTGATGATCGCTGCGCTGCCTGTGAGCTTTGTGTCGTCGGTGATTGCGAGGACCTTAATTCCTGCTTGTCTGTGGTTTTGGGAGGATTTAAACGAAGAAATTGCCGATCGACCGCAGTCGCCCCTGAAACTGGCTTTTACAGCTTGGCGGTGGGCGATTACTGTTTACAGCAGTTTGGGCGCTCTAGCTCAACTTTTCTTCTTAAGCTGTGCCTTTAAATCTCAAATTCAGGTAATTGACGAACCTTTTTGCCGCGTTTGGTTAGACCCACCTTGGCTGTACAAACAAATGTTTCACCCTACGGCAAACCCTCAATTTTTGGGATTGTTGGGTCTGATAGGTTTAGCAATTTATGTAATTTACTTTTCATACTTTGTGCTAATTCGACTGGGAAGACAGGGTAGGTCAGCTAC
>Ga0256856_1000064_pt1 | contig 11765 bp, 8 predicted proteins | sample BONt10_FD_181175 | JGI IMG/M metagenome (GOLD analysis project Ga0256856, IMG submission 181175) | Terrestrial sediment cell enrichment communities from Utah, United States - BONCAT_SYTO_Terrestrial_sediment - 10 | ecosystem: Environmental > Terrestrial > Deep subsurface > Rock core/Sediment... | reverse complement strand
TAGCTACCGTCCGCGCCCGGTCGTTTTAAAGACGCTCTACGACGAAAAACTATCGGCTTTAGGTACGAAAAATCCTAATTAGACAAATTTTGATGCAGGCGGCGCGGCGCCGCCGTCCTCAACCGGAAACGCACAACCAAGCTACACCCTCATTTTTTGATAAAAGTACCATTTGAGAAAGAAAATGATAGACTAACTGACAGAGCCTCGTGTGTCAACCGAGATTGCGCGGAGCTTTAATTTTGCGATAATTACTCAGAAAATGATTGAGAAATGAGCAAAAGTGGGTAAACTACATCTAGCAGAGCGCAATCTCAATCAGGAAAACACACTTTTGAAGGTGAACGTTAGTGTAAACGTTAATGTGAACGTTTCAACCCAGAAACTTGGTAGGGATTATTCTATGAGTACAGTTATGGTTGTTGATGATAGCGTCACTCTGCGGGAGATGATCGCCGACTTGCTCAAAGGTAGAGGACTCAACGTCACGGTAGCGAGTGATGGCGTAGAAGCTCTAGAGCAAATCAAGGCTAACCGCCCGGATTTAGTCGTTCTGGATATCGTGATGCCCCGGATGAACGGCTACGAAGTCTGTCGTCGGCTCAAAAGCGACCCTAAAACTCAGAATTTGCCAGTGGTAATGTGTTCGAGCAAAAGCGAAGAGTTCGATCGCTACTGGGGAATGAAACAGGGAGCCGACGCTTACATTGCCAAGCCATTTCACCCTCAGGAATTGGTCGGCACTATTAAACAACTGCTGCGGGGTTGACGGACAGGAATAGGGACAGGAAAAAAATTGTCTTGAGTGCTTCTTATTTCTGTTCCCGCAGCCTCTCTAAACTACTCGATTGACAATAGTCCAAACATCCCCGTCGGAGCGCACGTAGGGAACAGTAATACTCTTAAAACCAGTAATAAAAGGCTTGTAATAAACCTGCCAGTAGCTGGGACTAATTTGGTCGGCGATGGCTTTGAGCCCCTTCACTTCCGCCGCCAGTTCGGCCGCCAGTTCATTAATCCGTTCCGCGTGTCCCCTCGCTTGCGCTCTTCCTTCTTCAACTTGCTGCTCCATCGGACTGCTTCTTTGCAAGTTTACCGACTGCTGCTTTTTCTGACTCAGTTGAGCAGACAGAGCCGCGATCGCATCATCAATCCCCTTGACTTCTGCCGACACTTGTGCTGTTTCCCTCGCGTGACGGCGGTAAGCATCGGCGATCGCTTGGGGCGAATCCCCAGCGGGGGCGATCGCGGCCTTGCTAAGCTGCTGGCGTTCCCGGCGCAATTCCTCAATCTGAGAGTAAATTGCCTCTATGTCTGTCTGAAGTTTGTCCACTTAATTACCGTGGTTTTTGGATATCTTAGCATATTAACCCAAACTAATTAAAGTGTTACACATAATAAAGAAAGCAGTTTCTTTCGCGACGCACAATTGCCAATTGCCAATTACCAATTACCGATTATTAATTGAGTTTTTTAAGTTGTTAGCTCTTGCTCCCTCAACTTGACTATAGTCTCTACCAAGACATCGGGTTGCACAGGTTTAGACAGATGCTGGTCAAAACCCGCAGCAAAAGCACGATCGCGGTCTTCATCCCTAGCATAAGCCGTCAAGGCGATGGCCCAAAATTTCCCGGACTCGGTGTTCTTTGAACGCAGCCTTCGTAGCAGCGAATAGCCATCTTCCTCCGGCATTCCGATATCGCTGACCAAAACATCCGGCCCAAACTGCTGGGCCACCTCAAACGCCTCAGCAGCAGAGGATGCAGCCCTGACAGCCGCCCCGGAATCTGCCAAGACAAACCTCATAAATTCCCGCGAATCAACCTCGTCATCAACCAGCAAAACCTTAACTCCCAGTAAATTACCAGCACCAGCCAAAACCTGCGCTTCCTCCCCCACCATCGAATTTACCTGCATCGAAGGGAGACGGAAAGTAAAAGTCGATCCCATATCCAGTCCCGGACTTTGGGCCCAAACCGTGCCGCCGTGGAGTTCCACCAACTGCCGGACGATCGCCAGACCCAGGCCCAAACCGCTATAATTGCGAGTAATCGTAGCGTCCGCTTGCCGGAAAGACTCAAACACGTAAGGCAAAAAATTCGGTGCAACCCCAATTCCCGTGTCGGTAACAGCCAGCTCAACCTCCGAATCAACTCTCGAAAGCCGGATTTCAACTCGTCCCCCGCGCGGCGTAAACTTAATCGCATTTGTCAGCAAATTCCAAATCACTTGCTGCAAGCGGCCGGGGTCTCCTGATACCCAAAATCTCGGATTTAACTGATATTCAGGATTGCCAGAAACCTCCCCGGGTTCGTTCAAGTCAGCAGTTTCCCAGCCCAAACCTACAATTGCAAACCGCAAATCGATCGACTTAGCATCGGCGGCCAACCGCACCGTATTCACCGCTGCTTCCACCAGAGAAATTATATTTACCGCACAAGGATTCAAAGTCAACTTGCCGCGAATAATTCTAGAAATATCCAGCAAATCATCAATTAATTGAGTTTGCAATTTAGCATTTCGCTCAATAGTGGACAAAGCCCGCTCAGTAGCAGCCGGACTAAAACTGCGGTGGCGCAGCAGTTGCGCCCAGCCCAAAATCGCGTTTAAGGGCGATCGCAGCTCGTGAGAAAGAGTTGCCAAAAACTCATCTTTCATCCGATTTGCCTGCTGAGATTCCTCGTAAAGCCGGGCATTGTCGATCGCCCCGGACACCGCCTGAGCCAACTGCATTAAAATAGTTTCATCATCTTCGGCGAACTCCCCCTCGTACTTGTCCGACAACTGAATCAATCCCAGATTGCTGCCGTCCCGAGCCGTTAGCGGTACCGCCAGCGGGCCCCGCATCGGCCGATGCTTGCCCGCAGCCTGGCAGCACCAGGGCCCATCGGCCGGGTGAGCTTCTAACTCGCTTTGAGTCATCCGCATTGCCTGTTGCTGCTGGCACACTTCCTGGTAAATGCGCGTAGCATCTGGCTGTTGGCAGCAATCTTGCCACGCGGCGTATTTTTCTGACATGGAAAACTTGCTAATTCCCGCCTCCCAGTTGGCCGAAGGGTTGAGGTTGACTGCTACCTGGTGGACTTCGAGAATTTGGCGGGCGCTATCTGCTGCTAACTGAAGTATTTCTCCTACTGACAGTGTGGAGTTGATCGCAACTGACGCGGAGGTTAACTTTTGCAGGCGGCGCAAATACGACTGCTGGCGCGCCAACGCCCGCTCGCGGTCGTATTCTAACTGTTTGCGATCCGTAATGTCGATCGCCACGCCGAACAGCCGAAGGGGTGTGCCCGATGCGTCAAAAACCATCCGCCCTTTGTCGTGAAGCCAAATCACTGAGCCGTCGGGTCGCAGTTTGCGGTATTCCGACTCGTAAACTCCCGTGCCCTTGAGTGCTGCATCCAAATCTGCCAAAAACCTTTCGCGGTCTTCTGGATGCACCGCATTCTTTTTTTGCTCAAAAGTACCACAGGTGCTATCTGGGCCCAAACCCATCTGTGTTTCGGCATTGGACGAACGGCGGACTTCCCCCGATGCCACATCCCAGGTAAAAGCGATCGTGTTAGCTGCTTCTAGAGCAAAGCGCAAATTTTCCTCGCTTTCTTGCACCCGCGCTTCCGATAATTTGCGATCGGTAATATCCCAAACCACGCCGATCGATCGCACCGATTTACCCGTCTCATCATCAAAAAACTTGCCCCTACCCGCGATCCAGTGCAAGCTGCCGTCGGGCCAAATGACTCTAAATTCGTATTGGTATTCTATTTTGTTTTCTAAAGCAAAGGCAACAGCTTGGGCGATCGAGGCCTGGTCATCCGGGTGAATGCAGGCAAAAAACGCTTCGTAAGTTCCCGCAAAACTGCCTTTTTCCAACCCCAATAACAGTTCGTGTCCCTCTGACCAAACGACCTCGCCATTTAATAAATTCCAATCCCAAGTTCCCATTTTCGAGGCTTCGATCGCCAACCTCAGCCTTTCCTCCGAAATTGCCAACTGCGCCGACGTTTTCGCGTAGTTCTCGCGCAACTGCTTTTTTTTCAAGCTTTCGCCCACGGCCCCCGCCAGCCGCTTGAAGTGCCGCCCTTTGAATACGTAATCGCTCAAACCCGCTTTCATAGCTTCGACTGCCACTTGTTCGCTACCGCTGTCTGTACACATAATTACCGGACAATTTGGGTAGCGGCTTTGAACTTTGTGGAGAATCGTTAATCCGTCGCTCCAGTGAAGTTGGTAGTCGGTAATTACTATGTCAAAACCCCCGGCGGTCAGGATTTGTTCGAGAGTTTGGATATCAATAACCGACTTAATTTCTAAATCGGGAAAAGTTTTCCTCAGTTCTCGATCTATCATTAGGCGATCGTTCGGGTTGTCGTCGATTAACAGAATTGACAGCATTGGGCTTTTACTTTTTGTAGTGGCGCAAACATTCTTCAATCTAAGAATATGTTATTAAGCAATCTCGATAATTTGAATATTTACTTAGCTGCTTAATTAGACTTGCAAATAAGTTGATTGTATTTGCTTGTATTTTATTATATCTTACAGCTTGTAATATCCTCAACCAGCATTTTAGGGCGTGCCCACAAACAAATTAATTAAGTTGTTGTAGAACAGGTCAGACAGCCTGAGCTGGCGGAAACGGTGCAAGCGATCGCTTAACTCTTACTATACTACTTGTTTAGTATGTGTTGTGGTGTGAGGAAGCGGGTTGATTGATTCTTTCAGCTACAGCAGAATATTGCTCTTAAAAACCTCTTCCCTGGAACCTCATCTGTAAAATCCATTGCCGAACTTGCTTCTTCAAGAATCGCACTTGCGCAATTTTACCCAAAATCGGGTGCCGGTTCCCTGAATCGATTCCAGCCCGATCGCACCGCCCATCCGATCGACTCCTTTCTTCGCTATCGCCAGCCCGATTCCCGTCCCTGGATACACTTCTTGACCGTGCAGGCGATCGAACAACCCAAAAATCCTTTCTTGAAATTTTTGTGCAATACCAATGCCGTTGTCTTCTACCCAAAGATATATATATTCCTCCTCAGCTTCTGCATAAACTCGCACCTGGGGAGTTACCCCAGGCTGCACGAACTTAATAGCATTGGAGAGCAAGTTAGCCAAGACTTGCAGCAGTGTAGAAGGATGTGCCAACACCGCAGGTAGCGGTTCGACAACCGTTATCCGAGCTTGTTTTTGGGCAATTTCGGCCTCTAGTTGGGCGATCGAGCGAGCCACAATTAAATTAAGAGAGACTGCTTTTAGCGGCAAGTCAGCTTTGCTGAGGCGGCTGTACTCTAGCAAATTTTCGATTAAAGTATTCATCAAACTTGCAGCGTCCGCAATCCGGTACAAGTAATCTTGTGCGCTAGCATCCAAGTCGCTAACTTTATCTTTTAGCAACATTTCCGCAAAAAACGAAATTCCCCGCAGAGGAGCGCGCAAGTCGTGAGAAACTGAATAGGTAAACGATTCGAGCTGTGCGTTAACTTCTGATAACTCAGCAGTACGCTCTCTCACCCGATCTTCCAAAGTTTCATTAAATTGGCGCAAAGCAAGTTCAGCCTGCTTGAGTTCGGTAACATCTTCAACCAATCCCTCGATCGTACTTTCACCTTCTGCGCTGTAGAGATATTGACTAAACCGAATCCATTTTACTCGACCGTCTGCCAAAGGAAATGTAATTTCGAGGTTTTGAGATCGAGACTCCCCTGAATCTAGCGGTTGCAAAAACAATTGCTGCCGATAGATGCCTTGGACATCTGCTAAATTGCTGACATCAAACAAGCGCAAAAAAGCTTGATTGCTTTCCAAAAGCTGCCCCTCGGAACTCGCTCGAAAAACTCCGACATTTAAGCGTTCTAGCAGAGAATTAAGTTGATTTTCCAGTCGGGCGACTCGTTTCCAGGCGGCAACTCGATCGAGCACTGCGCGAACCGCAACGCAAAGGCGGACGTAGTGCTTCGGCGACTTGATAATGTAGTCGTCTAATCCGGATTTCATCGCCTCTACAGCAATTTCTTCATTGCCAGTATTCGTAAACATTACAATCGGGCATTCTGGATAACTCGCTTTGATAGTTTTAAGCACATCTAAACCGTTTGTCCAGCGTAGTTGGTAGTCGGTAACTACCAGATTGAATCCGCCTCGATTCAGTGCTTCAGAGAATAATCTATCGTCGGGAATTTCCGTTATTTGCAATTGCGAGAATTGCCGCTCTAACTCGCGTTTGACGAGCAGCCGATCCGTTGGGTTATCGTCAATTACCAGAATGTGTACCACTTTAACAATTGATAATTTGGCTGTTAGCTAGAGTGCCGCTCAATCATTCATAATAAAAATGTTGGAGGTCGCCCCTTTAAGATGATAGAGGACGGGCTTCCTGACTAGAAACTTAATTTCCTCGTTACCAGGAAGAGTCTGGTAACGAAAAAACGAGGAACAAAAACCGGGGAACCGCAACTACAAACCCGAAAATTCTCTAGGTTCCGGCAGTTCGGTATAGTTGAGCCAATACTCCTTAAAACTCTGCATCATTTCCAACAAAGAAGCAAACCCGATGGGTTTAACCAAATAAGAATTCACCCCTAAATCGTAAGCTCGCTTGACATCAGGTGTTTGCCTAGAAGAAGTAAGCATAACCACCGGCAAGCGTTTTAGTTCCGGGTGCTGCTTCAGCCAAACCAGAACCTCGTGACCCGATCGCCTGGGCAATTTCAAGTCTAGTAAAATTATCGCAGGTAAAGGATAGCGATCGCGATCGCTGTACTCTCCGTCACCATTTAAATAAAAAACCGCTGCATCTCCATCTCGGACAATTTGCAGCGAAGTATTAGCAAAAGTCTCATTCCGAAAAGCCCGCTGCATCAACAAAACATCAACGGGGTTATCTTCCACCAGTAAAATCGTCTGCGTTTGGCTCATGCTTCCTCAGTTGTATCCAAAATCGACTGCCTTGTCCTAATTGAGATTCCACGCCTACTTGACCGCCCATGCGATCGGCTCCTTTTTTTACAATAGCTAATCCTATACCAGTTCCGGGGTAAGTCTCAATACCGTGCAGCCGTTCAAAAACCCGAAAAATGCGTTTTTGATGTTCTGGAGCAATACCAATGCCGTTGTCTCGTACCCACAGACGGATTATGCGGACTGGCAATAGGCAACTGGCAATCAGTAACTGGGAATGCTCCCACTGCCCCACTGTTCCCTTTTCCAATTCTCCCGCTGTCTCGCTGTTTGTCTCTCCCTCTTGAGGCTGCTCTATTTCCTCAGCCCAGATCTGCACTTGGGGCGGTGCGCCTTCCACAAATTTTATAGCATTGGTGAGCAGATTTGCGATTACTTGAACTAAAGTAACGCGGTGGGCAATTACCGCAGGCAAGGGCGATTGAACACGGATTTGAGCGTGCTTGGATTTAGCGTCGGCTTGTACCATAGCAATTGCCTCAGCGACAACAGATTCTAACTCTAAAACTTGCAGCGATAAATCAGTGCGGCTGAGGCGGCTGTAAGCTAGCAAATCTTGGATCAATTCTTCTAATTGTTGCCCAGAATTAACAATTTGCTGGGCGTATTCTTGACCGAGTTCGTCGAGGATGTCGCGGTAATCTTCTAATAAAGCTTCAGCTAATCCCTGCATTCCCCGCAGGGGAGCGCGCAAATCGTGGGCGACGGTATAGGTGAAAGCTTCTAATTCTTCGTTAGCTGCTTGAAGTTGATTGGTGCGGAGTTCTACTCGCCGTTCTAAGGTAGCGTTGAGCATCCGAATTTCTGCTTCTGCTTGTTTGCGCGCAGTTACGTCGATGGCGGTACTAATTACTAAACTTCTGCCGTCGGAAAGCTTGCCTAAAGGTGCGGAATAAAAGTCCCAAACTCGATTTTCGCCGCTGGTTGTGGCAATTATATATTCGCCTTCAGAAATGCGCGCGTTTAATTGGTGCAGCCGCTCGATATCTGCTTGCACTAGCGATTTGCGGCTGTGGTAAGCTTTTTCTGTCCAATCTTCTATTGTGGGAATTTCTGAGTGTTGGTAGCCTGAGAGTTCTGTCCAAGCCGAATTAATTTGGAAAACTTCTCCGTTTTCAGCGTGCAGCATAATTGGCAGCGGGGCGTCGAGAATGGCGCGGCGGAAACGTTCTTCGGTTAATTCTAGGGAGTGGCGATCGTGTTCTAGCTGTTCTAACAGTTGATTTTGCTTGATTTCGGCATTGTCGCGCAAAGTTCGATCGCGCTTCACCAAATAGTAAACCAACACCATCAACAGGAAATTTACTAAAGCAGCAACGGTAAAACTCAGGATTGTCAAATTAGCGCTACTTTGAGATTCGCGGGCGCGCTGCTGCAATAGCTGAGTTTCTTCGGCAGTCATGATGGCTATCTGCTGCCGAATGCCGCCCATGATTTGCTGTCCCCTACCGCTTTTTACTTCCCGCAGGGCTGCTTCTAAGTTTTTTTGGCGTCGCAGATTGATGGTTCCTTCAAGTTCGGCTAATTTAGAGTCGATCGCAATTTTCAAGTCGCGAATGCGCTGTTGCTGCCGATTATTGTCAGCGGTTAGCTGCTGCAATCCGACTACTTGTTTGTTGATGCGGGCGATCGCGCTGTGATAGGGTTCTAAATACCGTTCTTCTCCCGTCAGCAAATAACCGCGCTGTCCGGTTTCAGCATCTTTTAAGGTGGAAAGCGTGGCTTCGAGTTCGGTTAAAACTTGGTGAGTGTGGCCCACCCAGCGTTCGTTTTCGAGTAACTTGAGAGTGTTGCGGTAGGAAGTTGCCGCATTCAAAATTAGCAGGGCCAAGGCCATTCCGATGCCTGCGGTAATTTGGCGAGTCAGCGATTGTTTCATGAAATGATCGGCACGCGAGTCCTGCTTTTTTCTTTATTTTAGCGGCATTCAGACTACGCGAATTTGTGGCGCCTGCTGTCCGTCGGCCAAAGCCTATAAATTTAAGGATCAAATGTGCGATCGATCTTGTGTTTAGTTTAGTCTCGATCTTCCTCGCATCCCCCTTAAGTCACCAGATGCAAGAAATCGCTCTCTTACCTCTCGTGATTCAGGCAGACCCCACACAATCTAGGATGGTTAACAAAGCTTTATTCACCATGTGTTGTTGCATCGATTATCCTGCTTTCACAGTTTCAAATCGCGGCGCAAAGAAAAGAGTTTTTAGCTATTGACTTAAGTTGATTTTTAGCGTATATTTTAAATAATGGGAGTGGTGACATAAATTTGAATTTTGGCACTATTCCCATTATTAAATAATACATGATCGAGCCAGCCACGTCAAGCTTTTTACCCCAAAAAAAAAGGCGAATTTTTAATATTTTATTTAAGAAATAATCAGTTGGACGCAGGGGAGAAATTGACAGGAGCGATTAGCGGGTGAATAGTATCATCCATGCAAGCGATCGAGTAAGTGCCCAGAATTCAGCGGTTGAAATTAGTTGAATATCAAATCCGGTTAGATCGGAATTATACTCTATTGGCTGACGTGAGAGCGATGTCAGGAGCTAGGAATCATATCAATTCCGGTTGCACTCCTGGGGAATTGTTGACTGTTGACTGTTGACTGTTGACTGTTGACTGTTGACTGTTGACTGTAGAAGGAGGGGTGGAAAAACTCAATGGTTGAGTGGTAACTGTTAACTCGATTTTATTATGGTGATGCAACCGGAAACAATATCACGCAAGCACTGCACTGAAAAAAGTATGATTCCCAGTGCAGTGCCGAAACAATATAATTACACAACAGCAGCGGATTTCATCGCCAAAATTCGATTGATCGCATCTTCAACAGCCTTATCAGGCGTAGAAGCACCCGAAGTCACGCCCACCACAATTTTACCATCCGGTAGCCAACCTTCAGTTACGACCAAATCTCCCCCCAAAGGCTTGTGTTCGATCCGATTTCCCGGTAAAATGCGCTCCGCACAATCAATGTGATAAGAAGGAACAGTTTTGTCGATCGCAATTTCCTGCAAATGCGTAGTATTAGAAGAATTAAAACCCCCAATTACCAGCATCAAATCCAACTTTTCGTCAACCAAACTCAACATAGCATCTTGCCGTTCCTGAGTCGCATCGCAGATAGTATTAAAACTCTGAAAATGCTCGTTCAAATTCTCGGGTCCGAACTTCCGCATCATCGTCCTTTCAAACAACTTGCCAATATTCTCTGTCTCAGTTTTGAGCATAGTAGTTTGGTTAGCAATCCCCACCCTTTCCAAATCCAGATCCGGGTCAAAACCAGCAGAATAAGCCTTACTAAACTTAGCAAGAAACTCAGCCCTATCGCCCCCGTGCAAAATATAATTGCTGACATATTCAGCTTCCTGCAAATTCAGCACAATCAAATACTTATCAGCAAAAGAACTCGTCGCCACAGTTTCTTCGTGCTTGTACTTACCGTGAATAATCGAAGTATAATCTTTCTTCTTGTGCTTCTCAACAGTATTCCAAACCTTAGAAACCCAAGGGCAAGTAGTATCAACAATCTTACAGCCCTTATCATTAAGCAACTGCATTTCTTGCACGCTCGCCCCAAAAGCAGGTAAAATTACCACATCACCGCTATCGACAACCGAAAAATCTTTCAGTCCCTTTTCAACAGCAATAAAACCAACTTCCAGATCGCGCAAATGCTGATTTACAGAGGGATTATGAATAATCTCATTAGTAATCCAAATCCGTTCCGAGGGGAAATGCTTGCGAGTCTCGTAAGCAATAGCTACAGCGCGTTCCACCCCCCAGCAAAACCCAAAAGCCTGAGCCAGCCGGATCGTGACTGCGCCGCGTTCCAGCCTGTAATTATTGGATCGAATTTGCTGGATCAGACTGCTTTGATAAGCCGTCTGCATTACCCCAGCTACCTCAGCTTCGTATCCGAAACCCTTGCGGTGGTAGTTTTCAGACTGTTGGAGCGATCGTTTAAAAGCTTTAGTATCCATGCGGTATCAAGTTGAAATCTAGGTTAATTACCTTTGATTTTAGAATGCCTGGGGTGCGATCGCGATTATTTGATTCAGTAGGGAAGAGGGGATATGGTATTTATACGATCAACACATGAGAGGGAAGAAGGAATGAACCGCGAAGACGCGAAGGACGCGAAGGAAGAAGAAAGAAGAATGAGACAATTGGGCGAACAGGTAGAACAGTTGGCTTATAGAGCGATTGGGGCGACTATTGAGGTGCATCGGCTTTTGGGGCCAGGATTTTTAGAATCAGTGTATCAGGAATCGTTAGAAGTTGAATTTCGGATGGGGGGATAGCTTGTCACCCCAAAAAGCCAGTAGCCATCACCTACAAAGGTTATCCACTTGGCGAAGGTCAATTAGATTTTCTGGTTGGGGATATCCTGATTGTCCAATTAAAAGCTGTCGAAAAGCTAGCTGCCATCCATGAAGCCCAAGTTATCTCCTATCTTAAAATGACCAAAAACACTCTAGGCCTTCTAATCAACTTCAACGTTCCGATCCTCAAAGAAGGCATCAAACGCATAATTCTCTCATCTTAACTCTTCTTCCTCTTCCTTCTTCGCGCTCTTCGCGCCTTCGCGGTTCGTTAAAAAAAAATTAAAAAAAAGCGCCAAAAGACGGAAGAACGAATGAACCGCGAAGACGCGAAGGACACGAAGAAAGAAGAAAGAAGAATGATACCATTTTCCTAAAGTCTTGCTACAGATATGGCTTCTAAAATGAACTTCCATCCCGTCAAAGAAGCAATTACTTCATTCGTTAACTTTTCTAACTCTTTTTGCAACGCAGCTCTTAAC